>Ga0233444_10004435_pt1 | contig 13423 bp, 9 predicted proteins | sample SI_124_October20_6_FD_182792 | JGI IMG/M metagenome (GOLD analysis project Ga0233444, IMG submission 182792) | Seawater microbial communities from Saanich Inlet, British Columbia, Canada - SI_124_October2016_10_MG | ecosystem: Environmental > Aquatic > Marine > Inlet | place: Canada: British...
AAAATATAGATACCGAATTCCCTGTAGTTTATATCTCGTTTCCTTCTGCTAAAGATCCTGACTGGAGCAATAGATATCCTGGAAAAAGCACCATTGATATTATAACACTAGTACCCTATGAAATTTTTGAACCTTGGACTGGAAGTAAATGGATGAAAAGAGGAGAAGATTACACCAATATAAAAGAGAAAATTTCTCAACGTTTGCTTAAAATTCTTTACAACAAATTACCTCAAGTAAAAGGGGCAGTAAGTCATTACGAACTTTCCACTCCGTTAACTACAAAACATTTTATAAATTACGACAAAGGTGAGATTTATGGTTTGGATCACAGTCCTAAAAGATTTAGACAGGAATTTTTAAAACCTAAAACTCCCATCAAAAATTTATTTTTAACAGGGCAAGATATTGTTACTGCTGGTGTAGCAGCAGCACTATTTTCTGGAGTAATTACTAGTGCAGCGATAACAGGTAAAAATATTATTAAAAAAGTGATGGATTCCTAATTTTTGCGAATCCAAGCAGTTGGATTCAATCTGGTTGTATTTTTTGATAACACAAAAATAAGTTTCGTTTTTCCTGTAATTCTATTAGTAAAAATTTTGCCCAAAGCCTGGCCTGTTTTTACCTTATCTCCATTGCCAACATAAACACTTTCTAAATTATTATATATAGAAATATAATTTCCGTGTCTAATTAAGATAGACTTCTTTCCCTCTGATTGGGTTTGAATTGCTAAAACTTCTCCATTAAAGATAGACTCGGCATTTGTTCCTTTATTGGTTGCTATGTGAATACCTGTACTATTTATAAAATTTCCTGAATAGATAGGATGTGGCTGTTTACCAAATCTTCTAATGATAAGGCCACTATCTACAGGCCATGGAAGTTTCCCTTTATTTTGCTCAAATTTTACTGCCAATTCTTTTGCCTCAGGAGTTAACTTAAAGCCTTTTGATTTTTTTGCTCCTTTAGCAGCATTAGATTTAGCAATGGCATCTTTAATTATTTTATCAATTATTTTTGAAATTTTCTTTTCTTCTTGTTGTTTTTGTTGGAGACTTCTCTTGTATTTTTGCTCCTTCTTTTTAATCTTAGAAATTAATTTTTTCTGATCTAACTTATCAATTTCAACTTTAAAAATTTGATCTTGTTCGTTTAATAGTAGTGTATCTTTTAATTGTTTTTGAAAAAATAGAGAATCTTTTAATTGTGATACCTGATTAGATACCATGGCTAATTCTTCTCCTTGCTTTTTCCTGAAAGATGCATACTGCTTCATGTATTTAACTCTCTTGTAAACCTGATAAAAACTTTCAGAAGAGAATAAAAATAAGGTTCTGCTTTGCTGAGATTTACTCTTATAAGACTTATAAATCATAGCAGCATAATCTTTCTTTAGAGCTACTAATTTTTTATCTAATTCTTTAATTTCTTTTTCATAGAGAACTATTTCACTAGATAAAGATTGTACTTCTTTGTTTATGGTTGAAATATATTTTTCTCTAACTGTAATTTTTTGATTTAAATCTTTTAACTCTTCAAGAGCATTTTTCTCACTTTTTTTTGTGTCAAAAAGGAGCTTATTAACCATTTTAATTTCTCTTTTTATTCTATTTCTATCTTTTTCTAACTGCTTTCTTGATTTTTGCTGAGCAGTAATAGTTATAGAAACTAATAGAAATAATAAAAAAGATATATATGGCTGTTTCCTTATCATTAGAATTTAATTGATTTATAACCAGACGGTATTCTAAATGGAATACTGATTTGTTTATTTAGAACTAACGATTTAAACTCTACATCTATTACCGTAAAATTATCTTTATCCTCTGAGGCTTTAATTACAATTTTCTTAGGCATTAGTTGCTCTTTTATTTTCTGGTAATTTCCATATTGAATTTGTAATATTTTACTATCCACATTCGAATTTAATAATTGCTTATTTAATGAGAAATTTACTGGATTAAAAAAAAGAGACAACCTGTATAAGTCCGATTTATCTTTAGGAATTAATTTATACAATCCTTCACTAACTTCAGAGATATATTTAGGTTTTGTTAAATCTAAAACACTTTCTCCAATAAGTAAATTTTGAAGTTGTTTAAAAGTTACTTTAGTTCCCAACATTTTTTCTAAAAGAGAGAAATCTCCTTTAAAATAGCGTTTGTTTATTGGAGAATAGTAACTGAAAGAATTAGGAGTTATTTTGGCTCTAAATACATTAATAAGTTTAGAACCTTTAATCCATATAATGGAATCTTTGAGAATTCTGAGAGTTACTTTTAGATTAACTCGAGTACTTTTACCTTTATTATTGACCGAATAGGAAACTTTTAATTTTGAGTCTAGTGTATTAGCGACAAAGGATGTAGCATTGTGTTTCTTAATAATTCGTTTGGAAGAGATATTTTTTAACCCTTTTGTTCGAACAAGTTCTCTTTTGCTTTCACATGAAACCAACACTAGTAAAAAGAATAAGAAGCTAATTATTCTCATGTTATATTTTTAATTTTTTAATTTTATTTTCAAATTCAATTACCTTTTTATTGTTGCCTAAACTAGAATATACTTTTGCTAAAATACTATAAAATTGAACTTCTAGTGCAGGGTTTTCTATTACAAAATCTAAGCCTATTTCTAAAACAGCAATAGCTTCATCAAATTGTTGTTGCTGAGACAAAAACTTAGCTCTAGAAAGATATGAAAATGGTTGAGCAGGAAAAAGAGTAACAGCCAACTTACTATAGTTATCTAAAATTTGACTGTTAGTAAACTCAGCTAATTCAAGTATTCGATTTAATATACTAAATGAAGGCTTATTTTCATTAAAATCAGAAATTAATTTATCTAGATCCTTGTGGTCATTTTTTAATTTGACAGGTTTCATAGATAACTCCAATTTCTCCTTAAGCCTTTCCAGTTTTTGATGTAACCCTTTTTCTTGTTCTAATAAATAGATTAATGAAAGTGCTTTATTGTTTTGCCTATTTAGATGATATAAATAAATTAAAGATTCTCTATAATAGGGGTCTAACTCAACAATTTTTAATTGAACTTTAATGGCTTCCTCATAATTTCGATCTTTTTTGAGAATGGAACCAAAATGAAGTAACATCCAAATATTGGACGAATCTTGTTCTAAAGCCTTTTCAATAAATTGTCTAGCTTCTAGCGTTTGATTTAGTAATAAGTAATTTTTAGAAAATTCAAAATAAATGGTTTTATTACCAGGAGATAGCTTATCACAAATTTCTAAGTTTTGAATAGCTTTTTGGTAGTTTCTTATTGATTTGTTTGAAAGTGATTTAAAAAAGTACTCCTGAAATTTAATCTCTTTTTCTTCTGAAAGATTTGTAGACTTACCAATATTTTCTTGAGATAGAGAACTAAAAGGATTAAACAATAGTACCAAACAGACAAAAAGTCCAATCCTTTTAATCATCTTTACTTATTATTAGGTCAATTCTGAGTAATCACCTATGCTTACAGAAGTAAAATTACCATTATACGTTGCATGATTACCTATCATAGCATTATCTAAAGTAGCATTTGATATTTTTACATTTGTTTGGATTAAAGAATTAGATATTTTAGAATCTGTCACCAAACTATCTTCTCCTATAGAAACATATGGACCAATTGTTGTGTTTTTTAGAACCACATTTTCTCCAACAAAACAAGGTTGTATGATTTGAGAATTTTCTATTATAGCAGTTTTAGCCACAAGATTATTTCCTTTGTCATATTCAAACCCTAATATTTTTTTATTAGTGTCTACGGTTGGGTCTTTTTTCCCACAATCCATCCATACATCAACTTTTCCAGGTAAAAATTTAGCACCATCTTGTTTGAGTGTCTCTAAAACTTCTGTTAATTGAAATTCACCTGAAGGTCTAATATCATTATCTATAAGATATTGAATCTCTTTAGAAAGCTTATCACCATCTTTAAAATAATAAATACCTATTATTGCTAAATCCGAAACAAATTTTGTTGGTTTCTCTACAAAATCTGAAATAAATCCGTTGTTTAATTTCACAACTCCAAATGCACTTGGATCTTCAACTTGTTTAACCCAAATAGCACCATCTGCTTCTGCATTTAATGTAAAATCTGCTTTAAATAACGTATCTGCAAAAGCAACTACACAAGGACCTGTCAGAGATTCTTTAGCACAAAAAATTGCGTGAGCAGTACCCAAAGCTTCTTCTTGAACATATACTGAACCTTTTGCTCCAAGCTCCTTTGCTATCATTAATAACTTATCTTTTGTGTTACTGGGAAACCCTTTTGCTGATGGCCCAATTATAAAAGCAATTTCCTCTATTGGTTGATTCACTACAGAGGTAATATCTTCTACTAATCTTTGAACAATTGGCTTTCCTGCTATTACAGTTAAAGGTTTTGGAATGGTTAGAGTATGAGGTCTCAAACGAGATCCAATTCCTGCCATAGGGACGATTATTTTCATGTATATTTTTTTGTTTTTAGTCTAGCAATATACCACTAATTGATTGATTTTAAAAAAGGAGAATCTCCTTAAATTCCTTTTGGAATTGAATCAATTAAATTCTTTGTGTACTCAGATTTTGGTGTTTTATATATGGTATCTGCATCATCTATTTCTTCAATTTTTCCTTTATTCATAACCACTAGTTGATCAGACATGTACTTAACAACTGATAAATCATGTGAAATAAAAATATATGAAAAGTTAAAAGTTGATTTTAATTCATTTAATAGATTTAGCACCTGTGCTTGAACAGAGACATCTAATGCCGAAACTGATTCGTCACAAATAATAATTTTAGGTTTTAACGCGATTGCTCTAGCAATTCCTATTCGTTGTCTTTGCCCTCCTGAAAATTCGTGAGGGTACTTATTAAAATGTGCTTCCTCTAACCCAACTTTTTTTAATAAATCTATTACATATATTTTTCTTTCCTTATCATTAGTTAAAATACCATGCACGGTCATAGGCTCAAGAATAGCATTTCCAATGGATATTCTTGGATTAAGAGACGAGAATGGATCTTGAAAAATAATTTGAATTTCTTTTCTTAAATTTTGCAAAGCTGTTTTTGATAAATGAGTAATATCTCTTCCTTTGTAAAATATTTTCCCAGAGGTTATTTTTTCTAGGTGCATAATTGACCTCCCCAAAGTTGTCTTACCACATCCAGACTCTCCAACTAATCCAAGGGTTTCCCCTTCGTATAACTTAAATGAAATAGTATCTACTGCTTTTATAACTGACTTTTTAGTGAATCCAACACTTGTGTTAAAATATTTTTTTAAATCAACTATTTCTAACAGTGGTTTTAGTCCATAAATTTTACGGTGATAAGTATCTCTCTCTTTCTTTGTATAAATGTCCGTGAAAATTCTATTTTTTATAAAATCTTTTACGGTGGGAAGTTTTTTTAATCGTTGATTTAAATTAGGTTTCGAATTAATGAGTCCTTTCGTATAGTCATGTTGTGGAGTATGAAAAATATCAGTTGTATTTCCTTTTTCAACAATCTTTCCCTTAAATAAAATAATTACATCATCTGCTATTTCAGAAACTAATGACAAATCATGTGAAATTAAAAGGATACTCATCTTGTTTTCCTTTTGTAATTCTTTCAAAAGCAATATAATCTCTTTTTGAACTGTTACATCTAGTGCTGTTGTAGGCTCATCCGCAATTAACAAATCTGGTTTACATGCTATGGCAATAGCGATCATAACACGTTGTTTTTGACCTCCACTTATTTGATGGGGGTAAGAGTTAAAAATTCTATCTGGTAGTGGTAGTTTTACCTTTTGAAAAAGAGAAATAACTTCTTGGTAAATTTCTTTTTTATTTAAATCTGTATGCTGTTTCAAAACTTCAGCTACTTGACTCCCACATGTTAAAGTAGGGTTTAATGAACTCATAGGTTCTTGAAAAATCATTGCAATTTTATTGCCTCTAATTTGTTGAAATTCTTTATTTGAAATTGTTAAAAGATTTTTTTCATCAAAAAAAATAGTACCCTCTTGAATAGTATTCTTAGGTAAGAGTCCTAAAACTGCCAATGAAGTAACTGATTTTCCACTACCAGACTCTCCTACAATACCAAGAATTTTATTTTTCTTTAAGGTAAAGGATATATCTTTTACAACCTCGTTTTCATCTTTATCAGATAAAAATTTAACAGTAAGATTTTGTACTTGCAACATTTTTAAAAATTGTTTCTTTTTTTAACGCGGTAAACATATTCTAGAATAATTTTAAAGATAAAAAAATTAACATCAAATAACTTTTACACGAAGCTTTATTTGATTTAAAAACCCTAAAATATACATCTGAATTGATAGAAATTAAACCATCTAAAAAGATACTTTTAAATAATATTATAAAACGGATAAATCTTACTAAACAATACACCCCCCTTTTTTAGGTAATAAAAAATTTCACTAATTCAAGGTATTGTAAAGATTCAATTTCCTTATTATTTTTACAGTGTTATTGTTCTTTGAATTATGTTATTAAGTTATGTTATTCGTTTATTGTTAACCTCCCCCAAACAACAATGACAACAATATAATTTAATTTTTTATTAACTTTAGATATCCCCCGAATCTTAGTTAATAAGACAAAAAACCTAGAAAAATTTTTTCTAGGTTTTTCTTTTTATGAAAACCTTTCTAAAATTATCTATATAATCTATAATTAAATCACAAACTCAAGTGTTCTAGCCTTATTTTTTGTTCCTTTGTTTAAATTTATTTTTGTGAATTATATTTCAGTAGAAAATATCTCAAAATCTTATGGAGATAGAACATTGTTTAGCAATATTTCCTTTGGGATCAATAAACATCAAAAAGTAGCTTTTGTTGCAAAAAACGGAACAGGAAAAACCTCCATACTAAATATTATTGCAGGATTAGACACCCCTGATGAAGGGCAGGTTATTCAAAGAAAAGATATTCAAGTTGCTTACTTATCTCAAAATCAAATTTTCGACAATAATCTTTCCATAGAGGAGACTATTTTTGCTACTGAAAATAGAATCTTACCCATCATAAAGTTGTATGAAAAAGCACTAGAAAACCCAGAGGATTCTGAAAACTACCAAAAAGCCTTTGATTTAATGGATCAAAATAATGCTTGGGATTTTGAAACTCAATACAAATTAGTGTTATCAAAATTGAAACTAAATGATTTATCTCTGAAAGTAGATAAGCTATCTGGAGGACAGAAAAAAAGACTAAGTCTTGCTATTTTACTAATAAACAAACCTGATTTAATCATCTTAGATGAGCCAACCAATCATCTCGATTTAGAAATGATAGAATGGCTTGAAGACTACTTTAAAAAAGAAAAAATAACCTTATTTATGGTAACGCATGATCGTTACTTTCTAGAAAGAGTTTGTAATGAAATTATAGAATTGGATCATGGTAAATTATATAAATACAAAGGTAATTATTCTTATTATTTAGAAAAAAAAGAAGAAAGAATTGCTCAGGAAGCAGCTTCCACTCATAAGGCTAAAAATCTATTTAAGAAAGAGTTAGACTGGATGCGGAGACAACCAAAAGCAAGAACTACAAAGTCTAAGTCTAGAATTGATGATTTTCAAGAAATTAAAGAAAAAGCACACAAAAGAAGACAAGATCATACAGTTCAATTAGAGATAAATATGGAACGGTTAGGGAGTAAAATTGTAGAGCTTCACAAACTAAAAAAGTCATTTGGAGATCTAAAAATTCTTGATGGTTTTCAATATGTATTTCAAAAAGGAGAACGTATTGGAGTAATTGGTAAAAATGGAACTGGAAAATCATCTTTTTTAAACGTACTTACTCATAAAGAACCTGTTGATGGTGGTAAAGTTGTAGTTGGAGAAACTGTAAAGTTTGGATATTATACACAAAAGGGGATTGTAGTTAAAGAAGGTCAAAAAGTGATTGAAGTTATTAAAGAATTTGGTGAAGAAATTCCATTAACCAAAGGCAGAAGAATTTCTGCCTCTCAATTACTGGAACGTTTTTTATTTGACAAGAAAAAACAATACGATTATGTTGAAAAATTAAGTGGTGGAGAACAAAAAAGATTATACCTCTGTACTGTATTAATTCAAAATCCAAACTTTTTAATACTTGATGAACCAACCAATGATTTGGATGTAATAACCTTAAATGTGCTGGAAAGTTTCTTATTAGATTTTCCAGGAAATTTAATTGTAGTTTCTCACGACAGGTACTTTATGGATAAAATTGTGGATTCTTTATTTGTTTTTAGAGGTGATGGTATTGTTGAGAATTTTCCAGGAAATTATACAGATTATAGAACGTATGAAGATTCTAAGCCAAGAGAAAAAACTGTAAAAATTGAAAAAAAGCAGGTAAATATAACTCCATCAAAAACTCAGTTAACATTTGAAGAAAAAAGAGAATTTGGATCTTTAGAAGAAGACATAGAAAGGCTATCTCGTAAAAAAAAGGTGATCGAAACATCTTTCTTAGATGTAGAATTAACCCAAGATCAAATTAAAGAAAATTCTGAGGAGCTTGAAAAAATACTATCTTCTCTAGAACAAAAAGAGGAACGGTGGCTTGAACTCTCTATGAAGCTTGAGGGCTAAACTTTAATAATTTCATCTTTGTCGATTAATTTTTCGTTGTTAAATCTCATTAATACTTGTGCCACAGAGATTGTATCTTTTTCGCAATAACTAACAATTCTGTCTAAATTTTTTTCTTTATAATACACAGAGGCTACCTCACTACCATCTATATCATCTTTTGGAGATGGGATCCCTAAAATGGTGGTTAATAACTGTAAAGAACTATAATGTTTAAAATCTCCAAACTTCCATAATTCCATGGTATCTAAATGAGGAACTTCCCAAGGTTTTTTGCCAAATAAATTTAACTTTGAAGGTAATTCTATGTGATGTACAATCATTCTTCTAGCGATATAAGGAAAATCAAATTCTTTCCCGTTATGAGCACACAATACATGATACGATTTATTAAAATGTGTATCCAATAGTTTTTTAAAGTCCAATAAAATTTGTTCTTCATTGTCTCCACTAAAAGAGGTAACTCTTAAATTTCTTTCTTGCTTATTATTGGTGAAATACGCTACAGAAATACAGATAATTTTCCCAAACTCTGCCCATATTCCAGCACGTTCATAAAAATCTTCAGCAGTAAACTCTTCTTTACGTTGATAAGCAGTTTTTTTTGAAAATAACTCTTGGATTGTTTTTGGTACCTCAGACCAATTTTCTTTTTGAGGTACTGTTTCAATATCTAAGAATAAGACATTGTTCATTTTTGTTTTTAAGTTCATAGGGTTTTTTTGTGAATGTACTAAAAATAAAAAAGCCTCGAAAATTCGAGGCTTTTTTCTAATAGTTATGCTATTGATTATTCAATAATCAATTTTTTAGTAGCTATATTATTTCCTTCAGAAACTTTCATAATGTATACTCCGGATGAGATTCCAGAAATATCCATTGTTTTGTTCATAGAAGAAAAACGTTGGCTAAATACTTTTCTACCCAATACATTAAATATATTTACTGTTTTTGCTTCTGTACTAGAAGTAGTTACCGTTAAGCTATTCCCTTTTACAGGGTTTGGATATACTCCAAATCCCTTAATTTCAGAATCCACAGTAGATACAGTCCCTGAAGATGGAGCAACATCACTCCACGAAGTAGATATTCTTAACTCATCAATAGTCATCCCAGGAGTATCTCCAGCATTATCTTGTCGAAACAAAAACTGAACCATATTAGTCGCAGTAGAAGATGCTGCTTCTGTTAAAGTTGCAGTTGGTTCAGTACCTCCTAGTGTTGGATTTACCCAAGCACTGACAGTATCAGCATCTAAATCATAACTCATAACAACAAACAGAACATCATCTTGATTGTAAATAGATGAGGTTTCTTGGGTTAAAGTACTAGAGTTACTTATTCCAATTTTGAAAGTCGCATCGTCTATAAAACCGATAAACAATCGAGAAACATAATTCCCAGTATCATCTCTTAATATTCCAAAATAATCACTGCTATCCATAGATGACAAATCTGTTACTTTTAAAATAAATGAAGCATATATTTTCCCCGATGACGTTGAAGCAAAATCAATACTTGGATCAGCTCCGCTTCCATCAAATGAAATTGAATTACCAACTGAAGATGGAAGGCCTGTATATGATAAACTTCCTGATTCTATTAAAACATCATCTCCAGAAAAATTATTAGTCCAATTATCTTGTGAGGCTAAAGTTTCAGCTGCTGTATAATCAAAAGATTCATATAAGGGAAGTGTTTGAACAATATCATTTACAGTAAAAACAACTGAATCTGAGAGCGCAGGTGACAAAGAAGCACCAGAATTATCAACTAATTCTACACTCAAAGTTACACTTCCACTAGATAAATCAGTCAAGTTAATAGTCGATGAAAATGAATTTATAGAAGCTCCTCCTATATCATATTTAATATAACCGTCACCAGTAGCGTCAGAACCTCCTGAACCATCATCACCTGATAAAGTAAAGTTCTGGATATCTAATGACACATCAAAACCTGCAAAACCAGAATTAACAGTTGAATTCTCAGTAGGTGAATTAATTGAAAGTGAAGGAGAAACACTTGCTCCTGACTGAAGTAATACATTATCAATCCCTGCATAATCAGTTCCACCATTTTGTTTTGCTATGATAACAAAACTCACATTAGTAGTACCATCTGGAACAACTTTTGAGAGGTATGTCCATGCATCTGTGTTCTTATTTAAATCCTCCTTGCCCTGACTAACATCATCAAAGAAATATTCAACTTGAATATAATCAGTAGAATCAAAGCCATCTGTATAATAATAAAATGAAAGTAATGTATTAGTTTCACCAGAAACAGATTTGTTTGGAAAAGTTAAAGTATGTTCATCGGCCGTTCCTCCATTTTCATTTTCAAGATCTCTCATTCCCCAAAAGGAAGATTCATTTTGAGCTGAAGATATAGATCCAACACTTGAAACTACTGCCCAAGTATCACTTGACACATTGTAAGTTGCTGGTGATTCAGTATACGACCAATCATCTGAAGTAGCTCCCTCAAAATCTTGAGCTGCCAAAGTAGTTTGCCCAAAAGAAAGTCCAGATATAAATAAAGTTAACAATAAAGTTAAAAAGTAATTTTTTTTCATACTATTTGGTTTTATAAATTGTAATCATTAAATATATAAAATATCTTTTAAAATAATTTGATTCTTCCCATTAATTATACGTTAAATAAAAAAACAATCCTTAAAAAAGACTGTTTTTTGAAATATTAATTATTTGTATCGAATTAGATTGTAATTTTAAAAACTATCATCTATCCATGACCATTTGTTAAGCTCTACCGGTGTAGAATTTTTTCCAGAATTTAACAAATACTTATTGGTTTCTCCTGCATACAAAGTTGCATCTGCTGTGGCACCTTCTATTTGAACATTAGACAATGCCCCATTGTCTTTCATATCTAAATCTACATCGTACCCTACTAAATGTAACCCTGTAATAGTTGCACCAGACTCTTTCTTAAATTGTAATCCAGTACCCCCAACAGAGGACACCGCTGTAATATTTGTAAAAGTTGGATTCGCATTGTCTTTATCACCCTCAAAAACAGTAGAAAACCCAGCCACAGTATGAGAGATATATGCATTTGTTACAGACCCACTCCAACCTTCTGTCCAGTCTATAGAATCATCGTCATTGTTTTCTAAATATAGATTAGAGACTGCCACTGTGCCCCCAAAAAACTCAACTCCATCATCAGATCCGTTAATGATGGCTACATGGTCTACTAAAGTGCCTGAACCAACACCATAAAAAGAAATACCATTGTATTGAGATTCAGGGTTTATTTGAGCACCTGTTCCTACAATTTGAAGATATCTAATAATTCCAGAACTATCAACATCATCTGTACCTCCATAAATAAAACCACCAACTTCTGCTGATGCATCCACACCAGCTGTAGTTGAAGCATTTCCACAAAGTGTTAAACCTCCCCAATCTCCTGGAGAGCCAGTGGCAGATGACATCACTACTGGATTCCCTGCGTTGCCATTAATATTTATCTCACCTCCTTGTAAAACAGCAATATAAACTTCCGTACCGCCAGAATCTGCTGTAATAATTGTCCCGGCAGGAATAGTTAATATCCCATTATTTTCAATGATAAATGCTCCTCTAAGACTATATTGAATAGTTGGATCTAGTGTATAATCTTCAGATAATTTCCCTTCCATTATTCCATTATTTAGGTTTTCTAAAACTTCATTTAAAGGAGGAGTAATTGCTATGGGTTCATCTGAACCACAACTAACCATAACAAAAGTTAACATCAAGAAACTAATTAATTTTACTTTTAAATTTTTCATTTTTTTTTACTATTAAATTATTTTATTTTTTACTCTGTAAAGAACCATAACAAACTTTTAATTTATCTTAACTGTACATTAAAAATACGTTATAGATGAATTGAAAATAGTGGCATTTGTTACGAAATAGTTACTTAAAACTTATAGTTAAACCCTATATTTATGACACTCCCTCTTTTGTAGGATTGAACAGTTTGGTTAGTGAGACTTACAATATTATTATTTGCATCAAAAACAGTAATCAGTTGTTTTTGTTCTATTCTAGGATTCAAAAGATTTTTCCCAACTACTCTTACAGAAAGCTTCTTATTTATTTTCTTACTCACTACAAGATCTAATGAAACAAACCCTTTTTCAATAATTTCATCATTAAATAAAGTAGCACTATTAATGAAATCTTCGGGGCTTCCCAAAGCATATATCTTGTCTGAAGAATAATTTCCTGTAATTGAAGCCAAAAACTCCTTTTCTGATCTACTTCGAAAACTTATGGAACTATTAACTATAAAATCTGAAGCTCCTTGAAGGGCTGCTTCTTTTTGTCCGTTATATTGATACAATTCCAAAATATCTTGATTAAACCACATTTTAGTTAGGTTCATATTTGCACTTAAAATGCTTTTTTCATCATCATTTTCTACGAGATTAATTCTACCCTCCAGTTCAATTCCAAAAACTGTTGATTTTTTTCCTGTATTTTGATATTGGAAAATACCCGCTGAACCTCTAGACTGGGTAAGGTTAATAGGGTCTTGAATATTTTTATAAAATACTGTAGTAGATAATAATTCTTCTTTTGAAGGAAAATACTCCCATTTTGTATCAATGTTAAATACAGATGATCTTTCTAAATCTGGATTTCCTTTAATAACCCTACCTGTTGGAGAAACATACTCAAATGGTGCTATTTCTTTAAATTCTGGAAGTGTTTGAGTAATGCTAGATGCGAGTCTAAAAAAACTTTTATTATTTATTTCATACTTTAAATTAACACTCGGAT
>Ga0233444_10004438_pt1 | contig 13419 bp, 12 predicted proteins | sample SI_124_October20_6_FD_182792 | JGI IMG/M metagenome (GOLD analysis project Ga0233444, IMG submission 182792) | Seawater microbial communities from Saanich Inlet, British Columbia, Canada - SI_124_October2016_10_MG | ecosystem: Environmental > Aquatic > Marine > Inlet | place: Canada: British...
AGCAGGGGCGGACCCAAGATCAAGCCAGCTTTGATCCTGTAACTTGTCATGATTGCCAAGCACCACGTCCACTTCATCCATATTGGCCCAGTTTGCGGCGGCAATCTGGACAGCGCATCCGGTCACGATAATCTGGCTATCTGGATTTTCACGGCGCGCTTTACGAATCGCTTGACGCGCCTGTTTTTCGGCTTCGGATGTCACCGCACAGGTATTGAAAATAATCGCATCCTGCAAACCTGCCGAAGCGGCTTTATCGCGTATCACCTCGGATTCCCAGATATTCAGACGGCACCCAAAAGTTTCAACCTGCGGTGCATTACGCTTTGGCATGATGATCCCCAAACAACGCCGAGACCGAGTCATCCAGAACGCCTTGCCCGACATATGACACTGGACCTGTCATGATAACCTCGCCACCTTCTATGCCATTATCACGCCATTCGATAAAGACCGAACCGCCATCCATCACGATTTCTGATGATCGTCCACCCAATCCGCGCCTATGCACCGCCACGCCAACAGCACAGGCACCTGACCCACAGGCCAGCGTGATACCCACACCGCGTTCCCAGACACGCATGCGGAATTTTCCGTCATCCAGCTTTTGAACAATCGAAATATTGGCGCGATCAGGAAACAGTTCGGCATGTTCCAGCTTTGGCCCAATATCTTCCAGATCAATAGCTGCCACATCATCGACAAACATCACCGCATGCGGATTTCCCATTGAATGACATACCGCCAATGCAGGTGCATCCGCCCCAAGATCGACATGCAACGTATCCTGTTCACCAGCCAGCGGCACTTGATGCCAGTCAAGACCCGCCGCCCCCATATTGACCGCAATCAGATCCGCGCCCTTCATCTGGCAGCGCCACGCATGTAAAATACCGCTAGCCGTTTCGATCGCCAGCCTATCCTGTCCTGATGCCCGCATCACATAATCAGCAACACAGCGCGTGCCATTGCCGCATGCCCCTGCGACCGAGCCATCATTGTTCAAAATCTGCATGAAAATATCGGCTGTGTCACTAGGGCGTATAATCAACAGCTGATCACACCCGATGCCAAAACGGCGATCAGCAACTAGGCTCGCTGCGCGCACGGAAATATCCGCACCAATCCCATTATCGGGATCGCGGGCATCCAGAATGACAAAGTCATTACCAAGGCCATGCATTTTCAAAAATCTACTCATAATGTTGCATATACGCCACTTTTAATGCCGCGCAAAGTCTTTCCCCACCAAAGAACCCATGATTGATTCATTGATAAGGCTGATAAATCACAGGGTTATAATCGTTGGCACGTGATCCGAAGGCTTCTCGGCATTTCGGTAATCGGTCAGAATCTCTGCGTTGCTGACGGATCCTGCAAGGTCGGTGCTGACCCATATATGATCCAGCCGTCGGCCACGGTTATTGACCTGCCAGTCGCGTGAACGATATGACCACCAGGAATAAATCTGTTCGTCATCGCCAAAATATGCGCGTATTGGGTCGTGCCAGCTTCCCTTGGCCATCAGGGCTTTCAGCCCGTCCGTTTCAACTGGCGTATGGCTGACCACTTTCAATAATTGTTTAGTTGACCACACATCTTCGGCCAATGGCGCGATGTTCAGATCGCCAACCAGCACTGCTTTTTCAGGTTGGTTTTTGACAAAATGCGCGGTCATTTCGGCAAGGAATGCCAGCTTATGCGCAAATTTGGGATTTTCGTCGGGATCGGCAATATCACCACCTGCTGGCACATAGAAATTATGAATCATCACGCCGTTTTCGGTGCGCGCCGATATATGTCGGCAATCTTCTTTGCCTGCCCAGTTCATATGCGAAATATCACTCAGCGGCGTGCGCGACAATATCGCCACGCCATTATAGCTTTTTTCGCCGCGGATCGCCTGATGCGCCCAGCCTGCCTCGGCAAAGAAATCAGCTGGAAAGCTTTTATCCTCGGTTTTGGTTTCCTGAAGACACAGCACATCGACATCGCTTGCATCCAGAAACTGCTTTACCAGATCACGCCGCAGACGCACCGAATTGATATTCCAAGTTGCTATTTTCATGTCACTATTTTCATTTCAATTACCTATCACGGCGATGCTGATTACTACCCTGTTTTTACGCCGAAGCCCAGTCACGTTTCTGGGCGGAAATCCGGAATGGCGCATTCGCCGCACCATAGCCATTATACGCCTTTACACGCTGAACAATTTCAAAAAACATACCGGCCCCAAGCGTCTGCCCATAGAAATGAAAATAGGCGCCTGCCTCATCGCAGTCATATAATATGTGCGCGCCCTTGAGCTTGCTCAACATATCATCATCAAGGCCAAAACGCGCACCAAGATCATCATAATAATTCGCCGAAATTGTCAATGCTTCAAACCCGTTTCGCTTCAGGGCGGCGGCAGTGGCAAAAATATCATCGCTGGCAAAAGCGATATGCTGAACGCTCGAACCAAAGGTTTCGCTAATGAAACGGCCTGCCAGAGTATCTTGTGACTCAGCGCCGTTTAGCGTAATACGCAGGCTCCCATCATCATTTTGAATGGCGCGGCTTCGCACCAGTCCGGCAGGGTCAACAACATCAACCATCGGCACTTTGCGCGTATCAAAAATCGACGTATAGAACAACGCCCATGTCAGCATTTCTTCATATTTCATGGTCTGGGCAATATGGTCGATCGCGACCAGACCGGCACCATTATCTGGCGGCTGATTATCCTGTACAAAATCAATCTCCCACAGACGCGACAGATCACTTTTATCATCAATGAAATGAATAATACCGCCGCCAACACCTTTGATGGCAGGAATGTCCAACTCACCCGGAATTGAGGGCTGGTTGAATAATTCGGCACCCAAAATGCCCGCACGCGTCGCGGTGGCGGTGGCATCATCGACACGGATTCCAATATCGCAAACCGACATGCCATGCATCAGATAGGCCGAATGGGCAAAACCATTTTCTTCGGTATTGATCAAAATATTGATCCCGCCTTGCCGCCATAATTGCACCTGTTTTGACACATGCTGTCCGACCTTGGCAAAACCCAGAACGCCCAAAAGCTGCCCCAGCGTTTCGGCCTCATCAGCATCCGTGGTAAATTCGATAAATTCTATGCCACTTGAGGTGATGCGCGGCGGCATTGACGGAACCTCTAATGAAATATCGGGTTCGGCGCGGCGCACATCATCCATCAAACAGACAAGCGCACGATGCCCGTCTTGCGCGATTGTCCACGGGCTACCCCCGCGAAACTGGTCATTGAAAATTTCCAGCGATAACGGCCCGTCATAGCCTGTTGCCGCTACCGCCCGCATGAAATCCAGTACTGGCAAATCGCCTTCGCCTGGCATATTGCGGAAATGCCGCGACCAATATAGCAAATCCATCTCTATCTGCGGCGCGTCGGCAAGCTGGACAAAGAAAATCTTATCACGCGGAATCGCGCGGATTGACACTGGATCAAGCCCCCGCCCCAACGTATGAAAACTGTCCAGAATGATGCCGATATGCGCATGATCGGCGCGGCGCACCACTTCCCACGCATCACGGTGATCGTTGATATGCCGCCCCCATGCCAGCGCTTCATAGCCAACACGAATGCCTTTCGCCGCCGCACGCATGCCCAGTTCGGCAAAATCATCTGCCGCGCGATCAATCCCGCCAAGACTATGCGGCGACACATTCGAACAAACCAGCATCAGATCAACGCCTAGCTGATTCATCAGATCAAATTTATGCTCAGCGCGGTCAAAAGCGCGCGATCGAAGCGGTTCCGGCATGCCTTCAAAATCGCGAAATGGCTGAAACAGCATAATCTCAAGCCCATGATCCTTGACCATCTGGGCAACATCTTCTGGTCGGCTATCAAAGGCGATAAAATCCTGTTCAAAAATTTCGATACCGGTGAAACCAGCGCGGGCAATCGCTGCCAGTTTTTCGCGAAAATCACCTGCAATCGAAACTGTGGCGATACAGCTTTTCATCTTGGCTGTCTTGGTCTTGCCCATCCTACATCCGTCACCTTGAATTACGCCCAGCATATATGCCACGGGTCATCAACATAGGATCATAAATGCCGATACGCGCTTTGCCCATTTTCATTTTGATTGAATTTGATGATATCTGGCACAAATCTACTTAAGCAGATGCACATATGCTGACAAATAACTCTAATTCGAATAATCACTTTGGCGGAATAATTCATTCTGGAACTTCAGGCCAAATTTCATATTCTGCAGCGTCACGCTGGTGGTCACACCCACCGAATCACGCACGGTCCATTTACGAAGCTGAAACGGTTTCAAACTGAATTCCAACGCCAGATCGCCTGCCGCTTCACCGCTTTCCTTGCTAAGATAGATCGTTGCAATCCCGTCTGCCACCTGGGCACTTGTCTGGAAATCATCAGCGCGCAGAATTACTTTTTCCTTGAGAATAAGCGACAGGGCGGTTTCTGAAATCGGATAGCTTGTCACGCGCTTTTGCGCAGGATGATCAACATGTAGCCAGACAGGTGTCGTGATCAGAATCAGCGCATCATCGCCCTCATATTCGATTTTCATCCGGTGCGGGCGACGCAGATATAATGTGCCTACGGCCGCACTGCCATCCGAAGAAATTTGCGTGAAATCTGCCTGCATTGTTGTCAGTTGGGCAAACCAGTCTTCGGCGGCACTGACGGTATCGGCGGCTTGGGCTGACAGGCTCATCTGCAACAACATGATGATCGACACAAACCCTGCCGCCAGATGCCCTGCCGCCAGATGCCTTGTCACCAGACGCTTTGTCACCAGTCTAAAATCCATTATCCGCCTCGTCCGTTATCAGCACATCGCGCTTGCCCACATGATTGGCGGCGCTGATGATGCCGTTAGATTCCATTTCTTCGATAATTGTAGCGGCGCGGTTATAGCCGATTTTCAGATGCCGTTGCACAAAGCTGGTCGATGCTTTTTGTTCACGCACCACAAGCTGGACAGCCTGTTCATAAAGACTGTTGCCGGTTGGCAGAACAGCATCCGCCGCGCCGCCGCCAGTATCATCTTCGCTTTCGGCAACCACGCGATCATCATATTCAGGTTCGCCTTGCAACCGCAGAAAATTGGCAACCGCTTCGACTTCGCCATCCTGAACAAACGGGCCATGCACGCGGGTCACGCGGCCGCCCCCTTCCATGAACAGCATGTCGCCGCGCCCCAGCAATTGTTCGGCGCCTTGTTCACCCAGAATTGTGCGACTATCAATCCGCGACGTAACCTGAAAACTGATTCGGGTTGGAAAATTGGCTTTGATCGTGCCAGTAATCACATCAACCGATGGCCGCTGGGTCGCCATGATCACATGAATGCCTGCCGCCCGTGCCATCTGCGCCAGACGTTGCACCGCGGCTTCGATTTCCTTGCCTGCGACAAGCATCAGATCGGCAACCTCGTCAATCAACACAACAATATAAGGCAAAGGTGCTAGATCAAGAATCTCTTCTTCATGGATCGGTTTGCCTGTTTCGGGATCAAATCCGGTCTGCACGCGGCGCGTCAGCGTTTCCCCCTTGGCGCGCGCTTCTGCCAGCCGTTCATTATAGCCAGTGATATTACGTACGCCCATCTTCGCCATGTTACGATAGCGGTTTTCCATTTCGCGCACCGCCCATTTCAAGGCCACCACCGCCTTTGACGGATCGGTCACCACCGGACTCAGCAAATGCGGAATGCCATCATAAACCGATAATTCGAGCATTTTCGGATCGATCATGATCATCCGGCAGGTTTCCGGCGTATGGCGGTATAGCAAGGACAGAATCATCGCATTGATGCCCACCGACTTACCTGATCCGGTCGTACCTGCAACCAGCAAATGCGGCATTTTGGCCAGATCGACAACAATCGGCACACCCGCAATATCCTTACCCAACGCCATCGGCAGGGCATTGTTATTTTCCCGCCAGACCGCACTATCCAGAATATCGCGCAAAATCACCGTTTGCCGGTCTTCATTCGGTAATTCGATGCCAATCACATTCTGACCCGGCACAACCGCAACACGCACCGATATCGCGCTCATGGAACGGGCAATATCATCCGCCAGCGAAATCACCCGTTGCGACTTTGTGCCTGGTGCCGGATTCAGATCATAGCGCGTGACCACGGGACCATAGCGTACATCGGCAATATTACCTTTGACGCTGAAATCGGACAGCACGGTTTCCAGCATGCTGGCATGTTCCTGCAAAACGGCTTTGGCTGGTGCCGACGCGCTTTTGCCTGGCGCCTGCAACAGCTTTTGTGGCGGTAGCTTGAATCCTGTGGCGGCGTCAAAATCAAGCACTGTCTGCTGGCCTTTATCACCTTTGGCCTTACGTCCAGCGGTTTTGGCTTCGGTGTCATCGACGCTGGCTCCAGCTACCAACACAGGTTCCTGACGGGTTTTCTTATCCCGTTTCGGCTTTGCCTTTTTTGCTGGCTTTACGGCATTTTCATCACGCGCAACCAGCGTGCCCACCCCGCCAAATATGCTTTTTACGATGCCTGTTATACGGGCGGTCACACGTCCTAGACCCAGCCATTGCTGGCGCGATAACGCGGCTGACCATAGCCAGCTCCAGACTCCAAAAACCCCAAAAGCCAGACCCAGATAATGTTCTGTTCCAAAGCCCATAAATTCTGGCAGGGGATCGATATATTGCAGTGACCATCCCAGCAACAGCGCGCCTGCTGCCCCGCCAAGCGCGGTTGCCCCGCCCCCTGCCAGCCCCTGTATCGCCGCCGCCAGCAAAATCAGACATAGCGGTGCCATAAAGAAACGGATGCGGAAATGGCTAATGACCCGCTTGCGGATCAAACGCGCGCCCCACAATATTGGTATTGCGGCCAAAGCAAAGGAGGCCAGACCAATCGCGCTTAGCAAACCAGATGATAAATTTGCCCCAATCGGGCCCAGCCAGTTGCGAACAATCGCATTTGACGCTGTGCTCCATGACGGGTCGCCACTATGCGCGCTGGCAAGCGCGGCCATAACCAGACATCCCAGCACAAACAGGCACAGGCCAACAAGCTCCATCAGACGATGCTGAAGAAAACGGGCAACCGCCGAGGATAAAAGTGGTTTCTTTTCGGTTTCGTCCTGCATGTCTATGCTGATAATTCCATTCTTGTTTTGACCCGTAATGTATAATCATCGGTATTTATAGTCACCCGAATATTACAGGCATGCACCATTGGTGCCTATGCCTAATGCGCCTGATATAATGTGGCAATGCGCGCTAATGCCTGATCGATCACTGCATGTTCATGCACCAATGCCAGCCGCACAAACCCGCGCCCCGGATTACCTGCAGCTGTTTCTACGCCCATATATGATCCGGGAATAGCCTTTACCGCCTGTTCAGCCATCAATCTTTTTACAAATTCTATGTCATCCTCAACCGGTAACCACAAAAAGAAGCCACCCTGTGGGGCGGCAATCCCAAGATGCTGTTCGGCTAGGGCAAAAGAATGGTCATAATGTGCCCTAATTTTGGCAACATGCGCTTCATCTGCATATAGATCGCTGGCAATTTCCAATAATGGCGTCGGCACCAGCGAACCACCATTGCCAATCAGCTTCAAATACAGCCCGATCACCGTACGGTCGCCAGCCATGAAACCGGCTCTAATGCCTGCCGCCCCTGACCGCTTCGACAGTGAATTCAATATCACCATATTACGCAGGGGATCATTACGCTGGGGATCATTACGCTGGGGATCCGGAGCAGACCCTCCAGCCGCCAGTGCCGCCGCCGCTTCCAATAAGCCAGTTGGCGGCGACCCACGCCAAATATCGGCATAGCATTCATCCAGCACCAACAGAAAATCATATGTTCGCGCAAGGTCAAGCGCTGCTTTCAGATAGTCAATATCCATGACACAGCCATGCGGATTGGTCGGGCTACACAGATACATGATCGTTGTGCGTTCATATATATCTGCGCTGATCGCGTCCAGATCAGGCAGAAAATTATGCGCCGCATCACTATTCATAAAGATAATTTCGCTACCGCTTGCCAGCCCACCTGCGCGCCAGGCGTGATAAAACGGATTTGTCACTAGCGCCACTGGATTGCGCTTTGTACCTTGCACCAGATTGCCCAGCATAAACAGCGGCTCGCGCGTTCCTGTCACTGGCGCGATGGCGCTATCAATATCAACCAGTCCAGCCGCCGCTGGCCAGCGGCGCGCGATATAATCACCAATGGTCGCACGAAATCGCGGCGTGCCGTTGGCTTTTGGATAAAACTGCCAGCCATCATTATATTTAGTGACACCATCGGTCAGAATTGATGATACTGGTAATTGTGGCTCACCAATCGACAGATCAAGCATATCCATATCTTGCGGCTGTTCCACATCAGCCAGCAACGCACGTAGCTGGACAAACATATTGCCATCAAAAACGGAATAATCGGGATTTAACTTCATCGTCGTGCCTCAAAACACCTAAATTCTGGGTCACGCCCATAACATCATGGACGCGATATAGTCGTAACGCATGCCACCCGAATGGGCAATCGTAGCCCCCGCCTGAATGGCTAATCGTAATATTTGTCAGAATATAACCTGTTTAAAGCACACCTCATATTATAGGATAAAGCAAAGATGATCTGGCGATCCACCAGCTATTGACTATATAATAAGGTAACAATGATTTAAAAATGACGTGAAACTGAACTGCGTCACCATCATAGATTTACGGACAGCATGTCACAAAAACCTGCCATCTTTATTGACCGCGACAATACGCTTACCCGCGATCATGGCTATACATGGGATATTGCCGACTTTGCATGGATCGATGGCGCGGTTGAGGCACTGCAATTATTTGCTGGTGCCGGACTGGATATATTTATTGTCACCAATCAAGGCGGTATTGGCCGGGGGTTTTTTACCGCGGCTGATATGCATGCCTTTCACGATCATTTACAAAGCGAACTGGCCAAAGCTAATGTCACCATTACCGATATTGCCTTTTGCCCGCATCATCCCTTGGCTGAGATTGAGAGTCTGAAAACCCCTTGTTCATGCCGCAAGCCCGCACCAGGCATGATTCTGGGCCTTGCCAAAAAATGGAATATTGATCTGCCACGCTCGGTGATGATTGGCGACCATGAAAAAGATGTCGAAGCTGGCCATAATGCAGGCTGTCATGCCTATCGTTTCGAAGGTGGAAATCTGGCATCCCTAGTACGGCATATTCTGCACCAACATTTCGGAGATAATCATGCCCGATAAAGCAGGGCAAAATAAAGCGGCGCATGATCCCGGTTCAGCCGAAATTGTTATTGCTGGTGGTGGCCTGACGGGTCTGATGATGGCGATCACCTTGGCGCATACACCCTATAATGTAACGTTAATTGACCGATCATCCACGCGTCCGAAAACAGCCTCATCACCTAGCCTTGACCGCCGCACAACAACAATCCATGCGGCAGGTGCCCGCATGCTTGATTGCCTTGGTGTCTGGGCGCATCTTGCGGATAAGGCCGCGCCAATCTGGCATATGCACGTGGCCGAAGGTGCCGCCACCATAACAGCCAGCATGACCCCTAAAAGCGATTTTAACCTACATTGGTCGCATGATGATGCGCCCATGGCCTATGTCGTCGAAAACAGCCATCTGTTTGCCGCCCTAAAGCAACGCCTTACCGAGACCGACGTTACCTATATAGATAATAGCGCGATCAGTGACCTTGCCAACATTGGTAACAAGGCGCATTTAAAACTTACGTCTGGTATCGATATGTCATGCGATCTGCTGGTGGCCTGTGATGGTGCCAACAGCCCCTTGCGCACGCTGGCTGGTTTAAAAACGCGCACATCACCACATCGGCAATCGGCCATCGTCGCCGTGCTGAAAAGTGAAAAGCCACATGGTGATAGTGCCTTTCAACGGTTCCTCATCGGCGGGCCTATTGCCCTGATGCCGATGCCAGACAATCTGCTCTCGCTTGTCTGGACATTGCCCGCCGATGAAACTGACGCGCATATGGCAATGGATGACACCCAATTCGACATAGCTTGCAATGCCGCGTTTGGTCATGATCTGGGGTATCTTAACGTTGATAGCGATCGGCTGTTATGGCCATTGACACCATCGCTTAGTCTGTCACCAAAAAGCGCCAATATAGTGCTGGCAGGTGATGCTTTTCACGCGATTCACCCACTTGCTGGACAAGGTTATAATCTGGCGCTTGGCGATGCGGCCGTGCTGGCTGATAGCCTGACAGATGCGCATCACCGCGGGCTTACCGCTGGGCATCCATCGGTCTTGAGCGATTATACGGCCAATCGGAAAGTCGAAGTGCTGGCGATGAGCGGCGTGACAACAGTGTTGAATAATCTGTTTTTCAAAATGCCGCGGGGTCTGCGCCGGATCACTGGCATTGGCATGAGTCTGGTCAATGCCTCACCCTTGAAAATGGCACTTAGCAAGATTGCCGCGGGCGGGACGCTTAACAAGGCGTCCTTAATGCAAGGTAAATTACCCCGCTAGACATATGGCTATCGGGCCAGCCCTTCGGCCACCAGCCGCGCTTCATAATTCTGCATCAATTCGTCTTTGCGCATACCATAGTCAAACAGCAAGGCCCAGCTGAACAGCCCTGTATTATGGCCGTCATCAAACGCCAGACGCACCGCATAATTGCCGACAGGTTCGATATCCCTGATCTGGACATTGCTTTTTCCGGCAGGTGTTTTTTTCTGATCTGGCGCATGCCCTTGCACTTCGGCTGATGGTGACTCAACCCGCAATAATTCGGCTGGTAGTGTAACAATATCGCCTGTATCAAACGAGATTGTCAGCATGTCCTTGGTCGATGACAGGCGAATTTCCTGTGGCAAAGGAAAGCTGGTTGGTGCAGTCATAAAATTATCTCCATATAAGCATCATCCGGCCAGAACGAAGTAAAGGCCGAAAGATGATCGCGGCATAAACAAACATCATCCGGCCATCATCTGGCCAGAACCATGTTCCTAGGATGGCACATCATTATCATCAAGATCACGGGCTTCTTCGATCAGCATGATCGGCACACCGTCGCGCACGGGATAGGCCTTGCGCGCCTGCACACTAATCAATTCGTTCTTTTCGGCATTATAAACCAGCGGACACCGCGCAATCGGACAAACCAGAACGTCCAGCAAGGTCGGGTCAATCATTGTCTTACCTCCATTCGCCACGTCATCAGTCACGCCATCAGTCACGTCATCATTCATCATATCAGTGACGCGATTCATGCGGGTTTTCTTCGCCATGAATGGCCATTTCCATCATCGCGATCAACAAATCAGCACGTGCTTTCAATGTTTCGGCTTCCAACAAAGCCTGTTTCTCGGAAACCTCAAACGGGCATGCCATAGCCAATGTTGTCAAAAGCTGTACATCTTCGGCACGGTCAATATTTTCCCAATCTGCATCAAATCCTTTGACTTCAAAATAACGACGCATGATCGCCAGTAACGGCTCTTTATCAAGCCCCAGATCATCAGGCGTCATATCGGTAGCAAAGCGATCCCACGATATATGTGCCATCCGAAAACCGGCATCTTGAACCACATCATCAACCAGCCTGAAGCGGCAAATACCATCAAGCGAAATCAACAATCTATTATCATCCGTTTCCTGAAAATAGCTGATACGCCCAGCACAGCCTATGCGAAACAGATCATGTTCACCTTCCTGCATTGATGGTTGAATCATGCCTATCATCCGGCTTGGCGTGGTGATCGCATATTGGCACATCTCCAGATAGCGCGGCTCAAAAATATTCAACGGTAATTGCCCACCTGGCAACAGCACCGCATTGGCCAGCGGAAAAATCGGCACCTGTGATGGCAGATCGCCAAAATCAACAGCAAAGGGTGAAGACACCATAATATGTAAATCCTCTCTAACGGATTATGCGTAATATTATCCTGCTAATCCAGAACATCGAAATAGGAACCGGATGCGCGCATGATCCTATGAAAACAACTCAATGAAAATCCCCCCAAAAAATAACTTTAGGAAAATAATAGAGTCGATAATTTTCGCCGTGCTTTCATCACATCGCTATTCGCCACGCCAATCGACGAAAAGAAATCGAGCAACTGCACCCGCGCCGCTTCCTCGTTCCATGTGCGATCAATGCGAATTGACTCGAGCAATTGCTCCATCGCCGCTGCATTTTCGCCAACGGCAAACAAGGCCATCGCCAGTTCCTGACGCGCTTCCAGATTTTCGGGTTCGGCCGTAACAATGGCGCGCGCCGCATCCAGCCCACCCGCCGATTCTGCTGCCCGTTCGGCAAGATCAAGCGCCGCAATCGCCGCAATAATTGCTTTATTTTCCCGATATTCATCACTGAGCTGATCGGCCACCTCACGCGCACTGGCATGATCACCCATGCCTGTCAGACACCGCATGACACCACCAAGCGCTTCGGGCGACTCAGGATCGGCTTCCATTGCTTGCTGAAAATGCGTCATCGCCGTGGCAAAATCCTGTTGATCGACCGCTTCATTACCCGCCTCGATCATGCTGGCGGCATCCGCACCACCGCCGCCGCTGGCAATCAGCTTGGCGACAAATTGCTTGATCGATGATTCCGCCTGCGCACCGGCAAAACCATCAACCGGCTGACCATTTACAAATCCGAACACGGTTGGCACCGATTGCACACGCATTTGCTGGGCAATCTCGGCATTCTCGTCAATATTGACGCGCACCATTTTGACCTTGCCTGCATTAGCGCCGACAACTTTTTCCAATATCGGACCAAGTTGCTTGCACGGGCCGCACCACGGCGCCCAGAATTGCACGACAACAGGCATCTGAGATGACCCATCGATAACCTCTGCCATAAAATTATTCATATTTACATCGACAGGGGATGCGCTTGCACCAGCGATGATCTGTTCCATATCTGCCTCAAACTTAAAATCTTGATGTTCAACATGCTTTATTCGGGCATGTCCTCATTAGTCTAATGTGGTGCCTTAACCATCGAAATCAAGCACCAGCGGATCATGGCCGCAATGCTGGAAAAACAGTTGCAATCCATCAGGCGTAATGCCCAGCGTCATATCATTGACCAGCGGATGCACATAAATCATCCCGCCACGCAGAATCTTTGCATCCAGCACCAGCCGAACCACCTGATCTGGATCATTAATCAGGGTGAGGGGGCTGACCGCGCCAGGACGAACGCCCAGCATTTCAAAAAGCCGCTCAGCGCTTCCGAAAGACAAACGATCACAGCCAATCAGCTCATTCAGCGTTTTCATATCAATCGCGCGATCTTCATCGGCGACAACCAGAAAGTTCTTTTTCTTGCGATCCCGCATATAGAGATTTTTGATATGGGCACCATCCATGCCATCACGGAATTGC
>Ga0233444_10004440_pt1 | contig 13418 bp, 15 predicted proteins | sample SI_124_October20_6_FD_182792 | JGI IMG/M metagenome (GOLD analysis project Ga0233444, IMG submission 182792) | Seawater microbial communities from Saanich Inlet, British Columbia, Canada - SI_124_October2016_10_MG | ecosystem: Environmental > Aquatic > Marine > Inlet | place: Canada: British...
TTTGCTAAAAAAACAATTTTAGTTTTTTTAGTTACCATTTTTAAAATTTCATCAACAGATATGGTAAAATTTTTTTCTTTAGAGTATAAAACTTTTGCACCATTCATTTGGCTATAAAGCCTATAAATCAAAAAACTATATTTTGGTACAACAACTTCGTCTCCTTTTGTTAAAAAAGCTTTACAGATTAATTCTAAAATCTGATCCGATCCTGAGCCTAATATAATTTTATTTGGATCTAATTTAAATTTTTTAGCTATTGCTTTTCTTAAATTTACACCTTCACTGTCAGGGTACCTTTTAAAATTCTTTGAGAGTCTTAAATACTCTCTGATAGCTTTTGGACTAGGACCTAAAGCAGACTCATTAGCAGATAATTTAATTTTTGCTACTCTGTTCTGAAATTGACTCAAGCCTACTGAATATTTCATAGCTAAAATTTTATTTGATTTAGGAAGTCTCATTTTATTGTAATATCTAAATTATAAGTGTTTTTCTATAAATCTTTATCTTATATAAAATTGACAAGTTTATGATGATTTAGTACACATTATTTGCGCTGATTTAACCATATTGCAAGCGCATAATAAATGTAGCTAAAAAGGGAGATGCCCAGTTTAGCTGGGCTTTTTTTTTGGATGAATAAAAAAATTGAAGATATAAAAAAAATAAATATTTCAAACCCGCTTAAACTTGATTGCGGTAAGATAGTTAAAGATTTTCCTCTAGCTTATGAAACATATGGAAAATTAAACGAGAATAAAGATAATGCTATATTAGTTTTTCATGCTTTGACGGGTGATCAATTCGTTGCCGAAACTAATCCTATTACAAATAAAGAAGGTTGGTGGGTCACAGCTGTTGGGCCTGGTAAAGCAATTGATACAAAAAAATACTTTGTGATATGCGCCAATGTTATTGGAGGTTGCATGGGTTCTTGGGGGCCAAGTGATAAAAATAAAGAAACAAATCAACCTTATGGTTTAGATTTTCCCGTTATAACCATTAAAGATATGGTGAGAGCACAAGAGTCTCTTCTAAAACATCTTGGCATTGAAAAACTTTTATGCACAACAGGTGGCTCAATGGGTGGAATGCAATTACTACAATTTTGTGCAACATTTCCAGATAAAACTTTTTCTGCGATACCTATCGCTTGTAGCGCTAGTCATAGCGCCCAAAATATTGCTTTAAATGAATTGGCTAGACAAGCAATAATGGCTGATCCTGTTTGGAATAATGGAAAATATTTTCTTAAAGGCACCCAACCAAAAAATGGGTTAGCGGTTGCGAGAATGGTTGGTCACATTAGTTATTTATCAGAACAAGGTATGCAAGAAAGATTTGGCAGAAAACTTCAAGAAAAAGCAGATTATGAGTTTAGTTTTGATGCTGATTTTCAAGTAGAAAGTTATCTAAGACATCAAGGCAATTCTTTTGTGGAAAGATTTGACGCTAATTCAATTTTATACATTACGAGAGCAATGGACTATTTTGATTTATCCAAGCAATTTAACGGTGGTCTCATTGAGGCTTTTAAAAATCAAAAAACAAAGTTTTTAGTAATTTCATTTTCATCTGATTGGCTTTATACGACAAAGGGAAATAAAGATATTGTTATTGCTCTCAATGCTTCAGGTGCAGATGTTTCTTATTCAGAAATTTCAACAGATAGAGGTCATGACTCTTTTTTGGTTAATGAACTAGAATTTTTAAAAACTTTAAAAGGTTTTATAGACTCAATGTACGAAAAATTTAAAAATGAAAAAAGAATTTAAAGTAATCGCAGATCTGTTACCTAATAATACGAGAGTATTAGATGTGGGTTGTGGAGATGGATCTTTAATGAACCTTCTTGTAAAAGAAAAAAATATAGAAGTTCGTGGATTAGAACTTGAAAAACAAAACGTGCAAGAATGTATTTATAGAGGATTGCCTGTAATTCAAGGAGATGCAGAAACAGAACTTTACCAGTTTCCTGACAAATCATTTGATTATGTTGTTCTTAGTCAAACCCTTCAAGCGTTCTACAATCCTGATAAAGTTTTAAAAGAACTTTTACGAATTGGAAAATCCGTAGTTATTTCTATTCCAAATTTTGGCTACTGGAAAGTACGAACCAGTCTATTATTTTTTGGCAAAATGCCTGTAACCAAAACTTTACCCAATAAATGGTATAATACCCCAAATTTACACATGTGCTCTATTAAAGATCTTTTTGATTATTGTGATAGTCAAAATATAAGTATTAAAAAAGTTATTGGAGTGAATGAAGATAAAACTTCATTAATTAATAAAGGTAACTTAGAACTAAAAAATTTTTTTTCTAAATTAGGAATTTTTTTGATTGGATAAAATGAATATTGAAATCATTTCATGCTTGAATGATAATTATAGTTACTTAATTCACGAAGAAAAAACTAATATAGTTACAATAATTGATCCATCAGAGTTTGAGCCGTGTGATGAGGTTATTAAAAATAAATATAAAAAATTAGATTTTATTCTAAATACACATCATCATTATGATCATGTGGGTGGAAATGAAGAGCTTAAGAAAAAATATGGTTCTACTGTTTTAGGTTTTGAGGGCGATAAAGATCGCATTCCTGTTATAGACAAATTTTTAAACGATAATCAACATTTTAAAATAGGAAATTTAAATTTTTTGGTAATTTTTATTCCTGGTCATACTAGTGGTCATATAGCTTTTTATTTAGAAAAAGAAAAAATTATTTTTACTGGGGATACCCTTTTTTCTTTGGGGTGTGGTAGAGTTTTTGAAGGCACTGATGAACAGATGTTTAATTCTTTAAATAAGTTTAAAAAATTACCTCTAGATACAAAAATATATTGTGGTCATGAATATACTAAAAAAAATTTAGAATTTTGTATTAAATATGAACCACACAATAAATATTTAAAAAAAAAAAAAGATTGGATTAATGCAAAAATCAAGTCTAATTTACCCTCCATTCCTGTTTCTATTGAAGAAGAATTAAGAATGAATATTTTCTTGAGATGCAATGAACAAGAGATTAAAACTGCGTTAAATTTAAATAATTCATCAGAGCGGGAAATATTTGCTAAATTACGTGAATTAAAAGATAATTTTTAACCTCAAAAATCTTGACTTGATATTTATGCAAGCTATATTGCCCTACATTTAAAAAAAGGTAACTTATGTCATTTGCAATTATTGAAACAGGTGGAAAACAATATAAAGTTTCTGCAAGTAAAATATTAGAAATTGAAAAATTAGATGCTGAAATAGGTAAAACTATCAAATTTAAAAATGTTTTACTTTTGAATGATGATAAAAATACTGAAATAGGTAACCCTAACATCGAAGGTGCGACTGTGGAAGCGAAGCTTTTAGATAATGTTAAAGATAGAACGGTATTAATTTTTCAAAAGAGAAGAAGAAAAAATTCAAGAAAAAAGAATGGGCATAGACAACGTCATTCAAAAATACAAATTACAAAAATATTATCTAAAGACGGTAAGATTATAGATGAAGCAAAAATATCTGAAACTAAGAAAACTAATGAAAAAAAATCAGATGTTAAAAAGAGCATAAAAAAATAGGAATTTAAATGGCAACAAAAAAAGCAGGTGGATCATCTAAAAACGGCCGAGATAGTAAAGGAAGACGTCTAGGTGTTAAAAAATATGGTGACCAAATAGTTATACCTGGAAATATTATTGTTAGACAAAGGGGAACTAAGATTCATCCTGGTGAAAACGTAGGAATGGGTAAAGACCATACAATCTTTTCTGTTGTAAAAGGAAAAGTTAAATTTAAAAAATCAAAATTAAACAGAACTTTTGTTTCTGTAATCCCAAATTAGCTCTATAAATAACCTCAGTTATTTATAATATACCTAAAATGAAATTTTTAGATCAAGCAAAAATCTATATTAAAGCAGGAAATGGTGGCTCTGGTTCAGCACACTTTAGAAGAGAGAAATTTGTTGAATACGGAGGGCCAGATGGTGGTGATGGCGGTGATGGTGGTTCAATTATTGTAGAAGCTGATCGTAATTTAAATACTTTAATAGACTATAGATATGCTCAACATTTTAGAGCAGAACATGGTCAAGCAGGAAGTAAGAGAAATAAAACTGGTGCTAACGGAAAAGATTTAATACTTAAAGTTCCAATTGGAACACAAATATTTGAAGAGGATAATAATACACTTATTTATGATTTTACTAAAAATACAGAAAAATATTTAGTAGCTGCTGGTGGCAAACATGGTTTAGGTAATGTTAGATTTAAAAGTTCAACTAACCGTGCTCCAAAAAAAAAGACGCCTGGAAAACATGGTGAAGAATTTTGGATATGGTTTCAATTAAAAGTAATTGCAGACATAGGTATAATTGGACAACCTAATGCTGGAAAATCTAGCTTACTGGCAGCTTTAACTAAAGCAAAACCAAAAATTGCCAACTACCCATTCACTACAATAAATCCTAACCTAGGAGTTACATATTACGATGGAAAAGAAATAACTTTAGCGGACATACCCGGTTTGGTTGAGGGCGCTCACAAAGGTATTGGTTTAGGAGATAAATTTTTACGTCATATCGAAAGATGTAAGGCATTATTATATTTAATCGATTTAACTGAAGAAAATTTAGTAGATATTTATAAAAAAGTTAAGCTTGAACTATATGCATATGATAAAAGCTTAACTAAGAAAAAAGAAATAATTTTTTTTAATAAATCTGATTTATTAAAAAAAGAAGATATTGATAAAAAATTGAAAGAATTTAAGAATAAAATTAAAAAAAATTGTGAAGTTATTTCTGTATTTTCAAATAAAGATATTCAGAAAATAAAAAAAATATTGATAAAAAATGCTAATTAAAAATTCAAAAAAAATTGTTATTAAGCTAGGTTCATCTACCGTTGTTGACAATAAGGGTAAATTTAAAAAAAAATGGGTATCTTCTTTAATTAAAGATATTAAGAAATACAAAGGAGAAAGAGATTTGGTAATTGTTTCCTCTGGAGCAATAGCCTTAGGACAAAATTACCTTAAAATTAAGAAAAAAAATATTAAGCTAGAAATGAGTCAAGCTATTGCTGCAGTTGGGCAAATACATTTAGCTGGAGAATTCCAAAAATTATTTGATAAAAATAACATAAAGACTGGTCAAATATTAATAAGTCCAGATGATACAGAGCAAAGAAGAAGAGCATTAAATGTAAGAAGAACTTTTGAAAATTTATTTAAATTAAAAGCAATTCCGATTGTTAATGAGAATGATACAACTGCTACAGCAGAAATTAAATATGGAGATAATGATAGATTAGCAGCAAGAGTTGCGCAAATTATTGGCGCTGATACCTTGATCATTCTATCAGACGTGGATGGACTTTATGATAAATCCAAAAAAAAAATTATTAAAACTGTTACTAAAATTGACTCAAGTATAAATGCTTTAATTGATAATAAAAAAAGTTTATATGGATCAGGTGGAATTATAACTAAATTAGATGCAGCAAAAATTTGTATAAATGCAGGATGCCATATGTTTATTGGCAATGGAAAGAAAAATAATCCAATAAAAAATATGATTAAAAGTAAAATTTATACTCATTTTATTCCAAAGATTTCTAGTTTAGATGCTAGAAAAAAATGGATCATAAGCTCTTTAAGCTCAACAGGGAAAATTTATATTGATCAAGGTGCTGCACAAGCATTAATTGGTGGTAAAAGCTTATTGGCTGCTGGAATAGTTAAAATAGAGGGTACTTTTGAAAAAGGTGAAAATATATTAATCGTAGATGAAAATGATAAGAATCTTGCCAGAGGTTTGTCTTCATTTACTTCATCTGAAATTGACAAAATAAAAGGCAAGCAAAGCAAAGAAATAGAAAATATTTTGGGTTATTTAAGCAAATCTGAAATAATACATAAAGATGATATGGTAAAGTTATAGAATGAAATATTTAGAAAGAATAGGTTTAAATGCTAGAAAAGCTTTTGAAGAATTAAAATCTGTAAATCATGATAAAATTCAACTTGTATTAAATAATTATAACAATGCGATTTTAAAAAATAAAAAAAAAATTATTAAGGAAAATTCAAAAGATGTTAAAAATGTAAAAAGAAAAAACCTCGTAGATAGATTGGAGCTAAATGATAATAGAATTGATAATATTAGACATTCAATTAATGAAATTTCAAAATTCAAAAATCCTGTAGGTAAAGTTTTAGAAAAATGGCAAAGACCAAACAAACTAACAATAAAAAAAGTTTCTACCCCAATAGGAGTAATAGGTGTTATATATGAAAGTAGACCAAATGTTACTGCGGATGTTGCAGCTTTGTGTTTAAAATCTGGGAATTGTTCAATTTTAAGAGGCGGCTCAGAAGCTTTTAATTCTAATAAATTATTAGCCAACCTTTTTCGTGACTCATTAGCTAAAATTAATATCGATAAAAATTGTGTTCAATTTATTGAACAAAAGGAGAGGAAAGTAGTAGATGGTCTTTTATCTAAGATGAGTGAATATATTGACGTAATTGTACCAAGAGGAGGAAAGGGATTAATAGCAAAAGTACAAAAATTTTCTAATGTACATGTAATTGGTCACTTAGAGGGACTGTGCCATATTTACGTTGATAAAAATTCAAATTTAAATATGGCTAAAAAAATTATTGTCAATTCAAAGATGCGTAGAACTAGCATTTGTGGCGCTGTTGAAACACTACTAATTAATGAAAAAATTTTAAATACACATGCGCAAGAAATAATTAACTCATTAATTAATTCAGGATGCGAAGTGGTAGTTGATAAAAAAATTAATAAACTTTTTAAAAATAAATTAAAGACTGCAAAAGAAATTGACTGGAAAACAGAATACTTAGACGCAAAGATTTCGATAAAGACTGTAAAAGATGTAAACGAAGCTATTAACCATATTTTAAAATATGGAACTATGCATACTGATAGCATTATTACTAGTAGCTCAAAAAATGCAAATAAATTTCTTAAAGGAGTTAATAGTTCTATAGCAATGCATAATGTCTCAACACAATTTGCAGACGGAGGTGAATTTGGGTTTGGCGGAGAAATAGGAATTTCAACAAATAAGCTTCCTCCAAGAGGTCCTGTCGGTATCAATCAACTAACCTCTTATAAATATCTTGTTTCTGGAAAAGGGATTATTAGACCCTGATTAAATGTTAAAAGTTAGTAAAATAGCAATAGGTATTTTTGGTGGCAGTTTTGACCCACCACATATTGGTCATGTTGAAATTTCTAGAATAAGTTTAAAAAAGTTAAACCTAAAAAAAATTTATTGGATTGTTACTAAGAAAAATCCTTTTAAAAAAAAAACTTATTTTACACTTGAAAGCAGAATGATTAAATCTAAAAGAGTTACAAAAAAATTTAAAGACATTGAGGTTTTACACTTAGATACTAAATTAAAATCATCCAGAATGATTAAAATAATTAATTATTTTATAAAAAAAAATAAAAAAAGCGATTTATATTTAATTCTGGGATCTGATAACTTATTAAACTTTCATAAGTGGACAAGCTGGAAAAAGATAGCTAAATTGGTAAAATTAGTAGTTTTTTCTAGGAAGGGATATGATAAAAAGAGTAAAGAATCTATTATAGTGAATTATCTAAATAAAAAAAATATTATATTTATAAAAAATAAACTAATAAATATTTCATCATCTAACATTAAAAATCAATTTCTAAAAGATTTAAAATGAAAATAATAGAAATTAAAAAAAATATAGAAAAAATTCTAGATGATAATAAGGCAAAAAATATAACTACTATAGATCTAAAGAATAAATCTTTTATAGCTGATTATATGATTGTTGCGTCAGGCACTTCGTCTAGGCACTTGCAGGCATTGTCTGAAAATTTAGTAATAGAATTAAAAAAAATTGGGGTAGGAAATTGTCGAATCGAAGGTAGAGATAGTAGTGATTGGAAATTAGTTGATGCGATTGATATTATAATTCATATTTTTCATCCTGAAAAAAGAGAGTTTTACGACTTAGAAAAAATGTGGTCTGAAGAAATTCCTAAAGAAAAGGCAATGGTATGAAAAAAATTATTTTAGCAATATTTCTATTAAATTTTAATTTATCTTATTCTTTTTCTAATAATGAGCTGTATGAAAAAATAGACATATTTGGAGAAGTTTTAGAAAAGATAAAAAAAGACTATGTAGATGATGTAAACCAGTCTGAAATGATGGATGCAGCTATTAACGGTGTTCTTCAATCACTTGATCCTTATTCCGCTTATATGAGTCCCTCTTTATTCAAAGAAATGCAAACCGATACTCGTGGTGAATTTGGAGGACTTGGTATTGAAATAGGAATGGAGTCAGGGGTAGTAAAAGTTATATCTCCCATAGATGATACTCCGGCTGCTAAAGCTGGAATAAAAGCTGGCGACTATATAGTTAAAATTGCTAATGAACAGGTCCAAGGGAAATCTTTAATGGAAGCAGTTAAATTAATGAGAGGACCAGTAAATACATCTATTAAATTAACTGTAAGAAGAAAAAATGTAAAAAAACCCATAGAATTTGAAATTGAAAGAAAAATAATAGAAATTAAATCAGTTAGTTCTGAAATTTTGGGAAGAAACAAAAATTTAGGCTATATAAGACTTAAGTCGTTTAATGAAAATAGTGATAAACAATTTTTAAATATAATTAAAAAATTTGAAAAAAATTCTAAATTAAAAGGATACATATTAGATTTACGAAATAATCCTGGGGGATTATTAACTCAAGCAATAAATATTACTGATTTTTTCTTAAATGATGGTGAAATAGTTTCAACAAAAGGGCGAAAAATATCAGAAACAAGAAAGTTTTTTGCTAGAAAAGGTGATGAAACTAATGGTAAGCCAATAATAGTACTAATCAACAATGGTTCTGCTTCAGCTTCTGAGATATTTGCTGGTGCACTTAAAGATCATAAAAGAGCTATTATTTTAGGTGAAAATTCTTACGGAAAAGGATCTGTTCAATCAATTATTCCTTTAAGTAATGGAGGTGGCATGAGGCTTACAATTTCAAAATATTATTTGCCCTCTGGAAACTCTATATCAGAGATCGGCGTTACTCCTGATATACTAATTGAAGAAAAAGGTGATGATTTCAAAATAAAATCAAAAAGTGATAATCAGCTAAATTATGCAATGAAACTATTTAATTCATAATTAAAAATGAAAAAAATACTTCCACTTAGAATAGGTGTTGGAGCTATAGTTTTGAATGATAATAATCACGTATTTGTTGGAAAGCGCAAAGACAACCCAATCGATAAATGGCAAATGCCTCAAGGGGGTGTGAACGAAGGTGAGGATTACCTAAAGGCAATGAAAAGAGAGTTGTATGAAGAAACAAGTATTAAAAATATTGATGTATTAAAAGAATTTAATGAATGGTTAGAATATGATTTACCTAAAAATCTTTTAGGTATTATTTGGAAAGGTAGGTTTAGGGGGCAAAAACAAAAATGGTTTATAACCAGATTTACTGGAAACAATAATGAAATTAACATTAATACAGAACATGCTGAATTTATTGAATGGAAATGGCTAAAAATGACTGAACTTCCAAATGTAATTGTGGACTTTAAAAAAGATGTTTACAAAAAAATATTGATCGAGTTAAAAAAATTTACTGATTAATCTCTCTTAAGGTATCGATTTTATATGCTAGTAAGTATTTTTCTTTATCACTAATTTCATCATTACTCATTTGTTTCTCTGAATTTTTTATTAATAAATCAATAGAATTTTTGTCTAAATCTTTCAAACTTTTTATTGTTGAAGATAATATTAATAAATTATTATTCATAAATTCGACAGTGCCTTCTTCGACAAAAAAAAATTTATTTTCACTATTTTTACTAATATCTATTATACCAGGTCTTAAAAATGTAATTAAAGGTATATGGTCTTTTAATATTCCCATTTGACCTTCGTATGAAGGAATTGTTACTTCTGTCACCTCTGATTTTAAAATTAATTTGCTTGGGCTAACAATTTCAATCGTGAAATTTTCCGACATTATTTTTTACTATCTTTAGACATTTTTTCAGCTTTTTCTAAAACCTCTTCTATACCACCAACCATATAAAATGCAGCTTCTGGCAATTGATCGTGCTCACCTTTGCAGATAGCATCAAAACCTTTAATAGTTGCGTCTAAATCTACTAATTTTCCAGGCGAGCCGGTAAATACTTCCGCAACAAAGAATGGTTGTGATAAAAATCTTTGAATTTTTCTAGCTCTTGCTACGGTTAATTTATCTTCTTCAGAAAGTTCATCCATTCCTAGTATCGCAATAATATCTTGCAGAGATTTATAAGCTTGTAAAATTTTTTGAACTTCCCTGGCCACTCTGTAATGTTCTTCACCAACAACTCTTGGATCTAAGATTCTAGAAGTAGAATCCAAAGGATCTACCGCAGGATAAATTCCTATTTCTGCAATTTGTCTTGATAATACTGTTGTTGCGTCTAAGTGTGCAAAAGAAGTTGCAGGAGCTGGGTCTGTTAAATCATCAGCTGGAACATAAATTGCTTGCACAGATGTTATCGACCCTTTGTCTGTAGATGTAATTCTTTCTTGTAAGTTTCCCATATCTGTTGCTAATGTCGGTTGATATCCTACAGCAGAAGGAATTCTTCCAAGTAAAGCGGATACTTCAGATCCGGCTTGCGTAAACCTAAAAATATTATCAACAAAAAAAAGTACGTCTTGTCCTTCTTTATCCCTAAAATATTCTGCTACTGTTAGTCCTGTTAGGGCAACCCTAGCTCTTGCTCCAGGTGGCTCGTTCATTTGTCCATATACTAGTGCAGCTTTTGAACCCTTTCCATCAGTTTTAATTACTCCTGACTCTATCATTTCATGGTACAAATCATTTCCTTCTCTAGTTCTTTCACCAACACCTGCAAACACTGAAAAGCCTCCGTGTGCTTTTGCAATATTATTAATTAATTCCATTATCGTCACTGTTTTACCAACACCTGCTCCACCAAATAATCCAATTTTTCCGCCTTTTGCATATGGTGCTAATAAATCAATAACTTTAATTCCTGTAACCAATTGTTCTGTTTCTGTAGACTGATCTGTAAATTTTGGTGCTTGTCTATGTATAGGCCACTTTTCTTTAGTTTTTACTTCTCCTTTTTCATCTATGGGTTCACCAATTACGTTAATTATTCTTCCAAGTGTTTCTGGTCCTACGGGGACACTTATAGGCGCCTGCGTATTAGTAACTTCGTCTCCTCTTTTTAATCCCTCTGTAGCATCCATTGCTATTGTTCTAACAGCGTTTTCTCCAAGATGTTGTGCGACTTCTAAAATAAGTTTATTTCCATTATTGTTTACCTCTAATGCAGTATAAATTTCAGGAAGTTCACTATCAAAACTTACGTCTATTACCGCTCCGATAATTTGTGTTATTTTACCTTGGTTACTCATGATTATAAACTCTCCGCTCCTGATATAATTTCAATTAACTCTTTTGTAATAGCTGCTTGCCTGCTTCTATTATAATTTATAGTAAGTTTATCAACTAAATCTCCTGCGTTTCTAGTGGCATTGTCCATAGCTGTCATCCTTGAACCCTGCTCGCTTGCTGAATTCTCAAGAAAGGCCTTAAAAATTTGTGTTGATATATTTTTTGGTAATAAATCCTCTAAAATTTCATCTTCATCTGGCTCAAATTCATAAAAATTTTCTTCTTCCTTGCTATTTGACTCTAAATTTACCGATGGAATTATTTGCTGTGCTTGAGGTATTTGAGTTATTACATTTTTAAAATTACTATAAAACAATGTACATTTATCAAATTCTTTTTTGTTAAATAAGTCTATAATTTCTTTGCCAACAATTTCTGCTTCTTTAAAGCTTATTTGTTTTTGATCTTTAAAACTAATTTTTTTAATAATATATTTGCTGTATTCTCTTTTAATTTGATCCAGGCCTTTAGATCCTACGGTAATTATCTTTAGTTTCTTTCCGTCGTTTAATATTTTTTTAAAATTATTTTTCGCTAATCTACAAATATTTGAATTAAATCCACCACACAAGCCCCTATCTGCAGTTAAAACTACACACAATTGTACTTTATCCTCGCCGGTTCCAATCATAAGTTTAGGTGCATTTTCTGGATCATTAATTGACTTTGTTAAATTCAAAATAATATTTTGCATTTTTTGACTATAAGGTCTGCCATTCTCAGCATTTTCTTGAGCCTTTCGTAATTTAGCAGCTGCAACCATTTTCATTGCTTTGGTGATTTTTTGAGTTGATTTGACACTTTTAATTCTTTTTTTTAAATCATCTAAAGTTGGCATTTCTATTTATTACCTTTTTTATGTTCCTCAATTATCTGAACTAAATTTTTTTCTGTTTCTTCTTCTATTTTACCAGTTGATTGAATTGAGTCTAGAATCTCTGGTTTGTTTAATTTTATTTTTTCTATAATATCTTTTTCAAATTTTTTAATTTCACTTAAATCAACATCATCTAAAAATCCTTTTACTCCAGTAAATACAGAAATTACTTGTTCACCAACTGTCATTGGTGAATATTGGTCTTGTTTTAGAAGCTCAGTTAATTTTGCTCCTCGATTTAAAAGTTGTTGAGTTGAAGCGTCAAGATCAGATCCAAATTGAGCAAATGCAGCCATTTCACGATACTGAGCAAGTTCTAGTTTTATTGATCCAGCTACTTTTTTCATGGCTTTAGTTTGGGCTGCTGAGCCTACTCTAGAAACTGATAAACCAACATTTACTGCAGGTCTAATTCCTTGGTTGAATAGTTCTGTTTCTAAAAAAATTTGACCATCCGTGATTGATATAACGTTAGTTGGTATATAAGCTGAAACATCTCCAGCTTGTGTTTCAATTATTGGCAACGCCGTTAGAGACCCGCCTCCTTGTTTGTCACTTAGTTTAGCTGCTCTTTCAAGCAATCTACTATGTAAATAAAATACATCTCCTGGATATGCTTCTCGTCCTGGAGGTCTTCTTAATAACAAAGACATTTGCCTGTAAGCTACGGCTTGTTTAGATAAATCGTCATAGATAATTAGTGCATGCATTCCATTATCCCTAAAATATTCTCCAATTGTACATCCAGTATACGGTGCTAAAAATTGTAATGGTGCAGCATCAGAAGCTGTAGCAGCAACTATTGTTGTATATTTTAAAGCACCTGCTTCTTCTAAGGTTTTTGTAATTTGAGCAACTGTAGATCGCTTCTGTCCAATTGCAACATAAACACAATATAATTTTTTCTTTTCATCATTGGACTCATTAATTTTTTTTTGATTAATTATTGCATCGATTGCTACAGCAGTTTTTCCAGTTTGCCTATCACCTATTATTAGTTCTCGCT
>Ga0233444_10004441_pt1 | contig 13415 bp, 12 predicted proteins | sample SI_124_October20_6_FD_182792 | JGI IMG/M metagenome (GOLD analysis project Ga0233444, IMG submission 182792) | Seawater microbial communities from Saanich Inlet, British Columbia, Canada - SI_124_October2016_10_MG | ecosystem: Environmental > Aquatic > Marine > Inlet | place: Canada: British...
TTTTTTAAAAACTCCTTTTGAAGGAGGAAGACATAAGAAAAGAATGGATAAAATAAATGCATAATAAAACAATATATTTTATTCTTCTTTTTCTTTTAAACGCCTGTAGTGTTTTACTACCAGGGTCTTACACCCTAAAAACAAATCAAACTAAATCTTCTCAATATTCAAAAACAATTACCCAAAACGAACTAAAAAAACACTTAAAAATTATTTCTTCTGACGATTTTGAAGGTAGAGAAACAACAACAATAGGTCAAAAAAAAGCAGCAAATTATATCAAAAATCATTTTATTAATAATAACATAAAGAGTCCTTTCGGTGATACAGGATATTTACAGAGTTTTCCAGTCGATGTTTTAGATTTTTCAAAAGTAGGCTTCTCCTACAATGGAACAAAACTCACTTTTATTGAAGACTTTTACACTTACGGAAACCCCGTTAACTGCACTTTTAATAATGTTCCCGTTGTCGATGTTGGCTATGGTATTTCATCCTTTCAAACAAACGACTACCTAGGTATAAATGTTAAAGGGAAAGCGGTTATTTTAAAAGACGGTATTCCTAATAGCATAATAGCAAAAAAAGAGGGTAACTGGAGAAAAAAATTAAAAACAGCAAATAAAGCAGGTGCTGTCGCTGTTATTTTTAGGAAAGAAAATTATTCTGATACAGATTTAAAAATTAAAAAATATTTACAGTATCCAATAATGAAAATGCACGGGAATCAAAAAACCAAACCCCAAACCCCCGTTTTTATTGTAAATGAACAAAAACTAAAACAACTTAATTTAAATCAAAACAAAGTCTCTTTTAATACCAGTATTAGTCAAATTAAAACAGGAGAAAACGTACTAGGCTTCATACCTGGTTTAACAGATGAAATCATAGTTATTTCGGCTCATTATGATCACATAGGTTATGATAGGGGAGAAATATGTAACGGAGCTGATGATGACGGATCAGGAACAAGCTCACTTTTATCTATTTCTAAGGCATTTCAAAAAGCTTTTGAAGACGGAAACAAGCCTCAAAGAGGAATATTATTTCTGGCAGTTTCTGGCGAAGAGAAAGGTCTTTTTGGTTCACTATTCTATACAGAAAATCCTTCTTTTCCTCTTTCAAAAACCGTTGCAGACTTAAATATCGATATGGTTGGAAGACAGGACTCCATACAGCAAGACAATAACTATATTTATTTAATAGGCTCAGATAGAATTAGCAAGGAGCTGCACACAATAAACGAGCAAATCAATAATAAACACGTAGGTTTTAAGCTAGACTACACTTACAACGCTAAAGATGACCCAAATAACTTCTATCAAAGATCCGACCATTATAATTTTGCAAAAAACAATATTCCTGTAATATTTTATTTTGGTGGTCTTCACGAAGATTACCACAAGCCAACTGACGATTTTGAAAAAATAGATTTTTTAAAATTAGAAAGAATTTCTAGGTTTGTATTTTTAACAGCCTGGGAGCTTGCATACAGAAAAAAAACGCTTTCTAAATGATAGAAAAAGTAATTTTAGTCGACAAAAATGACAAAGAGGTTGGCTCTATGGAAAAGCAAGAAGCACACATTAAAGGTCTTCTTCATAGAGCATTCTCTGTTTTTATTTTTAATGATAAAAACGAGCTACTTTTACAAAGAAGAGCAGTCAAAAAATACCATTCTGGTGGACTGTGGACCAACACTTGTTGTAGTCATCCAAGACAAAAAGAACAAACATTGGATGCTGCAAGTAGGCGTCTGGATGAGGAAATGGGAATTAGCACTGATCTTAAAAAACAATTTGATTTCATATATAAGGCCAAATTAGACAACAACCTGTATGAGCACGAGTTTGATCATGTTTTTTTTGGATTTACAAATGATTTGCCACAAATAAATTTAGAAGAAGTAGAAGAGTATGCTTATAAAACACTAGAAGATATTGCAAGTGAAATCAAAACAAAACCAGATAAATACACAGAGTGGTTTAAGATTTGTTTTAAAGAGGTTATTAAATCATACAGAAATATAATATGAAAATTTCAGTTATTGGTGCAGGAAGCTGGGGAACTGCAATTGTTTCAATTCTGTCAAAAAAAACACATGTAAACTGGTGGGTAAGACGAGAAAGGTTAAAAAATCAAATTCTTCTTAAAAAGAGAAATACCAAGTACCTTACCAACTGCAGGTTAAACACTAAAAACATTACATTTTTTAACGATATAGATGAAATAATTAATAATAGCGATTTGGTTATAGTTGCTATACCGGCCGAGTTTATTTTTTCTGTTTTTAAATCCAAGGGTCAACTGCTAAACTCAAAAACTGTTCTTTCTGCTGTTAAGGGTGTGGTTCCAGAAAAAAACATAACTCCTCATGAATTTTTTAAATCCATTTCTCCAAATCTAAATTATGGGGTTATTTCAGGGCCATGTCACGCAGAAGAGGTGGCTTTGGAAAAGCAAAGCTATTTAACAATTTCCACCAACAACAAAGAAATACACCCACAAATAAAAAAAATATTCAACACAAAATACATCAACATTAAAATTTCTAACGATATTATAGGAACAGAGTATGCGTCCATATTAAAAAACATATATGCAATATTAATTGGTGTTGCTTATGGCTTGGGTTATGGAGATAATTTTATTGCTGTTTTAATCACTTCCTGCGCCAACGAAATGAAACGCCTTCTTCAACTACTAGACCCTAAAGAGAGAACAATTTCTCAGCCCGCATACTTAGGAGACCTTTTAGTTACCTGTTACTCTTCTCACAGTAGAAACAGGTCTTTAGGTGTTTTAATTGGAAAAGGTTACTCAGTAGAAAACGCTATAGAAAAAATGACCATGGTTGCCGAAGGCTATCATGCAGCTAATTCTATTTACGCCAGAGCACATAAATTAAAAATAAAAAAACAGACGCAGATCGTTTCATCTACCTACAATATTTTATACAAAGAAAAAGACCCAAAAACCCAATTAAAAAAACTTGAAGAGTTAATATCCTGAAAGTCAGCCTTTTATAAAAAACCGCCACGGCTTATCTCCAGCTTCTTTTTATTAACTTTAACCACAACCTTATCGGCAACCAAATTAACGCCTTAAATCCTGTTTAAATAGAAAATATATCAAACTAGAGTATTCTCCACTTTTTTTTGCTTTCAAATTCGAAATTAATCCATGTATTAAACCCAAAAAAATTGAAGACCCTGATTTTTTTGCACTAAGCATTCCGATGTAGTAAGCGTCGAAGAGTAGTGGTTTAATGTCATTTACCTTAAAACTACTTTTTTTTGCTAATTCCTCAATATTTTTTTTTCTAAAGTGCGACAAATGGATAGGAAGGTCGTATGCAACCCAGTTTCCCTTATATTTTTTAGCATCATAAGATGCACAGTTTGGAACCCCAATCACTAAAACCCCGTTTTTTTTCAATAATTTATTTACCTTTTTTAGGTAGTCCTTCACGTCATAAACATGTTCTAAAACATGCCACATTGAAATAACATCATATTTGCTTTCCCCTTCTATATGCTCTAATTTTTCTTTTATTTTTTTTCCAAGTTTTTTTTCAGCAACTATTTTTGCTCCCTCGTCAGTCTCTACACCATCCGTTTCCCAGCCAGATGTATCCATATATTTTAAAAAATCACCAGTACCACAACCTATATCCAATATTTTGCCCTTTTTCATATTTGAGCTTATTTGAATTACTTCCTTTTTTTTATAAAACTGATAAGAACGTACTAAGTGATAGATTTTATTAATTAATCCTTTTTTTGTAGAGCTATGTGATATGTAGTTTTTGCTTTGGTAGTATTTGTAAATATGTTTTTCTTTTGGCCTTGGGTTGGTGTACCTGAACCCACAGCTCAAACACTCTGCTATGTTAAAGACGTTTCCAGTAACATTATGGTCCTTTCCCTCAATGTGTTTTTTGTGTGACTCTCCTTCACAAACTGGACATAATAATATTTTTTCTAAATTTTGTTCCACGTGAAACTTTATCTCCCTAAATAAATTAATAATATTGATATATCAGAAGGCTTTATGCCGCTTATTCTGGCCGCCTGGCCAATATTTACAGGCCTAATATCATTTAGTTTTTCTTTGGACTCGTTGGAAAGTGAAGAAAATTTAAAGTAGTTAATATCTTTTGGTATTTTAACGTGCTCTAGCCTTTTTAATTTGTCAGCGTTTTCCTTTTCTCTATTTATGTAGCCGCTGTATTTTATATCAATTTCAACTTGCTCTATTGCTCCTTCACTTATCACCCCCTCATCAATAAACTTTTTTAAGGACTCACTGTTTTTAATAATGTCATTTATCCCAACGTTAGGTCTAGATATTATACTTGGAGCTTTTACCTTTTGCTTTATTTTACTTCCGCTTTTTAGACTTAGAACTTCATTTATTTCTTCTGGAGAAACAGAAAGTTTTTTTGTAAATAGCATTAGCTTGTTAGACATTTCTATTTTTTCTTCTACCTGTTTAATTTTGTTCTCTTCTAGTAAACCCAAGTCATACGACTTTTTAGACAATCTAATATCCGCATTGTCTTGTCTCAATAATATTCTATATTCTGCTCTTGAAGTAAACATTCTGTATGGCTCCTCTGTTCCTTTAGTTATTAAGTCGTCTATCAGAACCCCAATATAGGCTTCGTCCCTGCTTAAAACAAAAGGACTTTTACCATTTATTTTTAAATGTGCATTTATTCCAGCCATTAAACCTTGGCCTGCAGCCTCTTCATAACCTGTAGTGCCGTTTATTTGACCACTAAAATAAAGGTTTTCGATAAGTTTTGTTTCCAAGCTGTGCTTTAGCTGTGTAGGCGGAAAATAGTCGTATTCTACAGCATAACCCGGTCTAAACATTTTAGCTCTCTCAAAACCTTTTATTGTTCTCAAGCCCTTAAGTTGCACTTCTTCTGGAAGACTGCTTGAAAATCCGTTTATATAAAACTCTATAGTGTCCCAACCTTCAGGCTCTGCAAAAATTTGATGCCTTGGCCTGTGGCTAAACCTGTTTATTTTATCCTCTATAGAAGGGCAGTATCTAGGCCCAACAGAGTTTATGGCGCCATTAAATAATGGGCTTCTGTCAAAGCCCTCTTTCAAAACCTCGTGGGTGTTATGGTTGGTGTAGGTTATAAAACAACTTTTTTGTTTGGACAAGCTGGTGGTATCTTTAAAGTAGGAAAATTTTCCGGGGTTTTCATCCCCAGGCTGTTCCTCCATAACAGAAAAGTTGATAGATCTCCCGTCCACTCTTGCGGGTGTTCCCGTCTTCATCCTTCCAGATTTAAAACCTAAATTCTCTAGTTGTGAAGTAATTCCTTTAATGGCCTTGTCTCCCATTCTTCCCCCACCAAATTCTTTTTCCCCAAGGTGTATGGTTCCATTTAAAAAAGTACCGCTGTTCAAGACCACTGCCTTGCATTTAATTTTAACTCCCATTGATGTCTTAACACCAACCACCATGTTTTTTTCTACTATTATTTCTTGCACTACATCTTGCCAAAAGTCTATGTTTGGAATACTTTCTAGGGTTTTTCTCCAAGCATTGCTAAACATTTTTCTATCACACTGCGCCCTTGGGCTCCACATCGCGGGTCCTTTCGACTGGTTTAAAAGCTTGTACTGAATAGCACTTAAATCTGTGACAAATCCTGTTTGTCCGCCAAGAGCGTCAATTTCTCTTACTATTTGTCCTTTGGCAATTCCCCCAATTGCGGGGTTGCAGCTCATTTGCCCAATAGTTTCCATGTTCATTGTGACAAGCAAAACACTTGAACCCATTTTGGCAGCGCTTGCAGCAGCTTCGTTTCCTGCGTGTCCAGCTCCAACAACTATTATGTCATATTCTTTTAGCATATTGTTTCACGTGAAACAGACTTAAAGTGCTGTCTTCCAGTTTATTGAGGATAAAAACTCATTTTCTTTAGCCCTAATTAAGGTTTTTTGCTCTTCAGTTTTGTCATTAAACCCACACAAATGTAAAACACCATGGATTATAACCCTAAATAATTCTTCATTAAAAGAGGAGCTATATGTTTTTGCATTTTCTTTTACCCTTTCAGTCGATATATATATATCCCCAAACAATAGATTTTCTTTCGAATAGTCAAAAGTAATAACATCGGTAAAAAAATCGTGATTTAGAAATTTAATATTTATTTTTTTAAGGTACGCATCCGAGCAAAAAACAAACGAGATTTCTCCCAAGGCAAACCCAAGAGAGTTAATACTTTCTTTAACCCACTTTACAACAAACTCTTCATCTGTAGAAAATGAAACATTTTCTTTGTGAAAAAAAATACTCAAAAATTAAATTTTAAATGAAATCTCTACAGCATTTCCAGGCTCTTCATAAACAACACCATCGGAAAGGTGATTCATTAAAAAGATTCCTCTGCCTTGAGGCTTCTCTATATTCTCTGGAAGCGTAGGGTCTGGCAGGTCTAGGAAGTTAAATCCGTCTCCCTGATCAGTAACAGTAAAAATTAATAAACCATCCGTAAAAGATGCAATAACTAACGCATCCTTATCAACAACATTTTTGTTGCCGTGAATAATAGCATTGTTTACAGCTTCCGAAAGTGCAATTAATATATTTCCGTAAATTTCTACACTTATGGAGTAGGTTTCACACAAGGCATTGATCCAGCTTTCAAGGGAAAGCAAGCTCTTGGGCTCAGACTGCAAGCATAATTTGTTTTCTACGGGATTTAAAGCACTAATCATAATCTTTTTCAATAGATTTAAAGTACTCATTTACTTTATTTTTGTAATAAGGTTTCAAATTTGGTGGAATAGTTTTTAAAAGCTCTGTTTCTCCTTTTTTAATTTGTAAATAATCTTCAAATAAAACAGAATTATTTTTTTTGTAGTCTTCCAAAGATTCTTTTGCCTCTCTTTTTTCCTCCTCTTCCTGTTCTTTTGTGGCCTTGTCTAGCTCTAAGAGCTTCACCTTTATTTCTTCTTGCCTCTCAATAGTGGATAAGGAAATCTCGTTATTGATGATTTCATTCTCTGTTTCTTCAATTTTTTTAATTAAATCTTTAAGACCGTTTCCTTTTCCTGAACCATCTTTATTTAACTCTTGAGCCATCTCTTGAAGTTGTTTTTTAATTGCAGCCTGCTGGGCTGCCATTCTTCCTAGCTGTTCAAATGAAGAGCTGCTTTCGCCTGGGTTTTTCCCATCTTTTTGACCCTTCATGAATTTTTTCATTGCTTCAATTTGTTGTTTAAGTTGTTCAGCATTTTCAGGGAGCCCCTTTCCTGGTTTTTTGTTTTTACCTCCCGGCTTATTACACTGCCCAGAACCAGGCATGTTTTGTTGCATTTGATTTATTATTTCGCTTAATAAAAGACCAAGCTCGTTAGTATGCATCATTACTGTTTGCTGTTCAATTTGTGCGTTTTTTGTCTTTCGTTCAGTAAGGTTTTTTATGCTCTTTTTTAAAGAGCGTTTTATGCTTTGGACCTCTTTGTTTATTTTTCCACTTAACATAATTTGCCTTAGCGCTAAAGCGGTTAAAGAGTCGTCAATTATTTGGATTTTATCACTGAGTTTTCTTTGCTGTTGACCTATGTTTATATACTTAGGGTCTTGAGTTTTTGTAGACTTTAAATCAGCCAGCACCTCCTCTTGATCTAAAGAAAAAGTTATTAATTGCTCTAATAAAACTCTTAAAGACTCCATGTCTTCTTCAGGCTTATCTCCACTACCCTTGCTTAGTTTTTCCATAGAGTCTGCTAATTCTTTAAGGCTTTTGCTTGTTTCACCTTGCTTTTCACTAGCTTTTTTCATTTTGTTTTCACTTAGTTTTTCAAGAGACTCCTCTAAGGACTGGCTTATTTTTTCTTCTTTTTCTTCTGTTTCAATTTTTAAAGGCTCAGAAAGCTCTTTATTCTTGTTTTTTAATTCTGAAAGCTCGCTTTGTATTTTATTAAATTCCTCTTTTATTTTTTCTTGTAGCTTGTTTTTTTCAAAACTCGACACATCTTTGTCGATGGTATTTTCTTTTACTAGATTCTGTTTATTAGAAAGGTCTTTAAGCTGTTCTGAAAGTTCTTTCGCTTTTTGTTCAATCTCCATTTTCTTGAAATGCTCAATAGTTCGGTCCAGCTCCTTAAGCATGTCCTCCTGGGCAAAATTAATATCTTCTAGTTTTTTAAGGACCTTATCTTTATTCATTTCTTCAGATAATTTGCTTAGTTCGTCGTAGAGTTTTTTCATTTCATCTGACATAAGCTCCTCCACCATTTTATTGATTTGCTCTTGTTTTTTTAGAATCTCCTCATTTTTTTCTCTTTGAGTTTCTGAAAGTTCATTTTGAAGTTGGTTTTTTAGTTTTTCCAATTCGTTTTGAATCTCTTTCTGTTTTTTTAGAAAACTCTCCAAGGAACTTTTGTCTTCCCAGCTTAAAGACTTTTTGTTAAGCATTGACGTTTTCATGTCTTCAAGTTCAGAATTAAAGTTTTGCAGTTTTTTTTGTAACGAACTAAAGGATTGGTTGTTTGCCAGGCTTTTGATTTTTCTGATCTCTTTTTGCCTTTCCACGGTTGGCACCTTTAAAAACATAGACTTAGACAAAACCTCTTTTGGGCCACTAACTCCGTCGTTGTCTTTCACAGCGAAAAAATAACGAACTAAATCTCCGCTTTGTAGTGACAAACTTTCAAAATCATATTCAAAATTAAAAACAGCTCTATTTGTACCGCTGTAGTCTAAAAGCTCACTGTAAATAACGCTGTCGTTTCTTAGGCAGAAGAATTTTAAGGAATGGAACCCATAGTCATCAGAAATATTCCCCACAAACAGCCTGTTATTAACTCTGTTGCTATCAAAAACCTCACTTAATTCAATTGTTGGAAAACCATCCTTGATTAACTCAATAAAGTAGCTTGTTGAATCTGTATAATCAGAAAAGTTGTTTTGGACAAAAATATTATAATCTTGAGATTTTTTTGGTAAATAAGAAAAACTAAACACCTCATTTTTTGATTTTATAACAGAGTCGTTAAAGATAGCAGAGCAAAAAGAAATACTTTTGCAATTTATTTCCCAGTCTATTGCCGAACCCTCAGGGATAATTATTCTACTTAGGTCATAAAAAGTGTCGTTTTCTATTTGTGTATAATTGGGGTACCTGACAATTTTTTTTTCTTTTAGCATTCTGGGCCTTGGCAGTACTTTAACAATGTAATTTACAGTATCTCTGTTGCCGTCTAAAAGCTTAAAGACAAAAGACTTGTTAACGGAGTTAAAAACATATCTAAAGGATTTAGAGTAGGTTTTCTCAGGAAAAAAACGCTTTTTTTTAGAATACAAAAAGACCTGCTCAGGATCGGTTTTTCCTATTGTTTTAATGTTTATTTCCAAAGGTTCGTTTTCTAAAACCATCAACGGAGCTCCATTGTTAATCTCAAATTCAAAAGGATTAGGCTTTTCAAAGCTTTTCTGAAAAAAGACCACCCTTCTAAGTGGAGGAATAATTGAATCAGGATAAAGAAAAGAACAAACCCCAGAAATAAAAAAAAGGACTAAAAAACCATACAGCATTTTTTTTTGATCATTTATCGAGATAGAGTTTCTAAAGTCAAACTTTAAAGAGCTTAAGGCTTTTCGCTCTATAGAAGCTTTTAAAAGATCCGTTTCCGTTTTTTCTAATTGTTTTTCTAGCCCAATTGCATTAACCAGCTGGTCTCCAATCTCTGGTATTTTTTCAGAAAGCAAAACAGAAGCTTCCATATGAGACATTCTTCCGTGTAGACCAAAAAGCTTAATTAAAGGAGATATTGTAAGCTTTGAAACATAAATTAATGCAAATAACACCCCACCAAAAAGTAAAACACCACGGCCAAAAGAGGAAAACCTAAATAAAAATTCTAAAAACCAAGCACCAGCCAAAAGAAAAACCAAAAAAACTAAAGAAAGCAAAACACCTCTTAATAGTTCGTGCTTGTAATATTTGTTTATAAACAAGTCTAGCTCTAATGAGAGGGTTAAAAAGCTATCTTTTTTAGAAAACATTTTTCTAATGTAATTTAAAAATAAACAACCCGAAAATTAAGTGAGCCAAATATTAATAGTGTTGAATTAAAAAATTGTTTCTCTTTTAATCGTAATTTTGTTAGATATTACAATAAAGTGAAGATTAGAATAACAAAAGAATTTGATTTTGAGGCAGCACACGCATTAGACGGCTATAACGGAAAGTGCAAGGACATTCACGGCCATAGTTACCATCTTGAAATGACTTTTATAGGGACACCAAAAAGCAACACAAGGCTTTCAGATTGTGGAATGGTGGTTGATTTTGGAGAGATTAAAAAAATAGTTAAAACACAAATATTGCCACTTTTTGACCACAGGCTTATCTTAAGAAAAGATACTAGGTTTAAAGAAATTCAGTCAATTAACGAGAGAATTAGGCTAGTTGACTACCAGCCAACATGCGAAAACATGCTTATTGAAATCGTAGAAATACTAAAACGAAACGAACCCAATGGCGCAAAGCTGGTTAAGGGCTTTTTGCGGGAGACAGCCAATAGCTTCGCAGAATGGCGCCAAGAAGACAACCCGTAAGGATATTTCAAGTTAGAATGGAAAACAATGAATTAAAAAAACAAAACGCACAAACCTGGTTTAGCAGTCTACGAGACCAGTTTTGCGCTGCTTTCAAAGAAATAGACACCGGCTCTTTTGAAAGAAGAGCATGGAAGCATAAAGGGTCCGGAGGAGGGGAGATAAGCATTATGAAGGGTAATGTTTTTGAAAAAGTAGGCGTTAACATATCTACAGTATCTGGGGAGTTTTCCAAAGAATATAGAGATAAAATCAAAGGGACTCAAGAATCGCCAAAATATTGGGCCACCGGTATAAGCCTTGTTGCTCATATGGAATCTCCTAAAGTTCCTGCATTTCACTTTAACACCAGGTTTTTAGTTACCGGAGAATCTTGGTTTGGCGGTGGAGCAGATATGACCCCTACTTTCGTTAACAAAAACGACACAAGGTTTTTTCATTCCAAAATGAAACAAGCATGCGAAAAACACAACCCAACATATTACCCTAAATTTAAAAAGAATTGCGACGAATATTTTTATTTACCCCACCGGGGAGAACCGAGGGGAGATGGGGGAATATTTTTTGACCATCTAAATTCAGGAGATTGGGAAAAAGACTTTTCCTTTGTTAAGGATGTAGGGAAACACACTCTAGAAGCTATTACAGAAATCGTGAAAAAACACAAAGACCAAACATGGTCTAACGAAGAAAAAGAGCAACAGCTTATAAAAAGAGGAAGGTATGTAGAGTTTAACTTAATATGGGATAAAGGAACTCTGTTTGGCTTAAAAACAGGAGGCTCTACAGAAGCAATATTAATGTCAATGCCTCCAACAGCAAAGTGGACATAGAATATGGCAAGTCTTGAAGACATAAAAAAAGTAATTTCTGAAATACCAGACCCCGAAATACCGGTTATCAGCATTAAAGAACTAGGGGTTCTTAGAAATATTTTTTTTCAAGAAGACAGTCTTAAAGTAGTAATAACCCCAACCTATTCAGGCTGTCCGGCAATGGACCGTTTTAAGAAAGACATCATCGAAAAGCTAGAGTTGTTAAAAGTAAAAAGCTATGAAATTAAAATGCAGTTCGATCCCGCGTGGACAACCGACTGGATAACGGAAGAAGCTAAGGCAAAACTAAGAGATTACGGGATAGCTCCTCCAGCACACAAAACAAAAGACAAAAACATTCTTCTGGGAAATAAACAAAGAATAGAATGTCCAAGATGCAAAACCAAAGAAACAGAACTTGTAAGCCAGTTTGGGTCTACAGCATGCAAAGCGATGTACAGATGTACTTCTTGCTTAGAGCCATTTGAATATTTTAAATGCCTGTAATTAGCCGTTTCTAGCCCTTCACAATATTCTTTTTTGCCGCCTCTAAAACACCCATTGCTGCTTTTTCCCCTGCAAGAATTGCCGCGTTTAAAGACCCGTTAAGCAGCACATCTCCAGCCAGGAAAACACCATCTTTAAGCTTGGTTTCTGTAGGAGAAATATCATATTTTAAGTTGTTTAGTTTAGGCAAGGCCCTTGGAATATTATACAACTTTAAAAAAGTAACATCTTCAATTTTACATTCTTCTCTTAGCTCGTTTTGTATCCGTTCAATTAATTCTTCTTCTGGTAGGCCATGGTCTTTAACAACAGTAACTGAGATCAGTTCATCTTTTCCTTTTTTACTTGCGGGTATAGATGTGGGGTAAAAAATATTGTTAATCAAACACTCTTGGTTGGAAACTAGACCTATAAAAGCCTTTTCATAAACACGTTTAGAACAAGTAAAGTATAGGTTTTGACAAGATTTCCACTCAACCTTTTGATTTTTTAATCCTCTAACTAAATTACTTGGTTCAGCAGCCACAATGGCATAGTGGGTTTTAATCTTTTTACCGTCGGACAAGATGATTTCCTTGTCTTTAACCTCAGAAACAACAGTGTTAAATAGAATCTTCGTTTTTTTAAGTTTATTTTTTAATTGTTTTGAAATTTCTTCTATTCCACCTTTTGGCAGTAAAGCCAACCCTTCGCCAAACATTTTAAAAACAAATTCAAACATTCTACTAGAAGTATTAAGTTCGCTTTCAAGATAGATGCCACTGAAAAAAGGGGTGAAAAAGTTTTTAATTATATTTTTTGAGAAACCAATGGAGGTTAAATATTCCTTAGTTGTAATTTCTCGATCTTTAAAAATTTTGTCAATGGTTTTCTTTTGAAGATGAAAATTTAGTTTTGCTATTTTAAGTTTATCACTTAAAGTTCCCAACGGTGAGAATAATGTGGGTATAAATAAAGACACGTCCCTTAAGGGGTCTCCAAAAAAATACTGCTTTCCACCAGCAAATACACAAGAACCAGCCTTTAGTTTTTGAAGATTTAGACTTTTATAATCTAAATATTTTTTAGCTGCGCTGTAGCTAGACAACAACACTTGAAAGCCGCGGTCTAGTTGAAATCCTCTGAAAGCATCTGTCTTTAGTCGCCCACCAACACGATCATTAGCATCTATAATTACAGGACTTAACCCGTGGTTCTCCAAAACCTGAGCAGCAACAAGCCCGCTAACACCTCCACCAATAATGTGGACTTTAATAGAGTTTATATTCATAACTATTTAGGAAATCAAGGCAAAAATACTACATAACCACTGCACTAGCATATTGTTGAATTAAATGAACTACAAACCCACAATAAATTACCAATTCATCAAAATATTTTTGATCAGAATACTTAGGACTACTCTCTATTGCAAAATCATTTCGCCAGTTTTTCCAATTGCTTAAAGGAGTCAAAACAACCACAACCCCTCCTTCAATATTTGAGAATTCAAAC
>Ga0233444_10004442_pt1 | contig 13410 bp, 16 predicted proteins | sample SI_124_October20_6_FD_182792 | JGI IMG/M metagenome (GOLD analysis project Ga0233444, IMG submission 182792) | Seawater microbial communities from Saanich Inlet, British Columbia, Canada - SI_124_October2016_10_MG | ecosystem: Environmental > Aquatic > Marine > Inlet | place: Canada: British...
TAAAGTGTGTTATTATAACAGCATAATAAGAAAAAGGAAACACATGTTTACAATAGCAACTGAAAGATTAGCAATAGAAGATTACGTTAGCAAAAACTATATACATGATTTTGTTTATCAAGATGCAATTGGCTTTGAAGCATTGGATTATTATTTGACAATGCATGAATCAGTAATGCTAGAGTTTATATGTACCTACTTAGACAACCAAAACGGTATAGCAACACCGTATCCAAAGTTGCCGATGACAATATAGATAGAAAGATGACGATGAAATATAACAAATACGAAAAAACAATACTTACAGACTGCGATGGTGTACTACTAGATTGGGAGTGGGCATTTAATTGTTGGATGATACAACATGGATTTGAAACTACAGAAGGATACCAGTTCAAATATGATATGGCTGAACGTTATGGTATTCCAAAAGAGCAAGTAAAAAAACTTGTAAAGACCTTTAATGAAAGTGCCGCAATAGGATTTCTTCCAGTACTACGTGATGCAATGTACTGGGTCAAGAGGCTACATGAACAACATGGTTATACATTTATATGCATAACAAGTCTAAGTCTAGATGAAAATGCTTACAAACTGCGTGAGATGAATCTACAAAAAATGTTTGGTAAAACTGCATTTAGTAAACTGGTATGTTTGGATACAGGTGCAGACAAAGATGAAGCACTGAGCAAGTATGCAGGTTCAAACTGTTACTGGTTAGAGGACAAAGTTGAAAATGCAACTGCTGGTTTGCAATTTGGACTTAGACCTATACTGATTGAACATGGACACAACATGAATGCAGATGTTGATTATCCAATATGTAAAAATTGGTTAGAGGTTTACAAAACTGTAACACAATCTTAATAAAACTGTAACATTTATAGCCTTAAATACCCTGTAAACACAACTTTTAACAAGAGGACATTATGGACCAACTCACACTGTGGATGGCACTAGGCTTTTTATTTGCTGGCTATTCAGTTATTGCTAACGATTCAGTACAAACATTAGGTACATGGATAGCAAGTAACAATCAAAGATTTAAGTGGACGACAATGTGGGCTGCCGCAAGTGCAGTTCTATTATGGTGCCTTTGGTATGGATGGTATACCAATGGTGGAGATATAAGTTATGGTAGACTTACAAAGATTCCATTTCAAGAAATACAATGGTATCATGCGGCGGCGCCGTTGGTATTATTACTGTTAACAAGGATAGGCGTACCAGTTAGTACGTCTTTTTTAGTTTTAAGTGCCTTTGCAAGTACATTTATATTAGAGAAAATGCTTGTAAAATCAATCATGGGTTATGCAGTAGCAGGAGTATTTGCTTATTGTTTATGGATACTAATTGCACGTTGGTTAGACGAACGTAATGATCCTGTAAAAGAAGAACACAAAAAGTATTGGCGTATAGGACAATGGGTAACCACAGGCTTCTTATGGTTCACTTGGCTAAGTCATGACGTTGCCAACATAGCAGTATTTTTACCAAGACAAGTTCCATGGGATATGATGATAGGTGTAAGTTTAGTATTTGTACTAGGCTTAGGATTTATGTTCCGTGAAGGTGGAGGAAAGATACAAAAGATTGTATTGGAAAAGCAACACACTAGATATGTACGAAGTGCATGTATTATTGATGCCGCATACTTTTTATGTTTATACTTCTTTAAGGAACTAAACAATATTCCAATGTCAACTACTTGGGTGTTTGTTGGATTGCTATGTGGTAGAGAACTAGCAATTAGTACAATGAGCAACGGATCATATAGATTAAAGAATGTGTTTCCTATTGTAGGCAGAGACTTTATGAAGATGATGATAGGCTTGGGTGCAAGTTTAGGAATAGTACTAGCAATACACTATGTGATAGTTCCAAACGGACTATAAATTACACAATATCGACGTTGATGCTAAATAAACGAACGGCAACAGCGTCGATATTTTTTTGACTAAAATTTTTTTTGACTAAAGGAAACAAAAATGACACAACTAATAGACCCAAGCAAATTCACTTCCACAGTTGGCCTTTTAAGGTCATTTTTTTTGGAAAAAGGATTTCTTGAAGTTCACACACAAAACAGATTGAGCATACTAGCCGCATGTGAAGATCCATTCAACGTAGCAACATACAATTACGCAGGCCAAGTATGGCCATTACCGCAAACCGGCCAGATGTGGTTGGAACATGAATTATTAAGTAGCCCCGACAGTAAGGGGTTTTTTTGTGTCTCCACTTCCTACAGACAAGAGCCAAATGCAATCCCAGGTAGACACGATATAATATTTCCAATGTTTGAATTTGAAATGCCAGGCAGTGTAGATGATTTAAAAGCCATGGAGTATGAACTATGTGAATACTTAGGCTTTGGTAACATTACAGAAAAGACCTATGCCGAATGGCAACAACATTTTGGACTAGGTGCTGATACAGAAATGGAAGCAGAACACGAACTAAAGATGGAAGAAGAGTTTGGTCAAACACTTATTACAAACTTTCCTGAGCTAACATCACCTTTCTGGAACATGGCTAGAAACAATGATGGTAATACTGCAAAGAAGATGGACGTTATACTAGGTGGTATGGAAACTATCGGATCAGCAGAACGCTCATGCGATGTTGATATGATGCGTGATACATTCCATTCAATCACAGATGGTGCATACTCAAAACTACTGTTCGAACTGTTCGGCAAAGATAGAGTAGAAGCAGAACTAGAAAAGTTTTTAGAGTTTGACTTCTTTCAAAGAGTAGGCGGAGGCATAGGTGTAACACGTATGATTCCTGCACTAGAAAAGATCAACAAGGTTTAAAGAATACTCTGGGATGGTGAAATTGGTAAACACGTACGGCTGTTAACCGTATGGTTGAATGTACTGCAATATATTTAACCTTGGAGGTTCGAATCCTTCTCCCAGAGCCAATTTTTAAGTTGCGTAGATCTCCAATACTGTATCAATTATAGGATGTCTTTGTATATCTCTGTTGTTCATATAACATACACTTAATCCATCGCGATGTGTTTCTAAACGTTTGCATAAGTCAATCAGTCCATTGTTGTGTACGGTTCTATCTGTTTGTTCAACATCGCCGGTAATAACTATTTTGCTATTCTCACCTATGCGTGTCATCAGCATTTTCATTTGACTAGGTGTAGCATTTTGCATTTCATCTGCTATAATCCAGGCATCCTTGAATGTACGTCCTCGCATGAAAGCCAGTGGTGATATCTCAATGGTTTGTTCGTCAAGCATGCGTGCTATTTCTTTTGCATTGTAGAATTCTCGCAGTACGTCAAACAAAGGTCTTGTCCACGGCTCCATTTTACTGTTCAAGTCCCCAGGCAGAAAGCCATGCTTTTCATCATCGACACCCACTGCTGGACGAGTCAGTACAATACGTTCACATGCACCATCTCTAAATGCTTTTATAGCCGCTAACATTGCAAGATAAGTTTTACCCGTGCCCGCAGGTCCAGTTGCCACAACAATACTCGTTTGTGCGTCTAGTAGGCTTAGTATAAGTTTTTCTTGATTGCGTGACTTCGGACGAAGTTCAATGTGTTTGCGTTTTAGTGCTTGGTTGAAGTTTATAGTATTGTCTTGTTCTTGTTGTCTGTGATATTTTGCTTTACGTTTAGCTCGAGACATTGTATCTCCTAGGTTAAAGGTTATTCGCTACCCACACTTATATTTAAAATAAAAACAAATAAGTTATACTGTGTGTAAAATCTGTGTATTCTTCACTAAATATATTAGCGGCCACAAAACATAATTGGACTAAATACTGTTAACGTAAAACAAAAGGCCAACAATGTCACTAAGCGATTCAGAATTTTTCAAAGACGGTTCCGACTATTGGATGGTTGCAGACAATATCAAAGGCATCTACATGAGTGATGGTAGTATGCAAGTACTGCTAGACTTTGAACGTGTGCTAAATGAACTAGATATATTTGCATTCCGCAATTGGGAACTAGGCGAACTGGTAGCAGGGCCAGAACAAGGTCCGTACAAAACATCATGTACATTTTTATGGCCACAAAACCTCATGCCAGACCCAAGAGGAGCAATGCGTTTACTGCCTTTTGATTGCGAAGTCAAGTGGAAAAAGACCAAGATGAAAGTTCCTGTAAAAGTTAAAAATCCAAGCGATTTCAAAGCAGGCACAAAGGTTGCAAGACTAACTGAGAAAGACATATGGCTAGTAGAAATTATTATGCCAAAGAGTCTTATGAGTGATATAAGAACTGGTAGCTTAGAACTAGAAGATGAAACAGTTGATCTGCAGGATCTAGATGATGCATACAGTGCAGACTTGGATCAACAAGCAGTTATGGACGCAGACGCACAAGCAGAAATGGATACAAATATCGATGTCCAAGTTTAATTTATCAGAAGGGCTAGGCTACAAAGACCTAGCAGGTATGCTAAAGAACACAATGTATATTGATGACTTTTCTTCAAAGATGGGCGATGATGATGAAATAATAGTTGCTAGTTTTTATGTGCGTGATAGACAAGCCGCAGTAGACTTGGTCAACTGGTTTGAAAAAGGCTATGACTTTGTACTTGATGCTGACATGAGCCCAGGTGAAGTAAAACCTAACAGATATCTTGTATACATAGAACTTAAACGTAGAAACTACACTGCTGACAACTTAGCCACACTTTTAGATGATTTTAACACACTAACCGAATATGAAGGTGATGGATGGACCATGGGCTATCGTGGAAAAGAAATGCCTTTTACTGTGGAACAATTCAACATGCTAGTTCCTACTTCTCCAAAAATCTATCGTGAACGTGAGCAGTTTGAACTCAATGAGATGAGAACTGCGGCTGGTATTCCTTCCAAGACTATATACAATAAAGTAAAAGCAAAAGACATAAAGAACTTATTAGCAAACGCAGGAATGTAATGCTTTATAAAAAGATTGTTGCTTTTGGTGACAGTTTCACACGAGGTGATGAGCTTGCTGATTGCGATATAGTCAGAAAAAACAATCAAAGATACAGTCTGTCAACTTGGCCAGCCGTACTATCTGGTTTGCTAAAAGCTGACTACGAATGTTTTGCAACCGGAGGAAGAGGTAACCAATGGATTAGTTGGATAATTACTTCTAACATACTTGCATACAAAGACTGTCTGTTTGTTATAAATTGGAGTTATTTTGGTAGATTTGATTTTTTAGAACAAAACGATAATTGGAATACACTAAGTCCAAATAAGAACGATAAAAGTTTTTATCAAAAAATTGACAGTGACATTTGGAACCTCCTTCGAAATTTGCAACTTATCTATACTACCATGTGTTTGCTAGAGCAAAATAACGTTAACTTTATAATGACCTGTCAAGATAGTACGTTTAACCAAACGTTTCAACAATTACGACCAGACGCAAAAGTTGGTGGAAACTGGACCAGAACTTTGAATTTATTACAATCACATGTTGTACACAAAATACAATCATTCAATGAATTACCTTTTCGTGAATGGTCAATTTATAACGGTTACCCAATTGGAACAAGAGGACATCCACTTGAAAAAGCTCATATAGAGGCCGCTAATTATATACTTGACAAGTGCAATAAATACCTATATAATAAGAGGATAGAATAAATGGATATTGATAAACTAAGAGAAGAGATTGCTTATGACGAAGGCTCAGTTAATGAAATATACCTCGACCATCTCGGGTTGCCTACTTTTGGTATTGGTCATTTGGTTATTGATAGTGATCCAGAATATGGACAACCGGTTGGAACACCTGTCTCAGAAGATAGATGCAATGAAGCCTTTGACAACGACGTCCAAACCGTCCTCGCAGACTGCAACATCTTATATCCTGACTTTGATGAACTCCCAGAAGAAGTCCAAAGAATAATTGCAAACATGATGTTTAACATGGGTCGCCCAAGACTTTCAAAATTCAAAGGCATGAAACGTGGAGTTGATGCCCGTGATTGGAACTCGGCTGCAGACGAAATGGTTGACTCAAACTGGTATAGACAAGTAACCAAACGTGCAGATAGACTTGTTGCACGTATGAGAGCAGTTGAATAGACGACCAATGAGAATTTATGCAGTGCTAATCATACTGGCAGTCCTAGGAGGCTGCGGATATGGAGTGTATCTCTACTATAAAGATACACAACAACGCATTGCGACACTACGAGAAAATGCAGTAAAACTTGAAACCAGCAATAAAAGTCTTACTGCACAAATCAGTGCCATGAAAGCAAATGCAGAAAAACAAGCCAAGTTAAGCAAAGAACTTAAAAACAGTTTAGAAGAAGCACGTAAAGCAAACACAGTGATAAAAGATTTGTTAGCAAAAACGGATCTAGTTAAAAACAGTTTGGCAGATCCACTAGCATCAGAGAAACGTATAAATGAAAAAATTGAATCCTTTTTTAATAGTATTGAGTCTGCTACTGTTAAGTAGTTGCTCATTAATACCTGAAAAAGAAGTTGTAACCAAAGTCGAAATATACAAGCCCACAATTGATATTGTAGAAAGGCCTGAGCAACTTACTCTGAAAGATGCAAATATTGTTGTGATTACGGAAAAGAATATACAAGAAGTAATACAACGTGTTAAAAATTCGCAAGGTACATTTGTTGTGTATGCACTTGATCCAAAAAGTTTTGAAGCACTGGCAATAAACATGGAAGAGATAAAGTTATACATCGAACAACAAAACAAAATTATACTTTATTATGAAAAGTCTGTCACAGAAGAGCTTGACAAAAGCACTAAAAAATAGTACAATACAATATGAATCCTTACACCATATTAGGCATTGCAAAGGATGCAACTGCCGATACTATCAAGCGAGCTTATAAGGAAAAAGCCAAACAACACCACCCAGACCGTGGCGGAGATGCTAACCGGTTTGCTGAGATCAGTAATGCATATGACGTGCTTAAAGATCCACAGAAACGCAGTGCCTATGATCATTATGGAACTGCTGATCCACAAAAACAAGGTTTTGGTTTTTCGCAGTCGCAAGGTCAACCTTTTGACTTTGATACAATATTCAATATCTTTGGACAACGAATGCATCCAAATCGACCACAACGTCCGCGAGATGCAAGGATCACAATGGCAATTGATCTAGAAGATGCTGTTAAAGGTGGAAAAAGAACTCTTGCACTACAGATGCAGGCTGGACAAAATACCATCGAAGTAGATGTTCCGCCTGGTGTAGTTGATGGCGAAAACATTAGATATCCAAAACTTGGCCCTGGCGGCCTTGACCTTGTGATACACTATCGTATGAAAAAACATCCACGTTGGCAAAGACATGGCAACGATATGCACACAGAACAGGATGTAAACCTCTGGACACTCGTAGTTGGTGGCAATATTAAAATTACTGATATAATTGGACGTAGTTTTAATTTAAATATTCCGCCAAGAACTAATCCTAGTAGTGTCATGCGTTTAGCATCATGTGGCGTGCAAAGAATCGGACACAATCCTGGCGATATATTTGTTAAAATAAATGCAAAAATTCCACATGCGATTCCAGATGAAATAATTCGTGCTATTAAGAAACACACTCAATAAATATAAAAATAAAGGAGAATCATGCAACACAGTCCTGAAATAGAACAAATACTTGCACAAGCTCATAAACTTGCCAAAGATAAAAAACATGATTATGTAACAATTGAACATCTTATGTTATCAATGGTGCAGTTTCCAAAATTCAAAAGATGTATTGAATCTTTTGGTTCCAGCACTGATGATATTATAAGTGATCTAACACTGTACATTAATTCTCAAACTATGTTGGTAAGCAATCCAGTAAAATCAGATCCAAAAAAGACTAACGCACTGGAAAGAGTTTTTAACCGAGCACTAACACAAGTGATGTTTGGTGGTAGAAGAAGCATGGAAACTATTGATCTATGGCTGGCAATAATGGCTGAGACTAACAGTCATGCGGCCTATTACATGTTGAAACACGGCGTAACTAAACAAGAATTTGTAATGCATTGGCAAAGTTCGTATGATGGAAAATCAAAAGGTGGTGAAATAGAAATTTCGCATGCAAATGATATACTAGAAGAACACTGCATAAATGTTAGTAAACTTGCCAAAGACGACAAACTTGAACCAGTTATTGGAAGAGAAAACGAAATTGAACAGATAGTTACAGTTCTTGCTAAAAGATTTAAAAGTAATGTTCTGATGGTAGGTGATCCAGGAGTAGGTAAAACTGCTATTGCTGAAGGACTTGCTACACGTATAAATGCAAATACTGTGCCAAAGTTTCTAAAAAACTTTGAGGTATGGGGTTTGGAAATAGGCAGTCTACTTGCTGGCTCAAAATATCGTGGGGAATTTGAAGAAAAACTCAAAGACATTATTGCCGCTTTAGAATCAAAAAAGAACTGTATACTTTTTATTGATGAAGCACACACCATGAAAGGTGCTGGATCAACAGGTGGAAGCAGTTTGGATTTTTCTAATATGATAAAGCCTGCTATTACCAAAGGCAATCTCAAAGTTATTGCAAGTACAACTTGGGAAGAGTTTTACGAAAGTTTTGAAAAAGATCGTGCTTTGATGCGACGCTTTTATAGAGTAAGTATCAATGAACCAGACAGAGACACAACTGTAAAGATCTTAGAAGGACTACGTCCTAGGTTAGAAAAATTCCATAATGTGCAAATTGACAAATGTGCAATCGTTAAAGCAGTAGATCTTGCAACAAGATACATGAATGATAAGAAAAACCCTGATAAAAGTATTGATCTAATAGATGGAGCATGTGCAACTGAACGTGTAAAAGATCGAGAAGGATTGGTTATAACTGAAGATTTGATTGACAGGCAGGTTGCAAAGATTGCAAATATACCCGAAACAAAGGTAGCAAGTGATACTAGTGAAAAAGTACAGAATTTAGATAACAACATAAAAGAAAAATTGTTTGGTCAAGATCATGTTGTAGATGAGGTACTTGAAAGACTCTATGTAAACTATGCTGGTATAAGTTCTCCAAATCGTCCAATGGGTGCATTTTTATTTCTTGGTCCAACTGGTACAGGAAAAACTGAATTTGCAAAGTTGTTAAGCAGTAATTTAGAAATGGAATTGTTGCGTTACGATATGAGTGAATATCAGGACAAGCATACCGTTAGCAGTCTTCTTGGCGCACCTCCAGGATTTGTTGGCTACGATGACAGCACACTAAGTGGTGGCAAACTGATTTCAGATATCAGTAAAAATCCTTATAGTGTACTGTTGTTTGATGAAATAGAAAAGGCTCATCCTGATGTAGCAAATATATTTTTACAAATGATGGATGAAGGAAAAATTACTGGTTCAAATGGAAAAACTGTTGATGTAAAAAATTGTGTTATAATACTCACATCAAATCTTGGTGCAAGAGATAACGAAAACAACAACATTGGGTTTGGTCAAGAACTTGTTCGTACTGGTAGCGAAGATAAAGCAGTGAAAGAGTTTTTCAAGCCTGAACTACGCAACAGATTAGATCTTATAGTAAAATTTAAAACATTAGAACCAATGGCAATAAAGAAAATTGTAGCTAAATTTATCAATGAACTTAGAGCAAATCTAAAACAAAAAAATATCAATATTATTGTTACAGAAGCAATGGTCGACTACCTTGTCAAGGTTGGATACGATCCAAAAATGGGTGCAAGACCGTTAGGTAGAAAAATTGATGAAATCATCAAAGTTCCGTTAAGTAAGAAGATACTTTTTGAAAAACTACAGAACGTTCATGTAACTGCGGATGTTTGGTTCAAAGGCAAACGTGCAAGAATTACCCTTGACACCAAACCAAAAGGATCACCAGCCGATGCTTTCATTGACACAAATGGTATTGTAACTGTGAACGAAACACAAGAATAGGAACGGATAAATAACAGCATGGCAAAGATAAACACAACATCAATTACAATAACACTTAGCGAACTAGTACGTGACGATGCTCCTGCAAGAGACATACTAACTGCTGACACGATTTCACAGTTAGAAGCAGTAATTACGCAACTAGCAACTGAAGGCGGAAGTGCAAACGTTCTTGTTGAACTAACAAAAGCAGAGTAATATGAAGTCCAGCAGCCTTGAATTAATTCCTGCAACAGAATATCTACTAGGAACACCAGCAACTATTGTTGGTACTAGACAAAAAGGTGTGGGCTATTATGGTGGGCAAGGCAACAGTCAACAGATTAGATTTAAATGTGATGATTATCCAGGACAGGTAATCATACAAGCAAGTTTAGATACAGACCCAAAAACTTCAGACCCAACTGGTGAAATTCCTTACAATATTGCAACCGACTGGGCAGACGTTTACACGTTTCCAGGTGATAGTGCTGACTTCTCAAGTCTTGCATCAGTTGATATAAGTATTACTTTATACGGCAAATACACGTGGGTTAGAGCAGTGGCAATTGGTTTTACCGAAGGTGAAATTGGCCCAATAACAATGAGTTACTAGGAACAAGCAATGTTAAAAAAAGTAGTGATCATACCAGGAGGGTTTCATCCTTTCCATGCAGGACACAAAGCATTGTATGATGCGGCAGTTGCTCAGTTTCCTAAAGCAGATGTATTCATTGCCGCAACAGATGATAAAAGCAACAGACCTTTTCCATTCAAATTAAAGAAATCACTTGCTGGTATAGCAGGTATTCCTGCACATAGATTTGTGCAAGTAAAGTCGCCGTTTCAACCACGAGAGATCACAGACTTGTATGATCCAGAAACAACACAACTTATTTTTGTTCGTAGTGATAAGGATTCAGGTGTAACACCGTTACCAGGTGGATTTAAAAAAGATGGCAGTGCAAGTTACCTACAACCATTAAAAAGACAAAAGCCAGAAAACATGAAACAACATGGGTTTATGACTTATCTACCAACTGTACAGTTTGGTCCTGGAATGACCAGTGCTACAGAGATACGTGGCAAGTGGCCAGGAATGTCACCAGAAGAAAAAGAAGATCTGATTGTTAATCTGTATCCAATGAATTCAAAGCCAATGATCAACAAAGCAGTTGAAATATTTGATACTGTGCTTGCAGAAGAAAAAGAACAAATTACAATGCCAATGGGATCAATTAAAAAAGCAATAGAAGAAGCAGATAAAAAGTGTGGCCCAGGTGAATACTACTGCAGAATGAGCAAGAAGTGCAAGCCAATTCCAAAAGGCTATCATGTGATGCCAGATGGCGAACTGATGAAAGATTCTGAGCATAAGGTAAAAGAAACACGTATCATCAACAAGGGCGATGAAGTTGCAATACTACCAGCAGGCGGTATGGGTTCACACAGTGAAGCAAGTTTAAAAAGCAACCTTGGTGACAAACTGCGTACACTTGCTGACATGCTTGAAGACGAGAACTATGACAATCTAGAGTATGTGATTTACAAATCAGGTGCTATGGAATCACTTGTAGGCGCACTTAGACAGTATCAAAGTTTTAAAAACAAACGTGGTGCACGACCAATTAAAAAAGACGTTGAAATTGATATAAGCAACGAATCAGGATTTTCAAAAGAGTTACCAACCATTGATCAAGAGATGGACAGTTACTTCAACAGTAGAAAGACAAAGACAGAAGATTACTTGCCAGAAGATGAAACACTTCAAGAGTATGTGTTCCAAAGTCGTCCACTTAGAGTACTAGACAATGTTTCCAGACGTGATGATGTGAAAAAATTTCCAATCAAATTTGATGATGGCACACAAGTAGAAATTACTCCAAAAATGGCAAAAAAGTTTATGGAAATCTATCTACGCAAAGACACTGACATACAAAAGCTAATAGATAAAAAAATTACTCAGAAAGAAGTTTTTATACAAACATTCAATGACCTAATCAAAGGCAAACGCACAACTGGACTTACAGTTGGTGATATAAGATAAATTCAAGCCACTACTGTTAAATCATTAAATACCTATATAATTTTACCTATGAGGAACCAATGGCCGACGAGATTAAAACCACTGACGAAATTGTTACAGCAAACCAAAAAGTGGATACTGCTGATCCAAACAAAGTGCAGGTTGATGTTGACAAACTTAAAAAAACAAAAGTACATATCTGTATGCCTTGCTACGGAGGACAGTTAACAGAATCAACTTTTATGAGTTTTATACGTTGGTCAAATACCGCTAGACAATTAGGCATTGACTATACTGTAGAAACACTTACAAACGAAAGTTTGATATCACGTGCAAGAAATACCATGGTTGCAAAGTTTCTAAGCAATCCTGATAGCACACATCTAATGTTTATTGATGCAGACATTGGATGGGAGCCGTGGCATTTATTGTTATTACTGCATCACGACAAAGATGTTATTGGTGGTATGTATCCTCTTAAAGGTTTGCCTGTGAAATGGTGCGTTAACGGCATTGAAGGTGGTGCTACTGAAGATTTAGGTAGATTGCAAGAAGTCAGCAAGACTGGTACAGGTTTTATGTTGATCAAAAGACATGTGTTTGCAAAATTAGTTGATCATCCTGCAACTATTCCTTTTACCAATGACATAGGATTGGATCCTGCACTGAACAAAGACATGCGTACATTCTTCGACACTGATGTAAGAGAAGGCCGTTATTATTCAGAAGATTGGACCTTCTGTGAAAACTGGAGAGATCTAGGTGGTCAAGTTTGGATTGACAAACGTGTGTTACTTAAACACACTGGAACATACACATACGATCATGTTGGTCAAGATGCTACTTATAAAGCCTTGCATGCTGAACTCAAAGACAAAGCACCATTGGTTATAGATCCTGATCAAGGAAAAATTGAGGCAGGTCCTAGTATGCCGAAACAACAAGCAGAACTTCCACCAGAAAGACGTAGTGCAAAAGTGCTTGCTAAAACCACACGCAAAGGCAAGAAAAAGAAAGCAAGTTAACTGCTGATAAATACGTTGTTATGAAAGCAACCTGGTTTGAAAATCGAGAATTAATTACACTGTACACAGACCCTGCGTACTTTGGTGCAGATGTACCTGACAGTTATCAAAAACGTCCTAGCAAACCTGTGCCGGTGAAGAGTCTGTTTGGCTATGAGCCATCAAGCAAGATGGACGACATACATCACAAAGATGAAGTGCTACAAATTGCACTGAAGATGAAAGCAGGAACTTGGGACGGCCCGCCTATAGTTGTACGCAAAGATCCAAAAGGCTATCAAGTGTTAGATGGACATCACAGAATGCATGCGGCTCGCAAAGCAGGCATAGACACACTAGACGCAGTTGTTGTTGATGCAGAGGATATTGAATATTCAGATGAAGTCAAAGAACAACGTATTAATGAATCTATAGATCCTGTAAATAATATTCGACAGGCAATGGAGTTAGAAAGAAGAGCCGAAGACCAATGGAAAAGA
>Ga0233444_10004445_pt1 | contig 13403 bp, 15 predicted proteins | sample SI_124_October20_6_FD_182792 | JGI IMG/M metagenome (GOLD analysis project Ga0233444, IMG submission 182792) | Seawater microbial communities from Saanich Inlet, British Columbia, Canada - SI_124_October2016_10_MG | ecosystem: Environmental > Aquatic > Marine > Inlet | place: Canada: British...
CTAATACAGAAACATCAGTTGATTTAGTTTCATTTTTATCAAGACCACCTTTGATTACGCTTGGTGTAAAAGTATTAAATATATCGTTAGCACTTGCATTTTCAGGAAGTTTTACTACTTCTAAGGCTCTAGCTTTATGCGCTAATCTTTTAACAAAACCTCTTTCCTCTAAAGCAGAAATTAATCTATGAATTCCTGATTTCGACTTAAGGTTGAGTGAATTTTTCATCTCTTCATATGAAGGAGATATTCCTGAAGATCTAATCTTCTTATTGATGAATAATAGTAAGTTTTTTTGTTTTTTTGTGAGCATAGAACAAACCTTGTACATCTATGTTCTACAAAAGTTCTATTTAAATTACAACTCTAAATAAGTGTTTATTTTATTGAATAATTTGAGTCAATCTCTTCATTAATTCTGCAGTATTGACAGATTTTAAAAGTGATTCTCCAATAAGAAAATTTTTAATTCCAGTTTTTTCGTAGATATATTTTGCATCTTTTTCATCTTTAATCCCACTTTCAGAAATTAGAGGGCCTTTATGATTTTTTAAGATTTCAAATATAGAAATTGTATTGTTAATTGAAATATCTAACGTCTTTAAATTTCTGTTATTAATGCCAATTAAAGCCTGATCATACTTTAAAGAAGCTTCAGCTTCTTTTTTATCATGAACCTCTACAATGACAGAAAGATTATGTTTTAATGCCTCTGTATAGATTTCATCTGCCAGTTTTTTATCGAGAGCTGCAATAATAATTAATATACAATCACAACCATAGCTTTTTGATAATGCAATTTGGTACGGGTCAATAAAAAAATCTTTAGCTAAAACAGGAATCTTAAATTTGTCCTTAATATCTTTTACATAATCAAGTTTACCCAAAAAATTCTTTTCTTCAGTTAAAACAGATAAACATGTTGCTCCATGATCAACATATAACTTAGCAATATCTAGGTGATTAAAATCTTTAACTAATATTCCAGCTGAGGGACTTGCTTTTTTAATCTCAGATATAAGGGATATTTTTTTATTATTATTAATTGCGTTTTTAAAATTTAAAAAAGTATTAGTATTTTTGATTTTATCTTCTAGAGAACGTAAAGAATTATTTTTTTTAATTTCTTTTAAAGTCTCTTTTTTTTCTTGGACAATTTTTTCTAGAATATTTGTCATTAAATTGATTGTAATTTAGAAAGATGCTGAAATACGTTTCCAGAAGCTAAGTGCTTAGAAGCTTTATCAAAAGCAGATTTAAAATCATTTTCTCTTCCAGAGACAATCAGCCCCGCTGCTACGTTTAAGGAGACTGATTGGGAAAATTCATTTGTTTTACCTTTATAAATTTCTACAATTTTTTCAGCATTGTATTCAGCGTTTTTTCCTTTTAAATTATCTTTATTATGAGAATTAATTCCTAAAACTTTAGGATCAATAGCGAATTCCTTAATTTTTCCATCTTTTAGTTCCACAACATTTGTTTTTGAAAAAGGAGAAATTTCATCCATTCCATCATCACTATGGACAATATATGCATGAACTACGTTGTTTTCCTTTAACGCTTCCGCGAAAGGCTTCATCCATTTTTTATCAAAAACACCAATCACTTGTCTTTTTACTTGTGCGGGACTACTTAAAGGACCAATTAAATTGAAAATAGTTTTTTTACCCATTTTCTTCCTTGCTGGACCGACATGCTTCATCGCTGAGTGATAGTTTGGAGCAAACATGAAAGCAAAATTGAATTTTTTAATACTATCTTCGACTTCATTGGGTTTTAAATTTATATTAATTTTCAAAGCTTCTAAAACATCAGCAGATCCACAATTAGAAGAAACTGCTTTATTCCCGTGTTTAGCAACTTTAATTCCCATACTAGATAGAACGATAGCAGCTGCTGTAGAAATATTTAAGGAGTTTTGACCATCTCCGCCAGTACCACAAGTGTCTATTGTATAAGGATCTGAATTAACTTTACTTGCTTTATCTCTCAAAACATAAATTCCACCTGCAAGCTCATCTTTAGTTTCTCCTTTTTTAATCAGAGCTTCCAGTATCTCTATGATTGTAGTCTCATCAAATTTCCCTTCCATTAAATTGGAAAAAAGAGTTTTACTTCCTTCAAAGGATAAATCCTGGCCTTTTTTTAAATTTTCTACAATGACCGTCATATTAATTAGCTATAAAATTCTTTATTAATTTCATACCTATTTTAGTACTAATACTTTCAGGATGGAACTGAAACCCATGAATATTAAAGTCTTTATGCATTAAACCCATTATTGTTTTGTTTTTAGTTTCAGCAGTAATAATTAGGTCTTTTGGGAAGGTTTTTCGTTCAATAATGAGACTATGGTATCTAGTTGCATCAAAATTATTTTGAATATTTCTAAGAAGACCCTTTTTTTGGTGTTTAATTTTACTTGTTTTTCCATGCATTAAGTTTTTTGCTCTCACAATTTTTCCTCCAAACACCTGACCAATTATTTGATGTCCTAAACAAACACCGAGAATTGGTATATTTTTATGGATTTCTTTTACAATTTTTAAACAGTTTCCTGCCTGATTAGGATTTCCTGGACCAGGTGATATTACAACTTTATTATATTTTTTTCTTAAAATTGTTTTGCCATCTATCTTATCATTTCTCACAACATCAATATTTCTTTTAAAATTTGATAAGTAATGAAATAAATTATAAGTAAAACTATCATAGTTATCTATAAGTAAAATTTTCATTTAATCCACGGCTCTCATTAATGCCTTAGCTTTATTAATTGTCTCGGCATATTCTTTTTCTGGTTCGCTATCAGCAACAATGCCAGCCCCAGCTTGAACATAGAATTTATTTTTTTTGATTAAAGCTGTTCTCAAAGCTATACAAGTATCAAATTCACCATTAGGAGTGAAGTATCCTATACCACCTGCATATAATTTCCTTTTATTTTTTTCAAGTTCATCAATAATTTCCATAGCTCTGATTTTTGGAGCACCACTGACTGTTCCAGCTGGAAAACCTGATAAAAGTGTTTCAAATAAAGAAAATTTGTTATTAAATTTACCAATTACATTGGAAACGATATGCATCACATGAGAATATCTTTCAACTTTAAATTTCTCAGTAACTTTAACCGAGTTTACTTTAGATACTTTCCCAACATCATTTCTACCAAGGTCTAACAACATCAAATGCTCAGCTAACTCTTTTTTATCTTTAAGAAGATCTAATTCGTATTTCTTATCCTCTTTATTATTTTTTCCTCTTGGCCTTGTACCTGCAATAGGTCTTATAGTGACTTCTCCTTTTCTTAGCCTTACTAAAATCTCTGGGCTACTCCCTAAAATATTAAAATCATTATAATTAAAATAAAACATAAAAGGGGAAGGATTTGATTTTCTTAAATAATTGTAAATTTCTATTGGTTTTTTATTAAATTTTCTTTCAAATCTTTGACTTAAAACAACTTGAAAAATATCACCTTTTTCAATGTAAGTTTTTGCTTTTTTTACCAAGGATTTAAATTTCCCTTTTGTCATATTGGATTTAATTAAATTTTTATTAGGTTTATAAGTAAATTGTTCAGGCAATGTTATGTTTTCAAAGTCTCCGTATAAATCAAATTTTTTATTAACAGAGTCGTAAAGTTCTTTGTAATTTTTAATTTTTGTATCTGCGTAAATATTTTCTATATAATAAATAATTCTTTTCAAATTATCATAAATAATCAAATTTTTAGGCCGTGATAACCTAACATCAGGGATATTTAAATCGTCCTTACAATTGTTAGGAATTTTTTCTATATAACGAATTACATCATATGAAAAATATCCTACCAACATGGATGCCATTGAAGGAAGTTGATTAGGAATTTTAATTTTAAAATCTTTTATTAATTTGTTAACAAATTTTAAAGGGTCAGTTTTAATTTTACTTATTTTACCTAAATTATTTAAAGTTATAATGTTTTTATTAATATCCCAGATTTTATCGGGATTTAAACCTATTATTGTATAACGACCTTTGATGGTTCCTTTTTCAACAGACTCAAAAATGAAACTGTTTTTTTTTGCCAGAAGAAACTTAAATAAATTCTCTACTTTGTAATAGCTCTTACAAGAGCTTGATCTAAATAAAATTTGGTGTTTTTTTTTAGAGTGATTATTCTTAAATTCTTTAAAGCTTATATTAATTTTCATTAAAATGAATTTTTAATACGGTCGATAGTTCGTTGATTTAACTCTACTTTATATTTTTGATTAATACTATCATCGTAAGATTTGTAAATTTTATTAATTAAATTTAACCTTGCTTTAGCTTCATACTTCTCATAATTGTTACTAGCTTTATCCAAGTCATTATACTCAGTTTTTTCTGTAGATATTAAAAAAGTTTTAGTTAAGGTGCTATTTGTTATTAAATTTGTTTCATTTTTTTTTGTTAAGAAAATTCTTTTGACCAAACCCTCTTCAAAAATATCATTTTGTTTTAAACTAGATAGCTTATAATTTTTTATTTCTAAATTATTCTCATCAGCAAATTTTTTGAAATTATTGCCTTCATATGCGCCTAGACTTATATCTTTAGCAATCGCAGTATTTTTTTGAATTTTATTCTTAAAGCTTAACTGTGCATTTAAAGCATCTTGGACCTCTGGATCGTTAATTAATTTGTTTTTTTTCTCAATATTAATAATTTCAGCTAGATAATATTTTCCTTCAAGATTAATAACTTCAGGAGATTTTGCAGACTTAATATTATAAATTTTATTAAATAAATCATCAGATATATTTTTTATCTTATTTTTATTCAAATCTTCTTTCTTTGCATTAATTTTATCAAATGTAATTATTTTTAAATTATTATCTTTGGATGTTTCATTAAAAGATTTTCCATCCAAAACTTTATTTTCAATGATATCTAGTTGCTTAAAGAAGGCTTCATCATATTCAGAATTTCCACTTATAAGGGCAGGTTTAATTTCTGCGTATTGTATTGATTTAAATTCAACGAAAAAAATATTTTTATTTCTCTCGTAAAGTTTTTTAATCTCCTCTTCAGAGGGCTTATTTTTTGCATAGTATTTTTCAAGATCAATATATCGAATTGTTTTTATTTGATTTTCTTTTCTGAATTCTTGAATAATTAAAGTTTCAGGAATTACAATTCCCCCTGCTAAAGAACTTAAAAATTGCCTTCTTTTTTCTTGCTCAACAATATTTGCTTCAAACTGAGGAGCTGATATTCCGCTTTTTATTAGAAACTTTTCATATTCTGTTCTTGAAAATTTATTATCTTTAAAAAAAAGTTTGTCGTTTTTAATTATATTTCTAAGAGCATTATCGTTAACAACAACACCAATTTTTTCTATTTCTAATGCCATGACTTTTCTTCCTATATATTGAGATAATATTTGCTCAACTAAATCTGTTTTCGGCAGATTTTTAATTTGTTCTTCATTAAGATTTATTTGTCTCAAATGATTAATGAATTCCTGTGTGCTAATCTTTTTTGACTCAATAGTAGCCACAACATTTTGATTACCACCTCTAAATACATCACCCATACCCCAAAACACAAAAGGGAGAATAATAATTCCCACAAGGAGTTTAATAAAAAAAGATTTTGATAATTTTCCTATTGAAGTTGCCATTATATTAATTTAATACGTTAATTTTATACACCTATAAATCAAATTTTAAACTAAGGCAAATTATGAGATATTTTATTGGAAATTGGAAAATGTTCGGTATTCCTAATTCTCTAAATATATTGAATAAGATTAATTTATTTAACTTAAAAGATAAAAACAGAAATAAATACAGGGTTATAATTACACCTCCATACACATTAATTGAAAGTTTTGCAAAATATTTTAAAAATAAGAAAATTTCGATCGGTTCACAAAACTGTTATCAAAAAGATCAGTTTTCATCAAACACTGCTGCTATCAGCGCGTATATGTTAAAAAGTGTTGGAGCTAAATATACTTTAGTAGGTCATTCTGATAACAGAAGTGAAGGAGATACTGATGCAATGTTAAAAGCCAAAGTTCAATTTGCTCTAAAAAATAATTTAAAAGTTGTTTTCTGTATTGGTGAAAACAAATCAGAAAAAAAAAATAATAAGACTTTAAGTGTTCTTAAAAGACAATTAACTAAAGTTTTAGAAAAAAAATTTAATAAAAATAATATCATTGTTGCTTACGAACCAATTTGGTCTATTGGCACAGGTCACATACCAACTGTTCAAGAGTTACAAAAAACAACTATTCATATTAAAAATGTTCTTAAAAGCTTATTTAAAAGAAATAGCCCAGCAGTTCTTTATGGAGGTTCAGTTGATGAAAAAAATGTAGAGATGTTTAAACAAATTAGAGAAATCGATGGATTTTTAATAGGAGGTGCCTCTAAATCCTCTAAAAAATTTATTGATATAATAAAAAATTACTATAGATAGACATCATGGAAAGTTTATTAATCTTCGTTAACATTATTCTTGCTATTATTTTAATCATTTCAATTCTTTTACAAAGATCTGAGGGTGGAGCTTTAGGACTAGGTGTTTCACAAGATAATTTCACGTCCGCTAGAAGCATGGGAACATTTCTTACAAAATTTACATCTATTGTTGCTACGTTATTTATCGTTTGTAGCATAGCTATTGTTGCAATATCACGTGACGAGTTTCGTGAAACACAATCAGTTCTTGAAAAAGAAGAAGAAGAAAACTCAAACCTTCCACAAATTCCCCAGTCTAAATAATTAACACTTTGTAATTAGCGTAATTTAAAGTATAACATACTTCCATGGCGCGATACATATTCGTAACTGGCGGCGTGGTTTCATCTTTAGGTAAAGGATTATCATCAGCTTCACTAGCTTACCTATTACAATCAAGAGGATATAAAGTTAGATTAAGAAAACTTGATCCGTATTTAAATGTAGATCCCGGAACTATGAGTCCATTTCAACATGGCGAAGTTTTCGTAACAGATGACGGAGCAGAGACAGATTTAGACTTAGGTCACTACGAAAGATTTTCAGGAATATCTGCAAAAAAGTCAGACAATATAACGACCGGTAGAATATATAATGATGTTTTAAAAAGGGAACGACAAGGTAAGTACCTAGGTAAAACAGTTCAAGTTATTCCCCATATAACAAATAGAATAAAAGAATTTATTAAGCACGATGTTTCAAAAGAAGATTTTGTAATTTGTGAAATTGGAGGAACTGTCGGAGATATAGAAAGCTTACCTTTTTTAGAAGCTATAAGACAATTTTCAAACGAAAGAGGAAAAAAAAATTCTTTATTTATTCACTTAACTTTAGTACCCTACATGAAGGCCTCAGATGAAATTAAAACAAAACCTACTCAACATTCAGTTAAAGAGCTTAGAAGTATCGGTATTCAACCTGATATCATAATTTGTAGATCAGAAAGACCTATCCCCATTGACCAAAGAAAGAAAATATCTTTATTTTGCAACGTTTCTATAAATGATGTTATCGAAACTGTTGATGTAAAAACAATTTATGAAGCTCCAATCAGCTTTAATAAAGAAAAATTAGATGAGAGAGTATTAAATTATTTTAGAATTAAGACCAAGAAAAAAGTAAATCTACAACCATGGAAAAAAATTACTCATTTAGTTTTAAATACAAAAAATAAAGTTAGTATAGCAATCATTGGAAAGTATGTTGAACTTAAGGATGCTTATAAATCTTTAGATGAAGCTTTAACTCATGGAGGAATAGCAAATAATCTAAAAGTTAATCTTGTGAGAATAGAGTCTGATTTTTTAAAACCAAATGAAATTAAAAAAGAATTAGCTGGAGTTTCAGGAATATTGATACCAGGTGGATTTGGCAAACGAGGAACCGAAGGAAAAATTGCAGCCATTAATTATGCTAGAAATCAAAAAATTCCTTTCTTAGGAATTTGTTTTGGAATGCAAATGGCAGTTATTGAATTTGCTAGATATAAATTAAATATAAAAAATGCCACATCTAGTGAATTTGGTTCATCAAAAGCATCTGTTGTTGGGTTAATGAGTGAATGGCTTAAAGACGGAAAACTTATGAAAGGAACTGATAAAGATTTAGGAGGCACGATGAGATTAGGAAGTTATGAAGCTAAACTTATAAAAAACTCACTTATTAGCAAAATATATAAAACTACTAAAATTAACGAAAGGCATCGTCACAGGTATGAGGTTAATATAAATTTTAAAGAAGATTTTGAGAAAAAGGGAATGATTTTTTCAGGTTTATCTCCAGATAATAATTTGCCAGAAATAATTGAGCTTAAAGACCATCCTTGGTTTATAGGAGTTCAGTTTCACCCAGAATTTAAATCTAGACCTTTAGCTCCACATCCTTTATTCTCATCATTTATAAAGGCCGCAAAAATCAAATCGAATAAAAAATGAATAATCTTAAAGTACAATGCTCTAATTTTGAAATTGCGAATGATAGACCCTTCACGTTAATTGCAGGGCCGTGTCAGTTAGAAAATGAAGCGCATGCTATTAAAATTTCTACAGAACTAAAAAAAATTACAAGCGATCTAGGAATTAACCTAATTTATAAAACTTCATTTGATAAAGCTAACAGAACAAGTTTAAATGGTAAGAGGGGTATTGGATTAGAAAATTCTTTACCTATATTTGATAAAATTAGAAAAGAAGTTGGATTACCTGTTTTAACAGATGTTCATACTGCTGAACAATGTGAAACAGTTAAAGACCATGTAGATGTTTTACAAATTCCAGCCTTTTTATGTCGTCAAACAGACTTATTAATTGCTGCAGCCAAAACTGGAAAAATAATTAATGTAAAGAAAGGTCAATTTTTAGCTCCATGGGATATGGCTAATGTAATTAAAAAAATTAAGGACTCAGGAAATAAGAATATATTAATAACAGAAAGAGGTGCAAGCTTCGGATACAACACACTTGTATCAGATATGAGGGCTTTACCTATAATGTCTAAATTTGGTTTTCCTATTGTATTTGATGCAACACATTCAGTACAACAGCCTGGTGGAATGGGAGAAAAGAGTGGAGGACAAAGAGAGTTTGTTCCTTACTTAGCTCGAGCAGCAATAGCAGTTGGTGTCGGTGCAATTTTTATGGAAACACATGAGGATCCAGATAATGCGCCATCAGATGGTCCAAATATGGTGCCTTTAAATGAAGTTAAAGCTTTATTAAAAAAATTAACTGAAATTGATAAGTTAGTTAAATAAAAAATGGCAAAAATCAAAAGTGTAAAAGGCAGACAGGTTTTTGATAGCAGAGGAAATCCTACTGTTGAAGCTGAAATTCTTCTAGAAAATGGAATATCAGCATCAGCAATTTCACCATCTGGAGCATCAACAGGTGCATTTGAAGCTCACGAATTGAGAGATCAAAATAAGAATAAATTTTTAGGTAAAAGTGTTAACAATGCAACCGATAATATTAACAATAAAATTTCATCTAAATTAAAAGATTTAAATTCAAATGATCAGTCAAATTTAGATAATATTTTATTAAAGTTAGATGGTACAGAAAATAAAACAAATTTAGGAGCAAATGCTACATTAGCAGTTTCATTAGCTAACGCTAAGTGTTCAGCGATATCAAACAAAAAATCTCTTTTTAAAAATTTAGGTAAATCTTATTCGCTACCTATTCCTCTAATGAATATTATTAATGGAGGAGTACATGCTGATAATGATCTAAACATTCAAGAATTTATGATCAGACCAGACTCTGCAAAAAATTTTATGGATGCTATCGAAAAATGTTTTCTCGTAATTCAAAATCTCAAAAAATTATTAAAATCAAAAAAAATGCTTACAAACGTTGGTGATGAGGGTGGATTTGCTCCAGCAATTAATACAAATGAGGAAGCGTTAATGTTGATAGTGGAAGCTATTGAAAAATCAAAATTACAACCGGGTCGTGACATCGTAATTTGTTTAGATGTTGCCGCAAATGAATTGACTAATGATAAGGGCGAATACTGTGTTCAATCCAAAAATTTTATAAATACTGATGAAGTTGTTAGTTATTATGAGAAACTTACTTCAAACTATCCTATTAAATCTATCGAAGATCCTTTTGCAGAAGATGACTGGGTAGCATGGCAAAAAATTACTAAAGCTATAGGTAATAAAGTTCAGATTGTAGGAGACGATTTATTTGTCACAAATGTAAAACGTTTAGAAAGGGGCATTAAAGAAAAATCGGCAAATAGTATTTTAATAAAACCAAATCAAATAGGAACTTTAACAGAGACATTAGAAGTTATTGCTATGGCTAAAAAAGCAAATTTTAACACAATTATTTCACATCGATCAGGAGATACAGAAGACACATTTATAGCTGATTTGGCAGTGGCTACAATGTCATCACAGATTAAAACAGGATCATTAGCTAGATCTGAAAGAGTAGCTAAATACAATAGATTATTGCGTATAGAGGAAGAACTTGGCAATCATGCCAAAATGGCTAGAATCTAATTAATGAAACTTTTTGACAGTTTGAAAAAAAGAAAATTTCTTTTATTTAATATTTTTTTTACTTTATATATAGGCATGAATTTTATTGGCGGAGAAAGAGGTCTAATATCTTATTTTGATAAAAAAAATACTTATCAATATTTGTTAAAAAAAGATGAAAAGTTAACAATTGAATTAGCAGATTTAGATCATAAAATATCATTAATTAGTAAAAGTGATCCAGATTATATAGATATGTTATATAGACAAAAATTTAATTACGTAACTGAAGACGAAATAATTATTAAATTAAAATGAGTGAAAAAGCCAGACATCCAGAAAAAGTAAATAAACCCATTAATCCTATTAAAAAAAAACCTGAATGGATAAGATCTAAAATAATAGATTCAAAAGTATTTTTTGAAACAAAACAAGTCGTAAATAAAAATAATTTAGTGACTGTTTGCCAAGAAGCTAATTGCCCAAATATTACTGAGTGCTGGAGTAAAAAACATGCAACTTTTATGATTATGGGAGATACGTGTACTAGAGCTTGTGCATTTTGTGATGTTAAAACTGGAAAACCAACTGATCTAGATATTTTTGAGCCTGCGAAAATTTCTACAGCAGTGAAAAATTTAAATTTAAAACATGTGGTTATCACATCAGTAGATAGAGATGATCTAGATGACGGAGGCTCAGAACACTTTTATAAAGTTGTTAAGGCAACGAGAGAAAAGAATCCAACAACATCAATTGAGGTTTTAACACCAGATTTTTTAAGAAAAGGAAAAGCATATAAAAAAATATTAAAAGCTGACTTAGATGTATTTAACCATAATATCGAAACTGTACCTAGGCTTTACACTAAAGTTAGACCGGGTGCTCGCTATTATGCTTCGTTAGAACTTTTGAAAAATGCAAAAGTATTTAATAAAAAAGTTTTTACTAAATCTGGAATAATGGTTGGTTTAGGAGAAAGCAAAGAAGAAATTATACAAGTGATGGATGATTTACGATCTGCTGGTGTAGATTTTATTACAATAGGTCAATATCTACAACCATCAGCTAAACATCACCCATTAGATCGTTATTACCACCCAAATGAATTTAAAGAATTAGAAAGCATTGCTAGAACAAAAGGATTTTTATTAGTATCTTCTTCTCCATTAACAAGATCATCTTATCATGCAGATGAAGATTTTAGAAAATTACAAGATGCAAGAAATAAACAGCTTGAATGTCAGCAGCATCAATAAAAAAAATTATTCCTTGTAAAAAAAATCAACTCATAGATATGGTTCTTGATATTGAAAAATATCCAGAGTTTGTTCCCTGGTGCATTGAAGGAAAGATACACGATAAAAATGAGAGTGAAGATCTAATATCTTTTAATGGAGATTTAAAAGTTGGTAAAAGTATTTTAAATGAAACATTTTTTAGTCAAGTAGCATATTATAAAGAAAAAGATAAAATAATTGTTACCAATCTTGATGGACCACTAAAACATCTTAAAAATGAATGGATTTTTAAAGAAGTAAATAATGCAACGCAATTGGAATTTTTTATCGATTTTGAATTAAAAAATCCTATCCTCGATGCAATTATGAAAAGATCTTTTGAATTGGGGCTAAACAAAATTGCCAAATCTTTTGAAGAAAGAGCAATCAAGTTATATAAATAATGATAGGTGTAACACTTTTATTATTATTTTTATCAATTATTTGTAAATTCTTAGTTTCATATATAAAAGAAATTAGAACTGGCGATCCAAATGAAAGTGAACTAACTTATTGGATGTTTTCCTACGATTTTAAAACAAAGAACAAAGAATGGCTTCCTGAAGATAAAAAGTTGTTAAAAAGAAAAAGAAATAGAAATGCTTTGATTTTTATTCTTTATATAAATGTATTCTTAATTTTCTTAACTTTTAATAGTTTTGTTGCTCATCTATTAGATGTAATTGTAAATATCAAAAAATTTAGCTATCCTGTTTAAAATTAATTGGATGTGGAAATTAAAGTATTTTAACGAATTAATTTTATTAGCAAATTAAGAGTTTTTCTTACAGTTTGTCTTTGAATATATAATCTTCCTTTATTTTTAAAATTGCATTTATTTAAAAAAACTTTTTTACCAATTTTTATTCCAAAAAAAACTAAGCCAACCGGTTTTTGTTTTGACCCACCCTTAGGACCAGCTATACCAGTTATAGAAACGCATATTTTCGATTTACTAATTTTACTAAGATTGTTTAGCATTGCTAAACAGCATTGAATGCTTACAGCGCCATATTTTTTAATAATCTTTTTATGAACTTTTAATACTGTTATCTTAGCTTGATTAGAATAGGTAACTAAGCCCATCGAGAATATTCTAGAAGATCCATTTACAGAAGTAATACTGCTAGAAAGCAAACCTCCAGTACAAGATTCTGCAAAAGAAATCTTTAATTTTTTTCTTTTTAAAAGAAAGACTAATTTTTGATTTAAATTCATTAAAAAAATTTTGATTTTACTATCATAAAAATAATTAACGTTAAGACCACATATAAACCTGCCACCACATCATCTATAATTACTCCAAAACTATTTTTAAATTTTTTGTCTATATAATTTACTGGATAAGGTTTTTTAATATCGAAATATCTAAAAAGAATAAAAATATATAAATAAAATAAAACTGACTCTTGAGGATCTTTCATTGTCCCATGAGCAATCTCATAAAGATAAATTGGAATGGACTGACCGATAAATTCGTCTACAACTATTTCTTTTGGGTCTTTATTCTCATTTTCTTTAATATATTCACTTACTGCATAAAATGAATAAATAAAAATTAAAACTAAGGCAATCAATATTATATTATTAGATAAGTTTATAATATGAAATAAGCTAAATAAAAAAATTATA
>Ga0233444_10004447_pt1 | contig 13401 bp, 3 predicted proteins | sample SI_124_October20_6_FD_182792 | JGI IMG/M metagenome (GOLD analysis project Ga0233444, IMG submission 182792) | Seawater microbial communities from Saanich Inlet, British Columbia, Canada - SI_124_October2016_10_MG | ecosystem: Environmental > Aquatic > Marine > Inlet | place: Canada: British...
AGACTGCTTAGGACTTGCAATAGTTGTATTTCCAGCAACACTTTGTGCTGTTGTTTTTAAATAGTTAATCGATGCAACGCATTCTGTTTTTAGAGCAGCCGGTAATTGATCATATGTTTCATCGTCGCCATCCCAATATGACAATCCGGCTATCACAGCCATTGAGTTGCCGCCATATGTTAAGTCATAAATTAACGAATCAATAATAAATCCAGTATCACGACGACTATCAGTTTTTCCATATTTCAGTGTTGGATATTCTGTGTCTAAGAACGCAATTACTTCTGCTTTTAAGAAATCTTTGTTTGCTATAATATTTTCTCTAGCATTTTCTAAACTTGAACTATAACCTGTAGGATCTGTATAGTATCCTGCACTCATAGTTTTTAGTCCATAGTCAATTTGATATTTCATCATATCAACTAGACTTTCTACCGCATTTTCTTGTGCAGTTATAGCATATGGCCAGTTTCGATCTTGAGGCTCAATATTTCCGGTACTAGCAGTAACAGATGTTCCTACAACTACATCACCTACAACTTCAGCAATTCTATCAAAGGTTGCTACTGTATTTGGTGTGTCTGTTGCTGGTGTTGTTTTGCCAGCAGCAGTAATTTTTGTTGAACGTAGTTCGTCTCCTAGTATAGCACAGTATGCTGGTACTCTAATAGGTAATACTTCATTGTGTACTCCTGTAGATACTTTAACCAGTGTCTGAGGCACATCACGAGCTGGAATTTCGCTAGTATCACCTGCTGTAATTGTATCTGTAATTATTTTAACTAAACTTTGTATTTTAGTATATACACCTGTTTCTGATACAAGCGTTGTGCTTGTAAACTGTGTAACAATAGCTGTACTGTCATCAGTTACGTTTTGGTAAATTGTAGCTGGTGCTGTATTGTTAAGAACTGCATTAACAACAGTTAGCATATAGTTGTATGCTGCAACTGATTGTGCTGATTCTGCTAATAAACCTGCGCCGCCATAAACTTTATCTTCTGACGAATCTGAAAGTTCACCAAGCGCACTAAATCCGTTAACAAACGAAAGTGCTGCTGCTCTTGATTTTAAATTGCCGCCGTGACCAATATCCCATATTAGTCTATCAACAATATATCCAACGTCACGTTTACACTTGTCTTCGCCGTATGTAAAGGCATTCCAAATACCTGATCCTCCGGCGTTTGCAATTTGATAATTAATCCAAGATCCAACTTCTTCTTGTATGAAAATTCTATTTAATTCTAACAGGTATTGTGCATTAGGATTTTTAGGTCCTTCCTCAATACGTTCACAAGCATATCTTATTGACTTAAATGGTCTATCGACACTTCCGCCTGATTCAGGAAATGGTCTATCTATACCGTGTTCGGCAACATAATAAATATCTTCAACTGATTGTAAAAATTCCCATTCTGGAATTCCTGTTGATCCTACTTGAAGAACTTGTCCTTCTAACCCAACTGGTAATCTTGTAGGAGCACTTCCGCTATAATAAACTAAGTCACCTGCTGTAGTAAGCACACTTTGTTCTATTCCTATTGCAATAACTGCCCAGTATGTTCCACTGTCTGCTATATCTGGTCTTGATCCTTGTGCGCCTCCGCCTTGGCCTAATAGTGTTTCTGTAGAGTAGTCGTCTCCTTCCGAAATATGATACTTAGTACATACATAGGAATTACTTCCGTATCTTGCTACATCACCTTCGAAGTATTCTTGGTCGTCTAACCACTCGCCTCTCCAACGGAAACCTTCATTTATTCTTTTCCAAAAATCAACATTTGGCGGTTGTTGTGCAGTTATATGATCAGCAGTACATACATATGTAAATCCGCCTAATCTAACTATGTTTCCGACTTTGTATTGGGTATTACTACTATCTTCATTCCAGTCGCCGATGAATCTAAATCCTTCAGTAAACAAATCCCAATCAGTCGGTGCTGACGCTGAAAATATTCCCCCTGAAGTATATGCTGTGAATCCGCTAGTGTTTAGAGTTACTGTAAGATCTTCGTCAGTATAAAGTTGAAAAGTATTTGCGTCAACTTCTTTAACATATAATGTCAAATCATTTATTTCAGTCATTCCTACAACATTAGAAATAACAACTTGTCTTTTATTTCTTAAACCGTGTGCGGCACTTGTTACAACTCCTGGGTTAGTTTGGCTTATACCTGTAACTATACCTTTCATTAGTGAAGGAGTAATATTTAAATTATCAGTCTTTGAAATATATTGATTACCACCGTAACGAACTACATCACCTGGCTGATAACCTGCATAAGGAGACCAATCGTTTTCGTATTGAAATCCTTCTACAAACTTTGTAAAGTTACTAGAATTATCACTAAACTCTGAACCCGATGTATGTGCTGTAGTACAAATCCAAACACCAGCTCCATAACGTACTAAGTCGTTGTACTTGTATCTTGTAGTAGCTGTCCAAGTACCTTTATACTCTAAACCTTGATTAAATGTGTCCCAATTTGAAATGTCAGATTCTAATCCGGCTGCGGCAGTTGCAGTTGAAACGTGTAGTGTATTACAAACATATGTGGAACCTCCGTATTTTACGAAATCATTAATTCTATATCTAGTTGATGTAGTCCATGTACCTTTCCATTCTAAACCCTCGGCATAAGCGTCCCATTTAGCAATGTCAACTTCCAAACCGTCAGTTGCATCAGCTACAGTTGATGAACTAGTATGATTGGTATTACAAATATATAATCGTGCGCCGTAGCTTACTATGTCATTATATACATATGCAGTGGCTACAGTCCAAGTACCTTTCCAAGTTTGTCCATCACTTACCAAATTCCATTTACTTGGAACTATGTCAAGATCTGTAAAAAAATCTGCATCACTTGTATGACCTGTTACACAAATGTATGTTCTGCCACCGAATGCAACAACATCGTCCTGATAATATGTGTTAGATGATGTCCAGTTGCCTTTCCAAACAAATCTAATTCTACCTAGTTTAAATTCTGCCATTTTATATTCCTACTTGCACGTTGTATATATTTATCATAATATAGTCTCTTTGTTTTTTATTGCATTGTTTCGTCAAACGGTTTAAGCATTAGCATTTGACTTACAATTGTTCCTGATATTTCTGTTTTATTAGTTGTTACATTACCTGCGCCGTCATCACTTGTAAATTGACCATCAAACACTACATCTGCAGGTATTTCTAAATATTGTCCAGATGACATGTTTATTTCGTTTTCTGGTGTGCCACCTACTAATACTCTACCTGCTTGTAGTTTATTAACTTCGAGACTTTCGCCACCTACTGACAGTCTGTTTTGTAAAAATGCTGCGATAGCTTTTTGTGTTGGAATAACATTGTTCGAATCTGCACTAAATGTAGCATCTGTTGAAAATTCATTAACAACTGCGCCTGATCCGCCGAGTCTAACACCACCTAATGCTAGTTCGCTTAATCCATCTAAATCAAAGAATTCAGCACTAATTGTAACAATACCTGTTGCTTGTTGAACACTAAATAATTCACCTGTCCTAAAGTTACCATCTTGGTCTGTACTTACATAGTAAACTCTACCACCATTTGATTCAAATACTTCATTTTCTGGAGAAGCAGTAAAAAATGCTCCGTCAGCATATACAGTAGGATAATTAGTTTGTATGAAATTGCCTGTTCCAATATCTAAGAAATCGTGGCCGCTTATTCTGCATTGGCTATATTGTTCTTGTAGTGTTATTTGTACACTATGAGCTACAACATATTCTACATCTAGTCTAGGTGATATTTGAAATTCTATTAATTTTGTTTCATTTCCTAAGCCGTCGTCTCCTAAGTCTTTTACAGTAACTCCACTAAACACAGCAAGCGTTCCTGGTTCTAGTGCATTAGGATCTACTACGCCTGAAATCTTAATTTGTACTCCTGGTCCAGGAACCTTAGTTATCCCAGAAACTGTTAGTGTATTACCTACAGGAACTACGTCAGCAAAGCCATTGCCGGTAATTGTAATAGTACTTGTGCTACTTCGGTAACCTGCACCTCTATCTACAAAGTCTGGTTGTGCAACGACTCCGTCAGCAATTCTACTTTCAGTTGCAACTTCTGATGTTACATTAGGATCTACAATAGTCAACGTAGGAGGGCTTCCTACATCGTATCCACTACCAGGATCAAATACTCTAATTTCACTTATAGTTCCAACAGAAACTTCTGCTCTAAATTTTGCCCTAGTACCTACATTAAGTATTGCTACAGCGTCTGTTGATGCTGCATTTGACTTTGCAACCCATTTATTTTTCCCGTATGTCAAAGCACTCCACTGTTGACTGGCAGGCATTACACGCTGAGTCCATAACACTCCGTCCTCACTAGTAAATACAACAGTTGTTGCAGATCCAGAGTCAGAACCAATTGCAACAAATACACCATTAGCATATTTGATATTAGACGGTTGGAATGTAATAGCAGGACTACTTAGATCACTTAGTGTATCTGAATTAGTATACCAAGTTATACCGTCAAAACTATATGCTGATTCTCCGTCCGCTGCTGCTATTGCAACAAATCTATTAGCTCCGTATGCAATATAGTCTGGATTAAATGATATTGCTTCGTCATGTCTTACCCATGTTATGGCATCAGTACTACTTGCTGTTGCTCCGTCACTTGAGGAAATTGCAAGATATTTTCCGTTTCCGTAGGTTATATTAGTCCAGGTACTAAGTGTACTAGTAAGGCCGCCGGCATCATCTGGAATAATTCCTGACGCAGTCCATGTTACACCGTCCGTACTACTTACAACAGTATCAGTATCTGTTGCTACAATCACAAACTTGCCGCCGTATACTCCGTCAGCCCAGGCCGCAGATAATGGTAACGATACCTCAGACCAAGTAATTCCGTTTAAACTAGATGCTACCCTTGACTGGTTTTCAGAAACTGCAATAAATCTATTGTTACCAGTAATTAAACTTTTCATTTGTTCGGCAAACGGTAAAGCTACTTCAGTCCAAGTTGTTCCGTTTTCACTATATCTTGCATTTTCTATACTAGTCAACGATACAAATAATCCAGTATCTCCTGTTCCTACGCTTGTAAATGTTAATATACTACTTGTACTATCGTCTGAAACTGTGCCAACTGTTATTGTCATATCATTTGCAGGAGTTGCACCTCCTAGTGCAGTTCCTAGTATAGTAATCTTATCACCAGCAGCATATCCTGCGCCACCACTAGTTAAAGTTGCATTATATACAGGACCAGCTTTTACAACTGTAAATTGCGCATTAATAGGCGCACCATCAAATGTATCACCTGTTCCAGCGGCAAGTACCAAATCAATTTCTTCGCCTAGTTGAAAACCGTTTCCACCAGACTCTACATCTACCTCAATTAACGTATCTGTATTTGCAGTAATTGCTGTAACTGTTGCTGTTGCACCTGACAATCTACCTTGGATATTAAATGGTACATTAGGATTTACTGCAAATTGTCCATTAAATTGAATTGCTATATCAGAAACAATTGTTTTTACTGTAACTCTAATCTCGGCATCATCTCTCCATATTACATTTCCTCCGCCTTGAACTCCAGTAAATGTTTCTGTTGTATTACCAAAAGCCATATCAACATACGACCTATTTGTAAATAAATCAGAACTTGATGTGCTATAAGACGGCAACGGAACTGTAACTCTTGGTTCGATTCTGTAACGTGTAGTTAAATCAAATGCCGCTACCAAAGGTGTTCCAGGAATTATATGATCCCATCCTGCAACATCATCGCTATCTCTAGCAACAGTTGCCTCTTTTGATGCGAATGTAAATCCAGTTATATATCCATACTGACCTACTCCAGTACCATCAGTCACTGTAAGTCTCATACCTAATATCTCAGACTCGAACTGTGTAACATCAGTACTTGCAAGTTTTATTGTAACGCTTGCATCGGCAATTTCTTGTGCGTTACCTTGACGTCTTAGATAGCCAGCACCACCAGCTTTACTCGATCCATCTGCACTTATTAATCTTTGTTCAAATATTCCGCCATCTCTAAAATCTCTAAACTCTACATTAGCGTTAGCGCCTGCGCCAGTAATTGCTGCACTAGCTTCTGTATAATTCTGTCCACAATTTGAGTACTCAAATATTTTTAGTTCGTCTCCTGCTCCGCCGGCAAATGCCTCTGATACTAGTGCTTCGTTGTTTCTGTTGAATGCTGCAACAACTTGTGGTACTTCAGTATCGTCAATACCATCTGCAATAGATCCGTATCTGCCATATGAATTGTTTCCGTTTGCGGCACGTATAATTCCGCCATCTTCTGCAAAATATCCAATTTGACAATAGTAAGTAAACACACTTACAAGTTCAGCCCTTGCGTTGTTTGTAATCCACATACCAATTCCGTCACTAAGAACCTGTGTGAAATCGTTTGCTGTCATAGACTTATTACCGCCATTGTGTAATGCGCCGTCAACTTTCATTCCTATACATCCTGTTCCGGTGTTAGTTACTCCTTGAATATATGGAGAACGACTTCTAATCCAAGTACGTTCATCTTCAGGCCCCCAACCAGGATCTAAACTTACAAGTGCGCCGCCTGTAGGCTTTTGGTAAAGATCAAATACACCTGGTGGATTTAAAACTCCGCCTAACCCTCCAGTTGTCATATCTCTTAATCCTGTAGTATCTCGCATATAAAACAAATCTTGTGCTTGACTTCCAGTGTTAGCATTTGCAAAACTTTTTGCAGATATTATTGTTCCATAATTTCCGGTGTATTTTAAATCTCTTAAAATGCCTCTAAGTAAAGACCAAAAATCATTTTTAATCTGTATTTCTGAATTTGTTACATTTGGTAAATTATTTCTAACATACCTAAAAACTTCTTCCATTAAAAATTCTTTGTTTGCGTCAAGAATAACTCTTGCTCTAACAGTAAGATCTGAAATATTCTCTACGTTGCTACCAGTAAGGTCCGGATCAACATCTCCAGATAGTATTCTAAATTCTATAGCATTTTTATATTGTACTATTAATGCATCTATAGCGTCAAGTAATGTTATATCAGACGCTAGGAATTGATTATCACCAGTGTCATAAAATTGTTCTTTTGTATTTCCTGTCTGAGGAGTAATTTTAATTCCTTCTAAAACATTTAAGACTATAGATAAAAAATGGTTAACTGCTGATATATGAGTAGTATAATAGCTTGCGTTGTATAATGGATTAGCCGAACTTGCTACTACAGTAGTTGACCTTAGTTCGTCACCGTTTATAGCACACCCTGCTGGCACAATTATCGGAGAAACTTCTTCGAATTTTCCTGTACTTACTCGAATAATTACCGGAGTTAATGCAACATAATTATCCTCTACATATTCAGCAGCGTATTTTATAGTTCTAAATGGTTTTTGGAATGTTCCTCGGTTAAACGCATCTATACCATTTGTTGCAACAAAAATAGTATCTGAATCTTCTACAATGTTTCTCCAAAATAAATCTAAATCAGATGTTACTGATAAAATTTGTTCTTTTTCGCCTATTGCTAATCTAGTATCTCCTTGAGTACTATCGTCAAAGATAGTACTACCGTCTTGATCAACTTGTCTATTGAGACCAAAAGTTAACAAATCACCTTTTGTTGATAGTGCAGCAGGTTGGCCTGCTTGAATAAGTAAATCCCAATAAGCAAATGCATTTCCATTATCTCCTGGAAAGTTTACAAAACTAGCTGTATGTTCTACATTACAACTGTAAGAAGAACCTTTCCAAATGATCACATCTCCTATACTATATAAAGTACCTTCTGCCCAATTTCCTTTCCAGGCTATACCTGGTACTGTTAATTCCCAAGTTTCCGGATCAAGATAATCTAAACTGCTTCCATCTAAATTTTCTTCAGGACCTATATCTCTTAACGCTAGGTATAAATTTCCTCCACGTAATACAAGGTCTCCTGTTTTATAAGTATCGTCAATGCCCCAGTCACCTACAAAATTATATCCTCTTGATACTATAATCCAATCAGTAGATCCTGATTCTGTAAATGGTTTAGAATTAAAATTATTTTTAATTGCATAATAAACAAATCCGTTGTGCCTAACTATATCACCAATATTGTAGTAAGTTGATCCACTCCAAGTTCCGTCATATTGTCCTCCAAATATTTCTATTTGGAATTTACTGTCGTCTAACGCATCTCCACTTGAAGTATGAGTCTCTATACATCTAAAAACAGTACCGCCATATTTAACCAAATCATTAAGTCTATAAGTAGTAGCAGTTATCCATGATCCTGCCCAATAATATCCGTGTCTGTATAATTCCCAGTCTGCACTGTTATCTTCAAGAGTTGCTTGTGAAGTATGTGCTGATATACATTTATGTGCATTACCGTTGTAAGAAACAATTGCACCCGGAGTATAATCTGTTGCAGAAGCCCAATCTCCTTGATAGCTTGCAGTTTCGCTGAATGTTGTCCAGTTTGAAACATCAGTTGCAAAATTTGTAGAAAGATGATTAGTAGTACACAGCCAAAGAGAACCGTTGTATTTTACTATATCACCTAAGTTATAATCTATTGATGTTGTCCAGTTGCCTATAAAACTAAAGCTGTTTGTCATTACAGTCCATCTAGGCTGAGCTTGTGGAGGAACTGACCCAGGTAATATAGCATCTAAGTCCTGTCTAAAACTAGCACTTGATACATGAGTTATTATACATACATAACTTTTTCCGTTTACGCGAACAATGTCATCACGTCTATAAGAAACACTAGAAGCCCATTCGCTTCTCCAGTTATACTTAAATCTATCTAGTCTAAATTCTGCCATTTTTTATTCCTTAATACCCTGGTCCTGAAATACCTTCAGGATATTGATAATCTTCTGAAATTCTAATAATTAACTGTCCATCAGTTGGATCAATATAATAAGTTAACAATCTACTATCCCATTTTATTTGCTGATACCGTAAATTTTCGTAAACAATATCATGATTTTCATCTATTCCTTCTAAAAAGTCGATACCTTCTTCAAAGTCTGGATAGTTATTTGCACCTACGCCAATATCGTTAATAGTAGCAGTTCCTTGCCCGCTTAATTGATCTTGTCTGAGCAAAAATAACTCGCCGTTGTCATTTCTACGTATTCCGTAAAAAAATTGTTTTATAAATCCATTAATAATTGTTTCTGGTGTTTGTCCAATGTAATAACTCATTATGTAATCTCCACGTAACTTACAATAACGTCAACTGAATCATTTAAACTTGATCTGACTAGTAATCTATTACTAGGAGCAAGTACTAATTTTTCACCTGTTGACACTGCTCTTAAACTTGTATTTGCAGGAAGTAGTGTTTGTTTTAAGTAGTAACCTGAAACACTAGTATCATCTTCAACTAAAACATCAACATATACAAATGTGTCTGTCAAGTTAGTAAAACTTAATCCTAACACAGTTACTCGAGTAGTGGGCAGTGTTTCATAAATTAACACTGGTTGCGTTCCGCAATTTTTAATTACTGTATTTTTTAATAGTGTTGCCATGTTTTCTTATCCAAAAATTAATACTTTCTCAATTGCTATGTTCTCAGCATCGTTAAAACTAATACCGCCTGACGATCCTGCTACTGATACCCAATTAGTTCCATCATACAACTCAACTCTAGAATCAGCTGTGTTAAAACGTATCATTCCAACTTGTCCTACAGGTCTTGTTGCATTATCTCCTACCGGAAGTACTACTCCTGTGCTCCCGCCTACTTGAAAATAACCTGTTCCTGTGCTTTCAAACAATGTAACAGCGTCAGTTGAGGTATTTGTTATTGTGTTATCTTTGAACGCAAAATTTTCAAATATAACTTCACCGGTACCATTAGCTGTAAACTGTAGATCAGCGTTATTTGTAATAGTACTTATCACATTTCCATCAAGTTGTATGTCATCTACGATTATCTTTTCTGCATTTAATCTACTTGCATCAATGTCTGCTACTACTACTCCGTTAATATAAAATCTAATAATATTGTCGTTATCGCCTTCGACTAATTCAGCTGTAATGCGTGTATCACCGTCTAAATCTTGTAAACCGTTTAATTTAATCCAGTTTGTGCCGTTATATCCTTCAAATCTTGCAAGTTCGGAGTTAAATCTAATTTGTCCTGCTTGTGCTGTAGGTCTTTGAGCAGTATTGCCTACAGGCAAATTCACAGATCCTGTGCCATTTACTTCTACTATGCCGGAATTAGGAGTAAGCGTGATTGTACTTGTGCTAGTAATAGTGCTATCTTTTATATTCAAGTCATCAATTACTATACTGCCAGTACCAACTGCTCTTAGTTCTAAATTACTGTTTGAAATAGTTGTTGTAATAAAATTATCGTCAATTAGTATATCGCCTGTAGTAAAGTTATTAGCTTGTATAGTTCCTATACTGTCAATGTCACCAACTGTAAGTATTCCGTTTACAGTTAAATTATTAGTAATAGTAACATTGTTATTAGGGACAACTACATTACCTGTTCCTGCAGCACGTAGTTCTAAATCTGCATTTGAGGTTGTTGTTGTGATAAAATTATCATCAACTAATATTTCTTCAAATTGAAATGCTCCACTTACATCTAAATCGCCTGTTACTGTTAAGTTTCCGTTAATAGTTGAGTTACCTGTTTGTGTAGAATTTCCAACGTGTGTAACTGTTCCTGTTGCGTTTGTATCACCTAACGTAGTAGTTCCGTTTACTGTAAAGTCTTGTGTCACTTCAACATTGTTTGAAGGTATAACTATTTTTCCAGTGCCGTTAGCACGTAGATCTAAATCAGTATCTGCAGCTGTAGTTTCAATAACATTATTATCAATTAGTATTGTATTGTTTGTAAAACTGTCTGCTGTAATTAGGCCAGTGCTTGTAATATCAACAGTAGTAGTTGCTCCATTTACCGTTAGATCGTTGTTAATTGTAACATTATTACTTGGTACAAGTATTTCTCCTGTTCCGTTTGCACGTAACTCTAAATTGGCATTAGATGTAGTTGTAGTGATATAATTATCGTCAATTAAAATTTCTTCAAATTGTGCAGATGCATTAACTGTTAAGTCTTGATTTACATCTACATCACCAGTAACAGTTGTATCACCTGTTTGATTAAATGCTCCTGTGAGCGTAACAGTACCAGTAATAGATGTGTTTGCAAGTGTTGCTGTTCCGTCAACTGTAAGATCATTACCTAATTGTACATTGTTACTAGGTACAAGTATTTTTCCTGTTCCATTAGCTCTTAATTCTAAGTCTGCATTTGATTCAATAGTTTCTATAAAATTATCTCTAATTTTAATTCCGTCAATGTTTGCTTGGTTAATCCATAAATTATTCCAACGTTTAGATGCAACACCTAAATCATATGTACTGTCTAAATTTGGAACTAGATCACTGTTGATTCCTGCAACAATTTGTATTGTATCAGTAACTTCATCACCAATTGTGATGTTGCCACCAATAGTAACATTACCTGTCACATCTAAGTCACCTGTAATATTAACATTGTTTTCTAAATTTATTTGATCATTAAACGCATCAATGTTAACTGGTCCTGATGTACTTGATAGTGTATTTCCACTAAGACGTAAATTACCTGTATCTATTCTTTCACCGTTAATAAAAGTACTTTGGCCATTTGTTGTAAACGTTGCACCTGTAGTAAGATCTATGTTTAATGCGTTAGCTACAAAACTTACAGTTCCGTCATCTTGGTTTACGTAAAATAGATCACCAACTCTAAAGTCGCCTTTGTGGTCAACTGAGTTATATCTAATTTTTGCATCATTTAATTCAATAACTTCATTTGCTTGTATTACAGTTCCTGGATCGTTAGTAACCTCTTTGCCGTTGCCAATGTATGCTAGGTTTTGTCCTATTGCGTATATAATAATGCCTGGTCCGTCGCCGTATAATCCATAGTTACCGTACACACTAGCACTACCAATCATACGTACTTCTGCGCCAAAGTCTCTTAGATCATAATTTAAAATTGTAGTTGCTGTAGCGCCTGCACCGTTTGATATACTTGCGGGTGTTGTATCAAAATCAATTAGACTTGAGTTTTTACCATCTACTATAAGTATATCATTGTCTACACTTTCAACTGTTGCTGTTGCTACTGTACTTGAATCAGTTGATGTAAATGTAACAGTATTTCCAGCTGCAAAAGTTCCTGTTATTCCGCCTAAACGTATTCTAGTTTTTCCGTCGTTGTATTTTCCTGCTGTTCCGTCAACTGCGTTCACACCCTTGTTTGCAAAATATGAAAAAGAGTTTAACCATTCAACTCTTACACCATTTGTAACCGTTAATGCGTCAACACCCGGAGTAATAAATGTCACACTATGGAATAATCCGCTTGCTTCTTTTGAAGTTGCATTTACAACACTACCATCTAAGATAGCACCTGAACCAGCATCAGCTTGATTAAATCCTCTAGGATCTTCAGCAGTTGTAACACTACCTTGTGTGATAACTGTTATATTTCGTATATAAGGACTTCTACTTGACACTATCATATTATTTGCAAATACAAAAGCTGCGCCAGGTTGGAAGAATCCGGTTATCATTAAATCTTCTACAGTTGATTCACCATTAAGTAAAAATGCATTGTTTGTATTAGTACCAACAGTAGGACGTACTGTAACTGATCTAAGTCCTTGACCTTTTACTGTAACTCCTACAGGTATTGTCAGCGGAAATACTTCAGTATAATCTCCTGGGTAAATGTGTATAGTATCGCCTGCTGTTGCTGCACTTAACGCTTGTGTTATTGTAGCATACGGATCTTGTGGATGATCACCTGATCCTGCATCACTGCCGTTTTCAGCAACATAAATTATATTTCCTTGTCTTAGGATTAAGTCAATACCGTCAACAGTTAAATCGCCTACACTTAGTGCATCAGTGTTTACTGTAGTTGCCCATATGTTGCTCCACTTTTTAGTAGAGCTTCCTAAATCGTATGTAGCATTTTGATCTGGTACTAGATCACTTGCAATTTCTGCATTGAATACAACGTTATCAGTATCTGCATCACCAAGTGTAATGTTTCCGTCTGCACTAATATTTCCTGTTGCATGAATATTACCGTTAACATCCATGTCAGCAAATACATCAACTTTACCAGTGCCATTTGGTCTAAATTCTAAATCTGCACTACTATCATTTGTGCTTATAACATTGCCTTCAATATCAATGCCGTCAATTCTTGCTTTGTTCTGATATATTACATTATCAAGTGTACCTAAGTTTAATTGACTAGCAGTTGTACTAATTGTGTTATTTTCAATAGTAACTTGAGCAATATCAGCTCTTGTATCTGTAATTAAGTTTGATGTTTTAGTTGTGCCAACAACTTCTAGC
>Ga0233444_10004449_pt1 | contig 13397 bp, 11 predicted proteins | sample SI_124_October20_6_FD_182792 | JGI IMG/M metagenome (GOLD analysis project Ga0233444, IMG submission 182792) | Seawater microbial communities from Saanich Inlet, British Columbia, Canada - SI_124_October2016_10_MG | ecosystem: Environmental > Aquatic > Marine > Inlet | place: Canada: British...
ATTTTCTCCATTCATTTCCCTCATTAGAATAGCAGTTAATTAATTTTAAATTCTTTATATTTTCAAAAAACTCAATTTTAACTAAAGGTGGATTTTTATTTTCTAAAAGATATTTTTCATCTGGTATAATTTTTTTAAATTTAAAGGGAAGAGTTTTTGTCAAAGAAGTAAATCTTTTTAATTCACCGTATTTTTCATTGATCGGAAACCTCGGCAGTTCGTAAAAATCTTTGGTCTCATCTATTACACCTGAATGTTGACCAAACGCGTATTTAAATCCGAAAGACTGAATTATATTTTTAAAATTTACACTGTATTCGCCAAATGGGTAAGAAAAAAAATCTGAATTTTTGCCTAAATTTTTTTCAAATATATCAATTGATTTTTGAATATCAGCTCTGATAATTTTACTATTTTCATCTACTAGATATTCATGGGTATGGCTATGATTTCCTATTTCTACAAAATTTTCCTTGCTAATTTCTTTTATTTGCTTCCAAGTCATGTAATTAAATGCTCCAACCTCTCGTGTGCTTATAAATAAAATAAAGGGAATTTTTTCTTTTTTGAGAATTGGCCAAGCATTTTTGTAAAATGATAAAAAACCATCATCAATAGTCAATAAAATTTTTCTTTGTTTCTTATTGTTTGATAATTCAGTTTTAAAATTACTTGGATTAATAAATCTAATATTATTCTTTTTAATTATTTCCAAATGTTTTTTAAAATCAGATATTCTAATATTTGTTGAGGGATATTTGTTTTCCTCAAATCTATGGTACATTAAAGTGATTAGACCAAAATCATCTATATTATCGGTCATTGTTTTTGAATACAAATTGTTTTGAAAACATAAAGAAGTTATAAAGAAAATAATGATAAAAAATTTTTTAATAATTAATTGCATAGGCAAGAATGATAAAATTGGTCTCAAGATTGATAGGAATTTTTTTATCCATGATCTTCATGATAATAAAAAAAATAACGATCAATTGGTTTTTAGCATATTAAATCTAGCAAAAAAATACAAAGTAAATTTTAGTAATAATTATTCTATTCTTGTCAATTTTGGACCTGGAAGATTTTCCTCTCTGCGAACTTCACTTGCAGTGGCAAAAGGAATAAAATTGTCAAATAAAATTAATCTATTTGGCTATAAGAATTCAGATTTAGGTCAATTTAACCTTGCTAATATTGAACTTTTAATTAAAGATAACTTAGTGCAAAAAAATTTGATTAAACCATTGTATATAAGTTAAATTATTTAAATGAATTCGATTGAAGAAAAGTGCAAAAAAAAAGGCGTGAGGCTAACGGAGCAACGGAAAGTTATAGCTCAAGTTATGACTGAAACAAAGGATCATCCTGATGTTGATGAACTTCACAAAAGAGTAAGTGAAGTAGATAAAAAAATTAGTATCGCCACAGTTTACAGAACAGTGAAACTCTTTGAAGAGTCTGGAATTCTTGAGAAACATGATTTCAAAGGAGGTAAAGCTCGATATGAGCAATCACCAGATGAGCACCATGACCATCTAATTGATATCAATAGTGGTGAAATAATAGAATTTGTAGATAAAAATATAGAAAAACTTCAGGTCGAGGTTGCAAAAAAATTAGGTTATAAATTGGTAGATCATAAGCTTGAACTTTACGGTTCCAAAATAAAAAAATAATTTGCCTAAAAAAATATTTATCAAAACATTAGGTTGCCAAATGAATCAATACGATAGCAATCGTATTTTAGATTTAACGAAAAAATTGGATTACATCTTAACTAATAAAATAAGTGAAGCTAATTGTTACATTTTAAACACTTGTCATATTAGAGAAAAAGCTACTGAAAAAGTTTATCATGATATTGGTAGAGTTAAAAAAGAATTTAAAGACAAAAAAAAACCTATAGTTCTCATAGCGGGCTGTGTTGCTCAAGCCGAGGGAGATATTTTGTTAAAAAAAGAAAGTTTTATAGATGCAGTTATAGGCCCTCAATCATATCATCAAATAAATAATTTAATTTCAAATTTAGAAAAGAAAAAAAAAACAAATAATTACACAGAATTTGATGTGATTGAAAAATTTGATATTTTAAATTACACAAAAAATAATAATAGTAGCGTATCCTCATTTTTAACAATACAAGAGGGATGCGATAAGTTTTGCAAATTTTGTGTTGTTCCATATACAAGAGGTGCAGAGTTTTCAAGATCAATTGATGAATTAGTGATCGAGGCAAAACAATTGGTAGATAATGGTGCAAAAGAAATTACGCTACTTGGTCAAAATGTAAACGCTTATAGCTATAGTGAAAAAAAACTTTCAGATTTGATTTTAGAAATTTCAAAGATAAAAAGATTAAAGAGAATAAGATACACAACATCACATCCGCGCGACTTTTCAAAAGACTTAATTCAAGCACACAAAGACTGTGAAAAATTAATGCCATTGATTCATTTACCTGTTCAAAGTGGATCTAATAAAATACTAAAAAATATGAACAGAAAACATACAATAGAAGAATATTTCGACATCATAGAAAATTTAAAAAAGTCTAAATCAAATATACAGTTATCCAGTGATTTTATCATTGGTTATCCGGGAGAAACCAAGGATGATTTTGACCAAACTATAGAACTAATGAAAAGAGTTAAATTTATAAATTCATATTCGTTTATTTATAGTGCTAGACCAGGGACACCAGCTTTTAATTTAAAAACAATAGATAAAGTTGTTGCAAAAGAAAGACTAATTATTTTTCAAGAAATTTCAAAAAAAATAAAAAAAGACTACAGGCAGTCATTATTATCAAAAACTACTCCAGTTTTATTTGAAAATAAAACAAAAGATGGAAATAAATATTTTGGTAGAGATGAACATTATAATTCTGTAATTGTTGAAAGTAACGAAAATTTAACTGGAAAAATTAAAAATACTAAAATTACGGAAATAAATCAAAATACTTTATTTGGCAAAATTAACTCAAAATTAATTAAAGAAGAATTCGCAGCTTAAATCAATGTCTGAAATCAGTAAACTCGAACAAAATTTAATTATAAAAAAAATAGATAATAAAACAACAAATATTCAAATAATTAATAATGAAATGTTGATATCAATTGTAGGACAATTTGATCAAAATTTAAAACTCCTGTCCAAGCTTACTAATACAGAAGTTTTTTTCAGAGGAAATTCTATTACATGCAAGGGGAAAACCGAAAATATATCTATTTTTTGCGATGGAATAAAATTTTTAATTAATAAATATTTGTTAACGAATATTATTGAAAAAGAGGATATAATATTATCAGTGAAAAAAAATATGGACATCGAAGAGTCTAATGTTAAGTCATTCAAACAATTAATAAAAACACCCAGAAAATCCGTTATTGCCAGATCTGAAAAACAATCAGATTATATCAAAGCTCTTAAAGAAAATGATATCGTAATGTCCTTGGGTCCCGCTGGAACTGGAAAGAGTTTTTTGGCTGTATCTGTTGCTGTTACTTTATTAATTGAAAAAAAAATTGAAAGAGTAATTTTATCTAGACCCGCTGTCGAGGCTGGTGAAAAATTAGGATTTTTACCAGGTGACATGAAAGAAAAAGTAGATCCTTATCTTAGGCCTTTATACGACGCATTGTATGAACTTTTTGGAGCCGATAAAATAAATAAAAAAATAGAAACAGGAGAAATCGAAATAGCGCCATTAGCCTTCATGCGAGGAAGAACTTTAAAAAATTGTTTTGCAATTTTAGATGAAGCACAAAATGCAACAGAAACTCAAATTAAAATGTTTTTAACAAGAATAGGAGAAAATTCTAAGTTAGTTGTTAACGGAGATCCATCGCAGGTAGATTTAATAAATAAAGGGCATTCAGGATTAGTTAAATCTAAAAATATTTTGAAAAATTTAAAAGAAATTAAGATAATTGAATTTGACCATAGGGATGTCGTTAGACACCCATTGGTTTCTAAAATTATTAGGGCTTATCAAACTAAAAGCACTGATGATAAAGATTAATGTTATTACCAAAAATGTAAACTGGTTTAAATTTATTAAAGATCCTACTAAATATGTAGATAGTAAAATTAAGAAACTAAATCTTAAAAATAAAAATTATAAAAAAAACACTATTTTTTGCACATTATTATTATCTAATAATAAAGAAATTAAAAATTTAAATTATAAGTTTAGAAAGAAAAATAGAGCAACGGATGTTTTATCTTTTCCATTTTATACTCAGAAAAATTTAAAGAAGAAATTGAAAAAAGAAAAGGAGATATATTTAGGAGATATAATTATTAGTTTAGATAAAATTAATTTTAAAGAAAGTTTAAAAAATTTTAAATTTGAGTTCGAAAAACTATGGATACACGGGTTGGTTCACTTATTTGGTCACGATCATAAAAATGAAAAGGATTTTAAAAAAATGCACAAAGTTGAGAAAAATTATTTGAAATATATAAAATAATGTTAAAAAAGTATCTCAACAATCGATTTATAGTACTTTATATAACCCCATTAATTATTGGATTATTGACAGTATTCTCTTTTCAACCATTCAACATAACGTTGATTAATTTCTTAATTTTACCGATTTTTTTTTATCTAACAGTATATATAAATAAAAAATCCAAGAGTACTTTTAGAAAAAAACCTTATAAAAAAAATTTATTTATATTTGGATCATTATTTGGTTTTGGGTTTTACTTAGCTGGAATTTCATGGATCACTAATTCTTTAACTTTTGATGAAAATTTCAAAGTTTTAATTCCTTTTGCTATAATATTTATACCATTGTTTCTTAGTTTGTTTGTGGGATTTGTCACATTGCTTATTGGGCCATACTTAAATTACAACATTTCCTCAATTTTCATTTTTTCAGCTTCCCTTGCATTTTCAGATTTTTTAAGAGCTAAATTATTTACTGGTTTCCCATGGAATTTATGGGCTTACAGTCTTTCTTGGTCTACAGAATTACTCCAAACTTTAAATTCAATTGGTTTATTTGCTTTCAATTTAATAGTAATCACAATTTTTATTTTTCCAGTAATTTTATTTTATAAGTATCCAATAATAAGAAAAATTATTATTTTTTTAACAACCATAATGTTAGTCTTAGGATTATATATTTATGGAGATTATGAAATAAATAAAAACAATAAATATTTAACGTCAATTAATGAAAAAATTAATATTAAAATAGTTTCTCCTAATTTTGATCTAAAATATGGTTTGAACATTAATCAAATTGAAAAAAAATTAAAAAAATTAATTAAATACAGTGAACCTAATAGAAATAAAGAAACCTTATTTATTTGGCCTGAAGGTGTTTTTAGTGGATATAGTTATGATAATATTTTAATTTTTAAAGATTTAATTGAAAAAAACTTCTCCAACAATCATTATATTATTCTAGGTGTAAATAAGTTAGATAATAACAAAGGATTATATTACAATAGTTTTCTACTAGTAGATAATAAACTTAATATAATTCATCAATACAACAAACAAAAACTTGTTCCATTTGGTGAATTTTTACCTTTTAAAAAAATATTGAATAAGTTTGGTTTAAAAAAAATAACAGAAGGACATGAGTCCTATTTAAAAGGAGACAAGAAAATTAATATCAAGCTAGATCAAATGAATATATTACCTTTAATATGTTACGAGGTTATATTTACAAGTTTAATTCAACAAGCTAGTTCTGATACTAATCTAATTATCAACATTTCAGAAGATGCTTGGTTTGGAAACACTATTGGGCCGGATCAGCATTACTCTAAGTCAATATTTAGGGCCATAGAGAATGGAACTTTTTTCCTAAGGTCAGCTAATAAAGGCATTAGTGCTATAATAGATAATAAAGGCATACTAATAAAACAATTAAATAGGAATGAAGCTGGAAATATAGAATTAGATGTACCGTTGATAAAATCCAAAAAGAATAAAAATGATTTGATCTTTTTTGTGCTTTTAATTACATATCTGCTTATCTTTCAAATTTATAAAAACAAAAAACATGAAAAATAATAAATTTTTATTTACTAGCGAGTCAGTTTCAGAAGGTCACCCAGATAAGGTTTGTGACAGAATTTCCGACATGGTGGTGGACTCTTATTTATCAAAAGATCCAGTATCTAGAGTAGCTTGTGAAACTTTAACCACAACCAACAAGGTTGTGCTAGCAGGTGAAACACGAGGGCCTAAGATCAACAAAGATGAACTTATTACAAAGGTAAGAGATTGTATAAAAGATATTGGATACGATCAAACCGGTTTTAGCTGGAAAACTGCAAACATAGAAACTTTTTTACACGAACAATCTTCAGATATTGCAATGGGTGTTGACTCAAAAGATAATAAAGATGAAGGAGCAGGAGACCAGGGGATTATGTTTGGTTATGCGTGTAATGAAACAGAGGAATTAATGCCAGCGCCAATACATTATTCACATAAAATTTTAAGATTAATGGCTGCAGACAGAAAAAGTGGAAGTTTAAATGGAATAGAACCTGACTCTAAAAGCCAGGTCACTATGCTTTATGAAAATGACAAGCCGATTAAAGTATCTTCAGTTGTGATTTCCACCCAACATTCAAAAGATTTGAATCAAGAAAAAGTTAGGGATTTAATTTTTCCATATATTAAGAAATCTATTCCTGAAAATTTTTTAACAGATCTCGATCCAAAAGAAATTTATATTAACCCAACTGGACAATTTATAATTGGCGGTCCTGATGGAGACACAGGATTGACTGGAAGAAAAATTATTGTAGACACATATGGTGGAGCAGCGCCACACGGTGGCGGAGCATTTTCTGGTAAGGATCCAACAAAAGTAGATAGGTCAGCGGCTTATGTTTCAAGATATTTGGCAAAAAATATAGTTGCTTCAGGAGCATCAGAAAAATGTTTAATTCAATTAGCTTATGCAATTGGAGTGTCGAAACCATTATCAATTTTTATTAAATTAGCTGAAGGTGACGAAGAAAAAGTTTTAAAAATTAAAAAAATCATAGAAGAAAATTTCAATTTATCTCCTCGAGGCATTAGAGAAATGTTAAAACTAAACAACCCAATTTACGAGGTAACTTCAGCTTATGGACACTTTGGCAGAAAGCCAACAAATAAAGGTGAATTTAGCTGGGAAAAAACAGATAAAGCTGATTTATTTAAGTTGTAATCTTGAAAAAACCATAATTTTCTTCTAAAAGTTATTAAATTATTGAAAATTTAAAATGGGCAGTTGCCCATTTTTTTTTAGGAGCATTAAAAATGTTAAATAGAGGTTTAGATAAACAAGAACTTTTAAGAATAGTTGAAGCAGTAGCTGACGAAAAATCTATTGATAAAGAGCTTGTGATTGGTTCGATGGAGAGTGCTATTCAAAAAGCAGCTTTAACAAAATTTGGAAATGATAATAACATTGAAGTTATCATTGATAGAGAAAGTGGAGATATAAAGATTCAAAAAGTTTTAGATGTAGTTGAAAAAGTAGAGGATCCTGCAAGAGAAATTTCATTAGAGAATGCAAAAAAAAATGACCCAAAAAATAAAGAATTAAAAGTTGGAGAGAAAATTTTTGAAGAACTACCACAAATAGATTTTGGACGTATAGCAGCTCAAAGTGCGAAACAAGTAATTAGTAGCAGAGTTAGAGAGGCAGAAAAAAATAGACAATACGAAGATTTTATAGATAAACAAGAACAAATTTTAAGTGGAATTATAAAAAGGTTAGAATACGGAAATGTAATAGTTGATTTAGGTAAGGCTGAAGGTGTCATAAAAAAAGACGAACTTATTCCTAGAGAAATTTTAAAAACAGGTGATCGTGTTAAAGCATACTGTTATGAAGTGAAAAAAGAATTAAAAGGACACCAAATATTTTTATCTAGAGCCCACCCTCAGTTTTTAGCAAAACTATTTTTTCAAGAAGTTCCAGAGATATATGAGGGCACGATAGAAATTAAATCTGTAGCAAGAGATCCGGGAAGTAGAGCAAAAATATGTGTCCATTCTCAGGATTCTTCTATTGATCCAGTTGGAGCTTGTGTTGGAATGAGGGGTAGCAGAGTACAAGCAATAGTAAACGAACTACATGGTGAAAAAATTGACATTATTAAATGGACTGAAGATCTACCAACATTAATTTCAGAGTCATTATCACCAGCTGAAATACAGAGAGTTTTAATTGATCAAGAAAATAAAAGAATAGATATTATATTAACTGAGGAAAATTTAAGTAAGGCAATAGGCAGAAGAGGTCAAAATGTTAGATTAGCCTCTAAACTAACTAATTACGAAATAGATATATTAACCGACAAAGAAGACTCAGAAAGAAGACAAGCTGAATTTAAAGACAGAACAGAAACTTTAATTAAAAATTTAGAAGTTGATGAGACTTTAGGTCAACTTTTAGTATCAGAGGGATTTACAAGCATCGAAGATATTTCTCAATCTACTCCAGAAGATATTGCTAAAATTGAAGCTATTGATGAAGAAACTGCAAGTGAGTTGATAAATAGATCTAAAGAAACTTTAATTAAAGAAAAAGAAGCAGTTGGACTTAAACTTAAAGAATTAGGAGTAGAGGAAGAATTAATAAATCTTAAAGGAATGACACAGGGCATGCTTGTGATACTTGGTCAAAAAAATATTAAGAAATTAATAGATTTTGCAGACCTTTCTTCAGATGAGTTAATTGGAGGATTTGACGAAGTTAAAGGAAAAAAAATTAGAATTGACGGTTTTTTAGAAGAATTTTCTTTGTCTAGAAAAGAAGCTGACGAATTAATTATGTCAGCTAGAGAGATTGCGTACAAGTAATGTTATGGAAAAAGATAATAAAAAAAAGACTCTTACAATTTCAACTGACTTAAAAAAGAAAATTGATACCACTTCAATAAGTACTGACGGAAAAAAATCTTTCGCTGTAAAAAAAAAAGAACCTTTTAGGGGAAATAAAAATACTAATAGAGTTAATCAAAATTATAACCAAAATAAAAGCCCTGATTTAAAGAAGAAAAACTTTGCAAGAAAATTTGTTGAACAACAAGCCACTAAAGCATTTATAAAAAAAGACGATAAACCTACAGGTAAAAGCAAATTAAAACTTAAAGGACCAATAGATAAAAGAGACTTTAAATTAACTGTTTCAAGAGCCTTAAATGTCGAAGAAATTGAGATTAAGCAAAGAAGTTTAGCCTCAGTTAAAAGAGCTAGATTAAAAGAAAAGAAATTAAGCATAGACGGTGAAAAAAAAGAATTTAAAAAAGTTTTACGAGATGTAAAAATTCCAGAGCAAATAACTATTCAAGAGCTTTCTAACAGAATGGCAGAAAAATCTAATGATATCATTAAATTTTTATTTAATATGAAGGTTGTAGCTACAATTAATCACGTGATTGATAAAGATACCGCAGAGTATATAGTTAAAGAATTTGGACATACGCCTATATTTGAAGATAAGTTAAATTTAGAGATTGGAAAAAAACAAGAAAAATTACAAGGAGATATTCAGACGAGGCCTCCAGTTGTAACTATAATGGGACATGTGGATCATGGAAAAACATCTTTGTTGGACGCGTTGAGGGACACCAATGTTGTTTCTGGAGAATACGGAGGCATCACACAGCATATTGGAGCTTATCAAGTAAAAACAAAAAATAATAAATTAATTACTTTTATAGATACACCAGGCCATGCTGCTTTTACAGAAATGCGTGCACGAGGTTCAAAGATAACAGATATAGTAATTTTAGTTGTGGCAGCGGACGATGGTATTAAGCCCCAAACAGTTGAGGCAATCAAACATGCAAAAGCTGCTAAGGTTCCCATCATTGTTGCAATAAACAAATGTGACTTACCTGAAAAAAATATAAGTAAAATTAAAAATGAGATGATGCAGTACGAATTGATAGCAGAAGATTTAAGTGGAGATACTCTTTTCGTAGAAGTTTCAGCGCTTAAGAAGTTAAATCTAGATAAACTTAAAGAGAGTATTTTACTACAATCTGAAATACTTGATCTTAAAGCTTCATTCTCAGATCAAGCTAAAGGAGTAGTTATAGAGTCTAAAATTGACAAAGGTAAAGGTCCTGTTTCAACAATCTTGGTAAGTAACGGAAAACTTAAAAGAGGTGACTATTTTCTTTGTGGAAATACTTGGGGAAAAATTAGAGCAATGATTGATTATGATGGAAAAACAATAAATGCAGCACTTCCATCGATGCCGGTTGAAATTTTGGGAATGAATAATTCTGCGTATGCTGGAGCAGAATTTTTAGTTACCAAGGACGAAAATGAAGCAAAAAAAATGGCTGAATTTAAAAAAATGGATTCCGATAAAACTAAAGTTTTAGTAAAAGATAAAGCAGCTCTATTTGAAAACAATAAAAACAAGGATGAGCTTAATATTATTATCAAGTCTGATGTGCAAGGATCAAGTGAAGCATTAAAAATGGCAATAAATAAAATTGAACACGAGGAAGTAGAGGCAAAAATTATTCTTTCAGATATAGGAATGATAAATGAAACAGATGTTTCTTTAGCGAAAGCTTCAAATGCAATTTTGATAGGGTTTAATGTAAAACCAAATAGAGAGGCAAAAAAACTAGCAGAAGATCAAAAAGTTGATATTAGATATTTTAATATAATTTATGAAGCCTTAGACTATGTGTCAAAATCTTTATCTGGTCTTTTAGAGCCAGACGTAAAGGAAACAGTTTTGGGTAGCGCAGAAATTCAAAAAATTTTCTCGGTTTCAAATGCTGGAAAAATTGCAGGGTCGAAAGTTTTAAACGGTGAGATCAAAAGCAAATCCAAAGCAAGAATAATAAGAGATGGAACAGTAGTATACACCGGTGAAATAATGACAATATTTAGAGAAAAAAATCAAGTTAAAGAAGCAGGAACAGGTTTAGAATGCGGAATAAGTATAAAGGATTTTATAGATTTTAAAGAAAAAGATATAATCGAGTCATTTCTAGCTGAAGAAGTAAAAAGGTCCATTTAATGGGAAATCAAACGTCGCAAAGACCACTGAGTCAAAGACAATTAAGAGTAGGAGAATTAGTAAAACAAAATTTAGGCGAGCTGTTTATCAGAAATGAAGCAAAAATACCTTTTATAAACTCAAAATTGATTACTGTTACTGAGGTAAGAATGACACCAGATCTAAAAACAGCAAGGGTATATGTTATTCCCTTAGGAGGTGCTGATACTAAAGAAACAGTTAGGATCTTGACGGAGTACTCACATCTTGTTAGAAAAGCTCTGTCTAAAAGGCTAGATATTAAGTTTCTTCCTAAGCTTACATTTGTAGAAGATAACTCATTTGAATACGCTGAAAAGATTGAAAGATTAATAAAGAAGAATAAAGAATATGATAAAGAAAAAAAAAGATACAATTAAATCTCTAGCTATACACGATAAAGATGTTGGCTCTACAGAAATACAAATAGGTTTACTTACTGATAAAATTTCAAAATTAGCAGAACATTTTAAAAGTGCCAAAAAAGATAAACATTCAGCTGTAGGAATGACTAAATCAGTTAATAAAAGAAAAAAATTACTTTCATACCTAAAAAAGAAGAAACCAGACTCATATCAAAAAGTTCTAAAACAATTAAATTTAAGGAAATAATGTTCAAAATACACAAAGAAGAATTGGAAGTTAATGGTAAAAAATTATCTTTAGAGACCGGTAAAATAGCACGACAAGCGGATGGCGCAATTATAGCAACTTGCGGCGAAACAGTTGTAATAGCAACTGTGGTTGGAGCAAAAAAATTAAGAGACGGACAAGATTTTTTTCCACTTTCAGTAAATTATCAGGAAAAATATTATGCAGCCGGAAAAATTCCAGGCGGATATTTTAAAAGAGAAGCAAGACCGACTGAATCTGAACAATTAATTTCACGACTAATTGATAGACCAATTAGACCTTTATTTCCTTCAAGTTTTTTGAACGAAGTTCAGCTATTACCTACAGTATTATCATATGATGGCGAGAATCAAGCTGATGTGCTTTCAATTATAGCATGTTCCGCTTCATTAGCAATTTCAGGATTGCCTTTTGGAGGGCCAATAGCAGCAAGTAGAATTGGTTACAAAGATGGTAAATATTTATTAAACCCGTCACCAGAAGAGTTAATAGACTCAGAATTAGATTTAGTTGTGGCTGGAACAAAAGACGCTGTTTTAATGGTGGAGTCAGAAACTTCAGGTCTTTCAGAAAAAATAATGCTAGATGCTGTAAAATTTGGGCACGAGAGTTTTGTACCAGTAATAGAAGCAATAGAAAAACTTGCTAAAAAAGCAGGTAAACCTAAATGGGAAGTAGAAGAAGTAGATCACTCAGAAATTAAAAAGAAAATTGCTGGGGTTGTTGAAGCGGATCTAAGAAAAGCTTTCAAAGAAATAGATAAAAAGAAAAGATCAACTGCTATTTCAGAAATAGAGTCAAAATGTAAAGAAATGTTTGCTGAAGACGAAAACATAACTGAGAACCAAGCTATGGCACAGTTAAAGTCGCTTGAAAAAGATATTGTTAGAACAGCGATTATAAAAGATAAAAAAAGAATTGATGGAAGAGGTTTAGCAGATGTTAGACAAATTAAATGTGAAGTTGGAGTATTACCAAGAACACATGGATCTGCTTTATTTACTAGAGGTGAAACTCAAGCATTAGTAGTTACCACCCTAGGTATGTCTGATGACGAACAAAGAGTTGAAAGCTTAAGTGGAATGCAAAGAAGCAGGTTTATGTTGCACTACAATTTCCCCCCTTTTTCTGTTGGAGAATGTGGAAGAATAGGAACAGGAAGAAGAGAAGTAGGCCACGGGAAATTAGCATGGAGGGCAATTAATTCGTCCTTACCAAAAGGTGAAGATTTTCCATATACTCTACGAGTGGTTTCTGAAATTACCGAGTCTAATGGCTCATCATCAATGGCAACAGTTTGTGGAACTTCATTGGCACTTATGGATGCAGGTGTTCCAATCAAAGAACCAGTTGCTGGTATTGCAATGGGTTTAATCAAGGAAGGTGATGATTTTTCAGTATTATCAGATATTTTAGGAGATGAAGACCATCTAGGAGATATGGATTTCAAAGTAGCCGGTACAAAAAATGGTATTACATCGCTTCAAATGGATATTAAAATCACAGGTATCACATTTGAAATTATGGAGAAAGCCTTAGACCAAGCAAAAGACGGGAGAGAACATATTTTAGGTGAAATGAATAAAGCACTTAAAGACTCAAGAAAAGAATTTTCAAAACACACACCAAAAATGGAAATTATCAAAGTTGATAAAAAAGATATAGCGACAGTAATAGGTAAAGGTGGAGCAACTATAAGAGAAATAGTTGAAACATCTGGTGCTAAGG
>Ga0233444_10004461_pt1 | contig 13368 bp, 12 predicted proteins | sample SI_124_October20_6_FD_182792 | JGI IMG/M metagenome (GOLD analysis project Ga0233444, IMG submission 182792) | Seawater microbial communities from Saanich Inlet, British Columbia, Canada - SI_124_October2016_10_MG | ecosystem: Environmental > Aquatic > Marine > Inlet | place: Canada: British...
AAGCGGCACCGTGGGCAGCCCATCCATCAAGAAAAGAAGCTAGTTTTTCATTTATATGAGAACGTTCGTCAATAGATAAAAAGCGATCTGATTGAAAAATCCAAACGCGACTTAAGGGGCTCATTTGATTTAAAGAAACCGTCATTTTAAAGATCGTTTGCTGTTGCAATCATTTCAGCTAAATCAAGCACCTCTACCTCACCTTCCTTTTCTTTATTCTTTACACCGTCAGTCATCATCGTATTACAAAACGGACATCCTGTAGCAATAATATCGGGTTTGATTTCTAGCGCTTCTTCAGTACGCTCAATATTAATGTCTTTTGTTCCCTTTTCAGGCTCCTTAAACATTTGGGCACCACCAGCACCACAGCACAAACCACGACTTTTACATCGTTTCATTTCTACTAACTCAGCATCTAGACTTTCGATTAAAGAACGTGGAGCTTCGTAAACAGTATTTGCTCTTCCTAAATAACACGGATCATGAAACGTAATTTTCTTTCCTTTAAAAGCACCACCTTTTATGGTTAACCTTCCTTCGTCGATAAGCGCTTGAAGAAGTTGCGTGTGATGAACAACCTCAAATGAACCTCCCAACTCAGGGTATTCATTCTTTAAAGTGTTAAAACAGTGAGGACATGTTGTAACCACCCGCTTTACCTCATAAGCATTCATAACTTCTATGTTTGCCATTGCTTGCATTTGAAACAGAAATTCATTTCCTGCTCTTTTAGCCGGATCACCACTGCAAGATTCTTCTGAGCCTAAAACCGCAAATTTATACTCCAATTGGTTGAGTATTTTAACAAATGCTTTGGTTATTTTTTTTGCTCTATCATCAAAACTACCTGCACAACCCACCCAAAAGAGCACATCAGGTCTGTCTCCTTTGGCCATCATTTCGGCCATTGTAGGTACTACTAATTTTGTTAAGCTATTTTCCATTAGGCTTCGTCTTTCCAGTTTAGGCGATCTACGGCAGGAAATTGCCAGGGAGCACCATTATTTTCTACATTTGTAAACATGCCATTTAACTCCGTTGGAGCAGCAGATTCTTCCATCACTAGATAGCGTCTCATATCAAGAATTATAGAGAGTGGATCTATGTTAAGTGGACAAGCTTCGGTACAGGCATTACAAGATGTACAAGCCCACAACTCTTCTCTACTTATGTAATCGTCTAGTAAAAATTTACCCTCTTCTTTAACAGCATCATGTTTGTCTAAATTGGCTCCATACTCTTCCAATCGATCTCTCGTATCCATCATTATTTTGCGTGGCGAAAGTAATTTACCGGTCATGTTTGCAGGACATTCAGATGTGCATCTACCACACTCGGTACACGAATAAGCATTCATTAACTGCACCCAATTTAAGTCCGTTACATCTTTAGCTCCAAAACGTTGTGGTTCTTCAGAGGGTTCGTCATCAGCTGGAACTGCATAAGGATCAGCACTTGGATCCATCATCATTTCAACTTCTGCTTTTACAGAAGCCATATTGGTAAAAGCTCCTTTGGCATCTAACTTGGCAAAGTAAGTATTAGGAAAAGCTAGTAGTATGTGAAAGTGTTTTGAATATGGTAAGTAATTCATAAATGCTAATATTCCTAAGATATGAAACCACCAAAACCCTCTCTCAAAAAGATGAATGGCATCTATACTCATCCCTTGAAACAAGAATGCAATTTGAGAACTTACAGGAAAAGAACCTGCCTTAACATAGTGTTCGGCTCCAGCATTTTGAAGAGTTAAATCGGCTGCTTGCATGAAAAGAAAAGCACACATAAGCACAACTTCAAATAATAAGATAAGGTTGGCATCTGTTTTTGGCCAACCGTCCATTTCTCTCATCACAAACCTTTTAATTCTAATCACATTTCTACGGATGTAAAAAACAATACATGCTACTAAAACTAGGAAAGCTAGTATTTCAAAAGAACCAATCAAAAAGTTGTAAGTTACACCCAAGAAAGAAAAGACTCTATGAGTTCCAAAAAGTCCATCTATAATGATTTCAAGAACTTCGATATTTATAATTACAAAACCCAAGTAAACGATGATATGAAGAATTCCAGCTACGGGCCTGACCACCATTTTAGATTGGCCTAAGGCTACCTTTGCCATCGTTTTAAATCTAAGCAATGGTTGGTCAGAACGATTAATGTCTCGGCCCAGAAATATGTTTCGTTTAATTTTGAGAACATTCTTTCGAAACAAATAAAAGGCCGCTCCAACAAAAAGAGCAAAAATAAGATTACTAAGTCCCATAAAAACTTTTTTAGTTAAGGTTTTTGCTCGCTGCTTCTTTACGTCCAAAAAGAGAAAAATGAACGTACCGTTTGGGGTTTGTTCTTAAATCATTTAAGAGCAGCTCTAAAGATTTAATTGTTTTATTCATTTCAGTATGGAGTTCTTCTTTATGAACTAACTTACCTAGGGTACCACTTCCAGAATTTACCTGAGTTACCATAGTGTTTATATTTATAAGTGTCTTATTTAAATTTTCAACAGCATCATCCACGTTGGCCTGAAGTAAATCTTCAGAGATCCTATTCAAATTACTTAAAATTGTATGAATGCTGCCTCGTTCAGCACTGAATGAGGCTGTTAGAGAGTCTAAATTACTAATAGCGCTACTCAAGCTATTATGGTTTAATTCTATAAGTCGGTTTGTTGTGTTGGCAAGAGTAGAAATTGAACGAAGTGTGGAATCTAAAACCAAAACCAATTGCTCAGTTCCAGATTTTAATGGTACAAACTGTTTGGTTAGTTTTTCTGTAAGTGAAATCTTAATATCACCAAAAAGAGTATCGCCTGGAGCAGCCATATTCTCATTAAAACCTAATTCAACTTGCAAGCCTTTAGAGCCCATTATATCCATATCGTAAATTTGAACCTTTGTGTCTTTTGTAAATTCTATAGGTTCAGTAATATGAAATGAAACCAGCAAAGGCCCATTAAATTTATAATCGAAGGTTATTTCGGTAACTTGACCAATTTTAAATCCATTAATGGTTACCGGCTGGCCAACCTCAAGACCATGAACGTTATCGTAAAAAACGTAGTAGTCTCTTTTTGGAGTAAAAACATTTTTACCTCTCAAAAAATTATAACCCCAAATGAAACAAACAATGGCTGCAAAAGTGGTTAAACCGATAACGAGTTCTTTACTGTACTTCATTTTTTATTTATATAATTATAATTTCAAAAATACGAATTATTTTAGTAGGTCTAATACCGTAGCAATATCTAGTTTCTTATTGTTGCGCAAACCTAAAACAAAACAATCTTTAAAACCTAAAGTGACTAGCTCACTTTGATGCTTCTTTGCACTTTCTAAGTTTTTAAAGTTACCACTGCAGTACTTATACAAGCCACTATCAAAGTAAAAAAATGGAGCAGTTAAGTTTTTTAATTTCTTTGATGTAGATTTTGATGAAGCACTAAAAACTTGAACAGTTAAAAATGGCGAACTTTCAACTGAAGTATTTTTAGTAGCTGAGTTCTCATTAGAAGATGAATTTACTGCGTTTTCTCCATTTAGAATTCCCTGTACATCTTGTACATCTTTGAGCACACCTTCCTGATCGTTTTTGTAGTCTTTAAAAGCTCTGTAAATGGCAGATGCCATATAAGACTTTCCTTCTTCAGAATTTAAAAAATCTTCCTCTTTTGGATTTGTTAAAAAACCCAATTCAACGAGTACAGAGGGCATAGCAACTCTTGAGGTAACATACAATGGAGCACGTTTAACACCTCGGTCTTTTCGATTTACGCGCTCTCTAAATTGGCTTTGAATTTTATCGGCCAATAAAAGACTGTTTTTTTCATACATTTTTTGGTACAAAGAAACTTCAATTTGGTATTCAGGACTGTTAATATTAAAATTTCCGTAGTTCAGTTTGTCTTGCTCTGTAGTGATAACAGGATTTTCTTTAATTGCAATTCTTGAGTGTTTTTCATGACTTGTTCCTACAACAAAAGAAGAACAACCTGAAGCATCTGAACTGGTAAAAGCATCACAATGAATTGAAATAAATAAATCTGCTTTCTCCGAATTGGCTAAAGCTGTTCTTTCATACAATTCTGGAAATACATCTTTATCGCGAGTGTAAACAACTTGAACATCAGGCATGCTTTCACTAATATATTCGCCAACTTTTAAGGCAACATCAAGCGCAATGTCCTTTTCTTTAAACTTATATCTACCCGTACCTAAATTACCCGGATCTTTACCTCCATGCCCAGCATCGATGATTACTTTATTGAGTGCCACATTATAATCTGAAGAAAATAAATAGGACGCAACAGGCATAGAATAAAGAGCAAGAAATATGGCTATAATTCGTTTCACCTTAGACGCTTTTTTTAATTAGTTTTGCAATATCAATAAACAACAAAAATAAAAAAGAAAAATAACTTTTGTCGATAAAGTCTCTACATACTCTGTTTTTTAATTTATTAGTAAGCTGTGCTTTAACTTTAACTGTTTTAGGGCAAGAGGTTTTAGTAGACAGTACGGCGCAAAACAACAACTTCTTAACCTCTAAGGTTCAGTATTTTGCAAAAGACTCAAGCATTATTTTACTAGCAGATAAAAAAATTCTTCTCTACCACGAGGCTCAAGTAAATTATGAAGATATAGAGTTAAAAGCCGAACATATTGTCATAAACTGGAAAGACAATACCGTATATGCAATAGGTTTACCAGATAGTTTAGGAACTGTAAAAGGAAACCCCATATTTACTGAAGCAGGAAAAACGTACCGATGCGAAAGTATTCTCTATAATTTTACCAGTAAAAAAGGGAAAATTAAAGGTATGCGAACCCAAGATGGAGATGGGTACATACATGGCGCTGAACTTAAAAAAAGTGAGGACAATAGCATGTTTATACATCAAAGTAAATACACGACTTGTTCTGCAGAAGAACCGCATTTTTATATAGGAGCTAAAAAATTAAAAGTAATACCTGGAAAAAAGATCATTAGTGGCCCAGCAAATCTAGTTATTGCAGACATACCAACACCTCTTATGCTGCCATTTGGTTTGTTTCCAATGCAAAACGAACAGAGTTCTGGCTTAATAATGCCAACTTACGGATACTCTCCTATCCGAGGATACAACTTTAGGAATGGAGGTTGGTATTTTGCCCTAAACGATTTCATTGACCTTGGTATTAGAGGTGATATTTTTACTCTAGGCTCATGGAAACTTAAAGCTCAAAGTGTTTATAAAAAAAGATATGCTTACACAGGAAATTTAAGCGTTAGCTATTCCAAAAATTTATTAGGTGAAGAAGGCTTACCTGATTTTGAAGACAGGAGAGACTTTTACATAAAATGGTCTCATAATCAAGACATCAAAGCACATCCAAATAGACGATTTAATGCAAATATAAATGCCGGTTCAAGTACTTTTAATCAATTTAATGCCAATCAAAATAATGATTATTTAAAAAATACTTTAAGTTCAACTGTTTCCTACAGCTACTCCTGGCCATCAAAGCCCTATAACTTAACAGCAAACTTAAGACACAATCAAAATACGCAAACAAATAAAGTAAGTTTAAGTTTACCAGAACTCAACTTTAGTATAAATCCATCGTTCCCTTTTAAACGTAAACTTAGCATAGGAAAACAAAAATGGTATGAAAAAATAAGAATGAGTTATACAACTAATGCCAAAAACCAAATTGAAACTACCGACAGTTTATTGTTTACACAAGAAACTTTTGACAAAATGAAATATGGAATAAAACATACCATTCCTGTTAGTAGTTCTTTTAAAATATTTAAATACTTTAATGTAAATCCGGCCACCAATTACACAGAACGTTGGTATTTTAACCGCATTGAGAAATTTTGGAATGAAGAAACCTCAAGCATAGATAACGATACCGTAAAGGGCATACGAGTGATAAGAGATTTCACAACAAGCATAGGATTAAACACAAAAATATACGGCTTATATCAGTTTAAATCGAAAAAGATAAAAGCCTTAAGACATGTATTTACGCCTAGTTTGACATTTTCGTACAGGCCTGATTTTAGTAATGAAAAATACGGCTATTACGACTGGAGTATTGTAGACTCTACAGGAAATCAAAACGACCTCTACTCCTATTATGAACAAGAAATTTACGGTACCGCCCCACGTGGGAAATCTGGAAACATTAACCTTGTTCTGGAAAATAATTTAGAACTTAAAATTAAAGCTCGAAACGATTCTGTTGTTGAATACAAAAAAATAGCCCTCTTTAGAAGTTTACGCTTTAATGGAAACTACAATTTGGCTGTCGATTCGTTTAATTTATCGAATCTCTCTTTTAGTGGACGAACTGAATTGATGCCTAAAATGAATATTAAATTTAACGGTTCTTTAAATCCATACCAAATTAATGATGAAGGAACAAGAATTGATGCATTTGTATGGGAAAATAATCGCTCTTTAGGTCGACTTACGAACTTTAACTTTACCGTAAATTGGAGTTTAAAAAGTACAGAATCATCTCAAAAAACAGAAAAACCAGAAACTACCAATGAGCAAGAATGGAATATGATACAAAATCGTCCAGGTGATTATGTAGACTTTAATATTCCGTGGAATGTAGGTTTGGACTACAGTTATGCCTACAGCAAGCCCACTTTTGAAAAAACAATTAGACAAACTTTTAATGTAAATGGAAATATTCGCTTAACAGAAAAATGGAAAATTGGTTTCCGTTCAGGATATGATTTTGACACAAAAGAAATTTCCTATAGCTCAATTGATGTATACAGAGATTTACATTGTTGGGAAATGCGTTTTAATTGGGTTCCTTTTGGTTTCAGACAAAGTTTTAACCTCAGTATTAGTGTTAAATCTTCGATACTACAAGATTTGAAGCTTAACAAACGTAAAAGTTTTTACGACTTTTAAAAAGCCTTTAGGTAAGATACATTCCAAAAAATAGATATTAATTGAAACGCTTTACCCAAGCCAAATATTTTTTTAACTTTCGATAGATTTTAGCTCACCATTCATGAAAAAAAATATTGCCATACTAAGAGGTGGAAACTCCTCAGAAATAGCTATTTCGATTAAAAGCGCCGATATTGTTTACAAAAATATAGACACGAACTATTACGTGCCTTTTATTGTACATATTGAGGGTTTAGATTGGTTTGTTTGGCACAATGAATCAAAAATTGAATTGGATAAAAACGACTTTTCGTTTGAGCTAAAAAATAAAAAAATAAAATTTGAGGGTGTTTTTATGGCCATTCATGGTACTCCAGGAGAAGATGGTATTCTGCAAGGTTATTTTGACTTGTTAAACATTCCTTACAATTGCTCCGGTGCATTTGAATCTGCTCTTACATTTAACAAAGCCATGTGCAATGCATTGTTAAAACAATTTAATATTCCTTCTGCAAAAGCTGTACTTTTAAACAAAAACGAAACCTACGATCTTTTAAAAATTGAAAAAGAAATAGGTTTGCCCTGTTTTGTAAAACCTAACAGAGCGGGATCTAGTTTTGGAATTTCTAAAGTTTATAAAAACACCGAATTTAAGCAAGCGCTAAAGGAAGCTTTTATTCATGACAGTCAAGTAATGGTTGAGTCCTTTGTTGAAGGTACAGAAGTTTCCTGTGGCATTATTCAAAAAGAGGAAACGCTTGTTGCTTTTCCGCTTACAGAAATAACTACGGAAAATGATTTTTTTGATTACGAAGCAAAGTATAATGGGAAATCAGACGAAATTACACCTGCTAGAGTCTCCAATTTAGAAAAAGACCTAGTGCAAACACTGTCTAAAAAAATATACAAACTATTAAATTTAAAAGGCATGGTTCGGATGGATTTTATCCTAAAAAACCAACGAGCCTATTTGATCGAAGTAAACACCATACCCGGTCTTTCTGAAGAAAGTATTATTCCTCAGCAATCTAAATCTTATGGGATGAGCCTAAAAGAACTGTTTAGTTTGTCGTTAATGAATATGTTTAAGAATGATTAAACCAAAGCACTCTTTCAGAAAAAAAGAGCTGAGTATTCAGCAATTCATATCAGGTTTACGCGATGGAAATGTGAGTATTTTAGGTCGTGCAATAACCCTAGTTGAAAGCACACGTATTTCGCATCAAAAAAAAGCGCAGGCCATTCTTGAGGAGTGCATGCCCTATATTGGGAAATCTGTAAGAATTGGTATAACAGGAGTTCCTGGAGTTGGGAAAAGTACTTTTATAGAACGTTTTGGCAAGCTCCTTACCTCTTTAGGTAAAAAAGTAGCTGTACTAGCAATAGACCCCAGTAGTGAGCAGGGTCGAGGAAGCATTTTGGGTGATAAAACACGAATGGAAGAACTCAGTAGAGATCCTTTAGCATTTATTCGACCTTCTCCAAATGCGGGTTCTTTGGGTGGGGTTGCAAGAAAAACAAGAGAAAGTATATTACTTTGTGAAGCAGCTGGATACGAAATTATTATAGTTGAAACGGTTGGAGTTGGCCAATCAGAAACGGCTGTAAACTCAATGGTCGATTTCTTTTTATTATTAATGCTCGCTGGTGCCGGAGATGAATTGCAAGGTATTAAAAGAGGGATTATGGAAATGGCAGATGCTTTAAGTATTACCAAAGCAGATGGAGATAATTTAATTAAAAGCAAAACTGCTGTAGGCGATTACAAACATGCGATACATCTATTTCCTGCTAAAAAAAACAACTGGATTCCAAAGGTTCTTACCTGCTCTGCCTTAGAAAATACCGGAGTTCAAGAAATTTGGAACACGATTGAATCATTCGTAAACCATTGTGTTACTAACGGTACCTTTGAGTCTGCCAGAAAAAAACAAGCTCAATATTGGCTTCACGAAAGTATTCAAGAACAACTCGGTACTTATTTTTATGAAAATCCTGAGGTAAAAGTCCTATTACCCGAATTGGAGAAAAGAGTACTTGAAGGGAATTTAAGTCCTTTTATTGGAGCCAATCAACTTATTGATTTATTCAAAAAATAATGAACATACCCCACGAACTAATCGAAACACTTGATATAGCTCTAGGCGGCTATAGAAAAGACAATGAATCTTTTGTCATCTCTATTCTTTACAAAGACGAAGAAATTCTTCAAGTTATCAATCAGAATATGGCAGAAGAAACAAAGTCTGAAACTGGTGAATTTGGACTTGTTCTTTCGGTTTGTTTTGACATAGCTCAAGAGAAAGAACGGTATGACCGGTTTACACATTCTCATTTTAAATTCGATTCTACGCTAGGCCTAGACTCTTCTGAAAGCATCGCATCTTACCTTCTACCACTAAGTACTAACTCCGAAAAATCGGCTAAGATAATTTGCAAACTCTTGGCTAAAATTTTTCAAATTACAAGTCCACAACATTTAGACTTTGAAATGCATGAGGTCGAAGATTTCTAAGAATATTTAAACAGAAACTTCTAATATTTCAGTAATTCTAGTGGTGTAACAAGGAGACAACTGTTCCTGTTTCATCTTCCACTTTCGGTCTTGCCCTTGCACCGTTAAACGAACGGTATCTCTTCCCATACGATGATTAATACTGTCGTAAGCATACATTAGCTTTTTACGTTTAACCCGGTCTACTTGATCAAACATACTCAACTGCAACTGAGCTTCAGGAGAATTTTCGTGAACAATAACGCCCGCTTTTTTATAAATACAGTCCGATCGGTAAATAGCATCCAAGCCTTGTAACGCTATTTTAACAATTTCTAGCGTGTCGTTGGTCGCAGTTGCAAAGGTTAGCAATCGGTAACCATTGTACTGCTTTCTATCTAGTTTAAAAGGATTGGTGGTAATAAATACCGATACTTTTTTAGCAACGCTTTTTTGCTTTCTCAATTTAGACGCACACATAGCGGCGAAACTGGCAACCGATTCTTTTAATTCACTTAACGAGTGTACTTCACTTCCAAAGGAGCGAGATGTACATATATTTTTTCTTGGAACAGGCGTATCTTCAATAGGAAAGCAAGGAATGCCTTTTAATTCCTTAACAAGTTTGAGTCCCGTAATAGACAAGTGATGCTGCACCCAAGACTCATCGCACTGAGACAATTGCAGTGCAGATTTAATCCCTCTCTGTTGTAAAAATTTAGCGGTTTTACGCCCCACGCCCCACAAATCTTCTACAGGAAAATAGTTTAAAGCTCTGCGCAATAACGCTTCACCCTCTAAAACAAACACACCATTTATGCGGTGTTTTTTAGCTATATGATTGGCTATTTTAGCCAAAACTTTCGTTTTAGCAATACCTATAGAAATAGGAATACCGGTCCATTGCTTAACTTTAGCTCTTAAAAGTATCGCTTTTTCCTCGTAGCCACCAATAGCTGCAAAGTCCATAAAAGCCTCGTCTATAGAGTAAATTTCTATGGTATTAGATTCTGCTCTTAGTAAATTCATGACCCGTTTAGACATATCGCCGTAAAGAGTAAAATTGGTAGAAAAAACACTTACCTGATGTGTGGTAATTTTTTGTTTGATTTTAAAGGCCGGTTCGCCCATTTTAAAACCCAAGGCCTTAGCCTCGTTAGAGCGTGCTATAATACAGCCATCGTTGTTAGATAAAACCACTACAGGTTTATGTTCCAACTCGGGGCGAAACACGCGCTCACAAGAAGCGTAAAAATTATTACAGTCGGCTAAAGCAATCATACTTCGTGAATGATATGTGTAACAACTCCCCAAACATTAAAATTCATCTCTTCGGTGATTTCAATAGGATTAAAGGCATCATTTTCTGGATTTAAATACAATTTAGTCCCATTCTTTTTAATGCGCTTAACGGTAAATTCACTATCAATAACAGCCAATACAATGGAGTTGTTTTTTGGAGAAAGCGATTTGTCTACAATCATTACGTCACCGCTGTAAATATTAGCTTTTTCCATAGAAGAACCATTTACCCGAACACAAAAAGTAGCCGAAGGATGTTTAATTAAAAAATCTTGAAGATTAATGTCTAAATCTAAAAAATCATCTGCAGGAGAAGGAAAACCCGCTTGTACAGTCTGTTCGTACAAGGGAATAGATTTCAAAACTGCTGAATCTATATCTATAAATGCAATGCTGTCTTCTTTAAGTTGTTTGCTCTTTTTCATATGGGGGAGATTTGGCAATTTACAAATCAATTGACTTGATTTTACAAGTGTTGAAAACTACTACAGCAGATTGACAAATAGTGACAAGAATGTAAAACTTTTTTTTGGCAACACTCCTTCATAAAAAAGAATTTATTTAGGATTTACCCCACCACATACAACAACTAAAACATGCTCATTTTCGCTGATTAACTCGGGGTAAAAAAAAGGAACTGATAGCGCAGCACCACAAGCAGATTCTACGGTGAAATTGTATTCCTCAGAAAAAATACGAGTCGCATTTACAGCTTGTTCGTCTGTAATTAAATGAGGTTGTACCTTAAACTCAGAAGCCAGTTTCAAAGATTGTTTGGCAACTGTTTTTGCCCCTAAACTCGTAGCAACTGTTTTAATTTCATCTAAAGTAATCCTCTTTTTAGCATGATAGCTTTTATAAAATGATGCGGCACCCATCGTTTCAGTCGTAATAACTTCCGTGTCCATCCATCCATTTCTTTTCATCCCTTCGAATATACCGCAAAGCAAACCACCTCCACCGACCGAAACAATTATTTTATCGGGCTGTCGCATCTGCTGAGCACACTCGTCAATAAGACTGGCATGACCTTTCCATAGAAGTGGATCGTCGAAAGGTGAAACGTAAACCGCATCGGTCTGCTCAGCCACTTTCCTTGCGTATTGATCAGCTTCATCCCAAACACTACCTACAATCTCTACAGAAGCTCCCAAACTCTTAATTTTATCAATCATTAAAACCGAAGTAGTTTTAGGTACAACAACCTTAACCTTTACGCCTAATTGTTTGCCTACATATGCCAAAGAGTAGCCTGCATTGCCGCCAGAGGAAGCTATAAAATCTCTTTTACCTTGAGCAAAATGGTGTCTACAAAGGGTTTCCATTCCTCTAATTTTAAACGAACCAGAAGGCTGAGAACATTCCATTTTATAATAAATATTGAGATTCTGTTCCTTCTTTAATTTAGATGAAGTGTAAAGAGGAGTTTTAATAAAAAAATTAGAAATTAATGAGTGTGTTTTCATAGTTAAAAAGTAATAAATAGATTTGTATAATATTAATGTAAAATTAAAAGCTGAAATTATATTTAATGGTACTATTTAAAAAAATCATCTATATGACGGGCAAAGAAATTTGAGTATTTATTCGTTTCTCCACCTTACCGTTGTCGTATATATAAAACAATAATTGCCCCAATTTGTGCGTATGATGCGGTCTTCCAAAGAGATCAATCATCTTTATGAGTTTTGGTTGAAAAGACTCTAATTCGTCAACAGCAAGAGACGAAGCACAGGTGGCAGCCTCACATTCCGGTAAGGAAGTAAAAGGAAGAACGCCCCCACAACCACCCCAAGTAAAATCATCGCATTGCTGTGTCTCTTGGTTAAAATAAAAACCTTGAATAGCAGCAAAACAAGGACCGGCCTCAGGAAGTAAGGTACAAGCGTCTTGAGTTGAACTGCAATCGGGTGTGCCCAACCAACTCTGGATACTGGTGCCCGTAATTTCGATGCCGTCTGCATTTACACACCAACAATACCCAGTACTAAACCAACATTGAACAGAAGTATACGAACCATCTTCCTCACATTGGGGCACAAAAGCTCCAATAAACCCTGAAGCGTTCGCGGCTTCTTGCTGGCAAGGCGACAATTGCCCATAAACGAGACAGGGAACAAAAAACAAGAGGTAAAAAGTTGTTCTCATATCAACAAAGATAAAAAAAAAGAGTACGATTAGCTATAGATCTCTAAGGTATTATCCTTCAATAATTTTATCTAGAATAATTTTCATTAATTTTGTAAAAAACTATTTTTATGAAAAAACTCCTCTCCGTCTTTTTTTTAAGTGTAAGTCTAAACATTTGTGCACAAGATACCCAAGCTCAGATAGATTCTATCATGACTTTGTATCCAAATTGTACGGATTACCCTACAGATGTATTAATTGTACTTGATTCGCTTCTTGTAGCGTTAGCCAATGAGGAAAATAATGATACCGGAACGGTAAATGAATTGGAAATAGATAGTTTGTTTATAGATTTTTTAGCAACAAATTACCCAAGTGTACTTCAAAATGGAGAAATTGTTGCGAACGAAGCTGCTCAAATAACAGCATTAAACTTAAATAGTTTGGGCTTGTATAGCCTCACTGGTATTGAGCATTTCACAGGACTAGAGACTCTAGAATGCAAAGGCAATAATTTAGTTTCTGTTCCAGAATT
>Ga0233444_10004464_pt1 | contig 13360 bp, 13 predicted proteins | sample SI_124_October20_6_FD_182792 | JGI IMG/M metagenome (GOLD analysis project Ga0233444, IMG submission 182792) | Seawater microbial communities from Saanich Inlet, British Columbia, Canada - SI_124_October2016_10_MG | ecosystem: Environmental > Aquatic > Marine > Inlet | place: Canada: British...
ATATGTCTAGTTTACTTTTAAAACGACTATTACTTACTCCTCCAACTTTCATGTTAACTAGTGTTTGAGGAATGTATTTTGATCTGATATTATGTTTTTCTAAAAAACGAAGCATAAGTTCAAAGTCACCCGCTATTTTGTAGGTGTCGTTATACAATCCTAACTTTTCATAAACACTTCTTCTACAATAAAACGTGGGATGTGCAGGCATCCAGCCTTTTTTAAATGCGCCTTTTTTGAAATCAGATCCTTTCCAAACTCTTTTTACTTTTTCGTTTTTATCGGTATATATAAGATCTCCAAAAACACAATCAGTCTCTTCATCGAAGGCATCAGAAATTATTTGCAAAGAATTTTCATCATAAAAGGTGTCGTCTGAATTTAAAAAACCAATAACCTCCCTCGTTGAATTTTTAATGCCTTTATTTAAGGCATCATATATCCCTTTATCAGGCTCTGAGATGATTTTAGAAAGGTGGGGGAATTGCTCTGCTATGGATAGGGTGTCGTCGGTTGAGCCGCCATCAATTAAAGTGTATTCGAAAGCATTATACGTTTGGTTTTTAACACTTTCTAAAGTCTTTTTTATCGTATCAAAGCTATTGAATGATATAGTTATTATTGAAATTTTAATATTATCTAGCAAAAATTGTCTTTTCTTTATTTAAGGATTCCTAACTTCCTCTTAACCTTCGAAATAAAGGAGTTGTTGTAATATCTTGTAAATATTTGACGTGTTGAAATTCTATGACTAACCGTAGAAGTTTTATTTATTAAAAATAAAAGATTGTTCAAATTTAAAAATGGCTTTGAGTTGCGCATATTAACACCCGATCCATCAAATCCAATATTTTTAATATTTGATTTAGTTGGATAAGCCGTAACTAACTTGTTTTTTGTCATATAATGTAAATAGTCTAAACTCCACGAATTAATTTTTCTCTTCTTTTGAAGTCTATGTAATTTAAGTACGTCTGGATAATATTTTTTGTAATAAATTTCTTCTTCACTTGTTAACTTAAAGTTTCTGTAATCAATAAGAATATCTTCTTGAATGGGTAATTTATTTTTCCATACACCCCATCCCCATGTTGATAATCTTGGGTAAAACTCTATATCATCTGTGTCTCTATTTAACGGGCTAAACCCAGATATTTGAAAAACGTCATTTCTTGTTTCATAGTTATCAAACATTTTTTTAAAAAGTCTGAAAAAATCGTTTTTAACTAAAATGTCGTCTTCAATAACGATTAACCTATGATAATTTGAATTTTGAAACTCCTTGATGATGTCTAAGATATTATTCCGAAGTCCTTTATTCTTTTTATTAATCTCAAAGTTGAATCCAGACTTTTTACTCAAATCAACTGTTTTGATCCAATTGTCCCTTCTTTTTTCATCCTTATCTATTACTATTTTAAAGTCAATATTAAGCTTAAAATTATCATTTGCTATTTTCAAACATTCTAAGCATCTTTTTAAATGCTGAGGTCTATTAAAAGCTACTATTACAGCAAGATATTTTTCTTTATACATTAATGTATTGATTTACCCACTTAAATGCTGCTTCAGAGGTAACAGCTAGTAGCTCATTATTTTTAACAATAGTCTCAAGTATTTCTATGTCTTTTATCAAATCACCCGATAAGGGAATGAAACAATTTTTTGGAATAAGTGTATTTGAAGCAGAAAATAAATTAACATGAATTGCAACAGGAACTTTGAGCCTCATTGATTTAAGGATTGCCCCTTCAACAGATGCTGACCATATTGACGGACAAAGAACAATTTTAGATTTGGAAATTTCTTTATCTAACCCCGATCGCCAATTTATTGACTTAGTAAACAGATTTTTTTGTTCAGTATTAAGGTGATATGGGATAAAAAAGCTGAAATTGGATAAACGTTTTGATAGCTCCAACACATACTTAGATCCCTTAGCTTCAATCTTATTCCCATGAAAAATAAAATCATATTTTTTCTCTTTGTTTGAGGGATAAATTTTTCTTATTGATGGAAACTTCATTTTTATAACGCTACAGGAGGTAGAAGGACCAAATATTTTTTTTATTATTTTTTTATATCCTTCAGTTTGAACGATAAATTTGATTTTATCAGTGTTTGAGTTTAGTGTCTTTCTATGATTTCTAAATGCTCTTAGATTGTTTTTTCTTGGAAAGAAATTACAATCAGTATATGGATCAATTCTTTCAATACAATGTGTGCACACTTTGTTCCTCCTAAAATTATAAGATTTAATACAAAATATACTTGCATCAATAATACAATAATAAATTGTTGAAGATTTTTTAATTAACAAAGAAGTAAGCCAATAGCCCATTGTCTGAGGATGATAAACAAACAACTTATTTGGTCTTATGAAGGGGATTATTAAATAGAGAAAAAGTCTTAAAATGATTTTTTGAGCCTCAATTAAAACTTTATTTAACGCTTCGAATGACGTTTTTGGAGAAACAGGATGAATTGGATAAAAATCAGTGAATTCTCTCCTAATTTCAACTAAATAATCTCCAGATCCTCCCTGTGACGGCGCTATCATTGTTACTATTAAATTCATATAATAGAATCAATGATTTCATTTAGGTCGGTTTTGGGCTTCCAACCTAACACAATTAATTCTTTAATATCTCCAACACTCGACTGATTTTTGAATGAGTCTAAACGAGTGGTACCAAATGTGATTTTAGATTTAGAATTTAATTTAGACTTCAATAGGTTAACAAAGTTCTTTAATGGGTAAGCTTTACCAGATCCAACATCTAAACAAACAAACTTGTTTTTAAACTCTTCAGTAGCCAATAAGATAATGATAGAATCAATGATATCTTTAATATGGATAAAGTCAAAAGAATGATCACAGGGTCCTAAACTAATTGGTTCGTTTTTTTTGAGTTTATTAATCAACCACCCATTAAATTTTCGCTCGCTTTCATCGGGTCCAACAACATGCTCTAAACGAAGGATAAATGTTGTAGGTTTTTTCTTTTGCAAATGAAAAAGTCGAGCCCATTCAACAAGGTTTTTCTTAGATAAAAGATAGCTGCTTTGAATTGATTTTGTATAAAATTTACTGTAAAAAGTATCAAAATAAAAAATTTTAAATTCTTCACTTTTTTTAATTTTTTCAAGAACTTCAAGTGCTAGTAAATAATTGGATTTTACGACTTCTGCAAAACTGCTTTGATTGTCGTATTTCACAGTAAGGTTAAAGAAAGCATCAAAAGTTATATTTTTAAACAAATCATTTTTTTCTGATTGAAACATTTTGATCTCCTTACGATTAAATTCGTAAACTCGAAAATCTTTACTCAATCGAATCTTTAATTGATTACCCAAATATCCTTTTGATCCTAAAAGAAGAATGTTTTTAAACATTTTAATCTATTTAATTCTCAATCTTCCTTTAATCATTAGCAATAAGCAAGAAATGATTAAACTTTACTAATAAATTTCTTTCCAAACTTTCTTTGCATCGAAATTCTAGTTCTTAGATTGGCACCATAAAAATAGTTTGTCAATGTAAAACGTGATCCGAATTCAATGTTTTTACCCCTGTGAATAAAAGATGAATCAAATAATACTACATCGCCTGCTTTTCCTATTACTTCAAATGGAGCTAAATTCTTTTTATTAAGAAATTCATTTATAGTTTCATCTTTATACCTTGGGGGTGTGGTTATGGTTTTTCCTAGTAGTGTTCTAATTTTAGACATCATCTTTGTGCCTGCAATAAAATTTCGCCTTTGCAAATCAAATAGTTTAGATTCCTTTATAAATAAAAAAGGACCATTTTTAGCATCAACATCTTTGAGATATAACATGGCCTTGAGTTGAATATTATCACTATCTCTGTGCCATCCACCTCCACTATTTTTTGTTTTCCCATTTGATGACTCAAGTTTACCCCCAAGAATAAAATGACTATCTATTTTATGAGGAGCGTAATCTTGAAGTATTCCGCTTATAAAAGTGTCTTTTTTAAATTTCAATGCACATTTAGATTGGTTTTCTAATTTAAAAATTCTTTGGTCCCCAGAAGTACCTTCGCCTTCATAAGCTTGAATCTTGTTTTTATTCTTTGCCATTACATCCTCCATTTCGACAATGGCTTGGTTACAAAACTTTTCATCATAGTAGGAAGTAATTATTGCTATTCCGTGTTCTTTAAGACTTCTCAAGACTGAGTTTTTTAAATTCTTCATATTAAGTTAATATCTTTTAAAACAATATTATTTTTTAGCAAATCATAAACTTGGCTTATGTGAAGGTTGTAATCTATAACTGAATCTGGCAATTTTATTGATTCAATTAATACAGGAAGATCACAGTTTTTAAATAGAATTGAAATCGTGAATAATGAAGTTGAACAAATCCCTATTATTTTTGAAGGTATTAAATTTGAAGTGATCAGGAAACATTCTATTGGAATTTCTGTTTTTAAGATTTCAAACCCAACTTTTTCATATTCCAATAAATCAGAAGCTTTTTCAAATCTGTGCGGTATATATTTTATTTTTTTACCAGGATTTGAATCTAAAATATATTTCAGGTAGTGATGGTAATCAGACTTTGAGATGTAATTAAATAATGGTTGACCTATGAAAAAAATATCTTGAGTAATTTCAAAAATCTTCAATTTTCTAGATAAAAAGAGAAAGTTATGATTTATGATTTCATCTGCTGGATTATTATCATGGAATATGGTAAAGAAATTAATTCTTTTTTTTTGAAAATAATAGTTTCTATTTCCAAAGATGGATTTTTTTTTCCCTCGATAAATCCTTAAACTTGTAAGAGTTGCGAATCCATCATCTAAAACAATTATTTTTTTTACAATCAAAAGATTTGAAAAAAAAACCATAGTGTTATCATAATAATGACCTATAATCAATTGATCATATTTTTTCCAAAAAACAAGGGGAATTAATCTTAAATAAGTGCGAACCTTTCTTCTCTTTATTTTTTTATCAATAACTATATCCAGTGAATTGGCAACATTGGTAATCCTCCTTTTGTCTTCTTGATTAAAATAAAGCCCTACTATATAGCATGAAATATTTTTTTGAGTTTCAATAAATTCTTTAAGATTTATTAATTGAAATGGGGATGATATAATTGCTAGAGCCCTTATCCTCATAGACCTAAAACATTCATAAATTAAATTTTTTTGATTAAATAATTTAAATTTTGAATCATATAATTTAAACTTGAGTAAAAATTTGGGTTGATTATTGACTTTAATCCTGATTTACCCAGTGCAAAATATATTTGGATTTTAGTACTTAAGTCAATTTTATTATTTGTTGCTAATCTAACAAAGGATACTCCAAAAAATATTGCGGATGTTCCAATTTTTTTATGTCTCAATATATATTTGAAATACTTCATAGCGTAATTTTCATTTTCATAATACATTTGAATGAACTTTGAAATTGCCCAATTGAAAAGAGTTACCGAGCTTTTGTTAAACATTTTTTGTTGTTTTTTCACCTCAAGTTTAGCGGTTACTTCCTGAAGAATGTCTACTCTTTCAAATAAACCATAATCTAATGTTCTTGATTTAGATATTGAAATAATTGAATCATTCCATTGACCATAAATAGGTTTATTTCTTCCGACCAAAAAAACCACATCATGGTTTAATGAAATATTTACTCCTATCCTTATCTGTGGATAAATACTATTGTCTAGATTCCAGTCTTGCTGATTAAATTTAGTTTTATCAAAGGTAAAGGCCATAATGGATCCTGAATAGATAAATGAGGTTTCTATGGCCTTAACCCCTTTTTTAATTAAGGTTGTTTTATTAAATTTTTTGGGACTCCTTTTTTCTGAGGAGATAACAAGTCCACAATTAGGGTTTTGCTCAATGCAATCTTCTAGTTCAGAGAGGAATCCCTTTTCAATATAATCGTCATCAGAAAAAATACTAATCCAATTAGTCTTAGCTTCTAAAAAACCTCGAAAAATATTACGATTCATCCCAATATTGGTGTGATTTTTTACATAATTTAATCTCTTTTCTTTTTTTTGAACTTTTTTTATGTAGCTTTCTGTACCATCGGTTGATCCGTTATCGCAGACTAAAAACTCTATGTTTTCTGATTTTTCTTTAAGAAAATATGGTAAAGTTTTTCTTAATCTATCTTCTCTATTAAATGTAGGTATTAAAATTGTCAGTAATGCTTTCATCAATAAAATTAATAAGGTTTACTTTTTTAAATACTCATTAATTTGTTCAAAAATATATTCAAAATGAGGTTTTTCTAAACCAGGCCATACACCAATCCAAAAAGAATTATTCATTGCTATATCTGTGTTTTTTAATGAACCACTTTTTTTGAATTCAATATTTTTGTAGGCAGGTTGCTTAGTAATATTCCCCCCAAAAAACAGACGAGTACCAATCCCTTTATTTTCCAGATAACGGACAAGTTTATTACGGTCTATTTCATTTGCGTTTCTAATTGTAAGCATAAACCCAAACCAACTTGGATTTGAATTTATTGTTTTTTCGGGTAAAATAAAATATTCCTCTAATGGTTTCATCAGATCATACAAAATCTTATGATTTTTTCTTCTTTTAGAAACAAAATAATCCAATTTTGAAAGCTGACTAAGTCCAATAGCTGCCTGATTATCAGTGACTTTTAGGTTAAAACCAATGTGTGAGTAGATATATTTATGATCATAACCATGAGGTAATTCACCTAATTGCCAATCAAACCGTTTGTTACAGGTATTATCGCAACCTGTCTCACAGTAGCAGTCTCTCCCCCAATCTCTAAAACTAAGAGCCGGCATTTGTAGTTTTCGATTATTTATTAAAACAGCGCCTCCTTCTCCCATAGTAATATGATGTGCTGGATAAAAAGATAAGGTCGCAGCGTCTCCAAAAGAACCAGTTTTTTTTCCATCATATGTCGCACCAAGCGAGTCACAATCATCTTCAATAACCCAAAGCCCGTATTTTTTTGCAATTTCCATCACAACACTTAAATTGAACGGATTCCCTAAGGCATGAGCAATCATGATTGCCTTAGTCTTTGGTGTAATAACTTCTTCGATACTATTTACATCGATATTATAAGTTGGAATGTCGATGTCAACAAATACTGGTACACAACCAAATTGTATTAATGGATTAATCGTTGTTGGAAAACCTGCAGCTACTGTTATGATTTCATCTCCTTTTTTTATAGCTCTATTCCCTAAAGAAGGTGAGGTTAAAGAATAAAAAGCGACTAGATTAGCAGAGGAACCCGAATTTACAATAATTGACTTTTTGGATCCAATATAATTTGAAAGCTCCTTTTCAAATCTTTTTGCATATCGACCTGTTGTCAGCCAGCCATCTAGGGTTGCATCTACACCACTTAAAAGATCATTATGGTCAAGCATCTTTCCAGTTACAGGAATGTAGTCTTTCCCGGGTCTTATGTGGTTACGTATATTTGTATTAATAATATCTTTTAAAGATTGCTCTAAATTAGTGTCAATGTTTTTGAAATCATTTTCCATCTGTAACATAGGATATTAAATCGTCATAAATTAAATTGTTTACATTTTCTCCATTATAAAATTTCTGATACCAATTGATTGTTTTTTTAATAGACTTTTCAGTATCCCACTTTGGTTCCCAATTTAAATTATTGATAGCCTTATTTATATCAAGGCTTAAAAATTTTGCCTCTTTAAACTTTTTATTCCTGTTAATGCTTAAACTAAGTTTTAACCCTGCTTTATTTATCTTGTCTATAATTCCTTTTACAGACTCGTTGTCCTCGTTAATTGGACCAAAATTCCAAGCCCCATTATATTTCTCGGGATTCTCCTGAAGTTTCAGTGCAAGTAATAAATATCCTGCTAAAGGTTCCAAAACATGTTGCCAAGGACGAGTAGCACTTGGATTTCGTATTTCAAAATCCTCAGATCCATAAATTGATCTTATAATATCGGGAAATAATCTATTGGCTGACCAATCACCTCCTCCAATAACGTTTCCAGCCCTAGCCGATGCTATATTGATGTCACTATCTTGAAAAAAAGAGGTGTAATAAGAATCGATTAAAATTTCACAACTTGCTTTACTTGCACTGTAGGGGTCATTTCCTCCCAAAGAATCAGTTTCAACAAATGCTCTGTTTAGTTCAAGGTTTTTATATACCTTATCCGTTGTAATTAAAATACATGTGCACGTTAAATTTGATTCTTTTAAAATCTCAAGCAAATTTAAAGTTCCCAAAAAATTTATTTCATAAGTATCTCTTGGGTTTTTATAAGATTCTAAGACCAATGGCTGAGCAGCCATATGGAAAATAAAATCAGGTTCAAAACTCAGTATTTCTTTTTTGAATTTATCGTAATCCCTTATATCACTATATACAGATAAATGATTATTACTAAATTCAATGTTATTATAAAGAGCAGGATTTGTATTTGGTTTCAAAGAATAACCTTTTGTTATTACTCCATATTTGTCCAAAATAGAAGAAAGCCAAGATCCTTTAAAACCACTATGGCCGGTAACAAAAACTTTTTTCCCTCTAAATTCTTCTAGAATTAACTCCAAATTTTCCACTTTGCCTCTTTTTCATTCCATAAATGATTTAATGTATGTTTATCATTTAATGTATCCATCGCTCTCCAAAACCCTTTATGTTTAAATACATTAAGTTTACCGCTTTCAGCCAATAATGGGAGTGATTTTTTTTCCCAAATAGTTTGATCGTTATCGATAAAGTCAAAAACTTGATGATCACATATCATAAAACCCCCGTTGATCCATAGTCGATCTCCTTTAGGTTTTTCAACAAACTTTTCAACTTTACCATTAACAATATCTAAAGCTCCAAATCTTGCTGGTGGTTGAACTGCAGTCAATGTGCAAAATGAATCATTAGATTTATGCTCAAGAATTAAGCCGTTTAAATCTACATCAGATAAACCATCTCCGTAGGTTAAAAAAAAAGATTCTTTACCAATATATTTTTGAATTCGTTTAATCCTCCCCCCTGTCATCGATTCATCTCCAGTATCGACTAAGGAAATTTTCCAAGGTTCTGCAATGGAAGATTCTACTTTAATATTATTTTTTTCTATATCAATAGTAACATCAGATTGATGAAGGAAATAATTCCCAAAAAACTCTTTAATTAAATAACCTTTATATCCTAAACAAATAATAAATTCATTAAAGCCATAATAACTGTAAATTTTCATAATATGCCATAAAATAGGCATTCCTCCTATTTCAACCATTGGTTTTGGCTTTACCACTGTCTCCTCGGATAGTCTTGTTCCAAAACCACCTGCTAAAATTACAACTTTCATAATTTTTATTTTTTACATTCTATTGCTACAGCATTTATAAATCGACTTTTACTTTCTACAAGTTTAAAAGAAATATCCGGACAATCATTAAATTCACATCTTCTAATATCTTTAAAACTATTTATTTTTAATTGATACGATAGAGAATTATAATCCCACATCCATAAGTGATTTGAATTTCCATAAAATGAGGCTAAAAATGCTTTTAAATTTTTTTGTCTTGATTTTTTTCCCAATGAGGTATTTTCCATAAAAGAAATGCTCGCCGTACTATCTTTTCTATTTAACCCATCGACATAATTTCTGGCTTCAATTTCTAAATCAGGGACAACAAGTCTAAAGATTCCCCCTTTTTTCAATAATTTATGGGTGTTTTTTAATGCTAGTTGAAAATCACTTAATGAAAGGTGTTCCAATACGTGTGAACAATAGATTCCATCACAAGAGTTATCAGGTACAGGTAAGCCTTTTAAAATATCACCATAGTGAGTATTTCTAGGAAATTTAACACTCATAATTCTTTTAAATAGTTTTCCAATTATTGGTAATTTTTGAGTGCGAAGTGTTGGTGAAGCATCAAAATTAATCCATTCATTCGGCGCAGAGAATCCACAACCATACTGAATATATTTTTTTTTATTCATCTTTTAATAATTAGTTGTAATGAAATCATTTACGATGTATTTAAGTCCTTTCCAAAAAATCATCGCTCACTTTAATAGGATCACCTTTCTCAAAACTTTTAGGAGCATTCATACCCATAATAATATTAAAATATTTAGGATGTAATCCAAATCCAGGGCGAATAGATCTAACATTCTGTTTATTGAAAGGCTCTCCTTTTTGAATATTGGCAACAGCATATAACGACCTTGAAAAATCTCTTCCTTTCCTCTGTTTATGAGTTAATTTATAGCTTACCTCACCTATCATTTTTTCAGCTTCTCTAATTGCTTTAACCATCTCTGTAAATTCTTTTTGATCTAGTGAAAAGGATGCATCAGGTCCTCCAACAGATTTATCAAGTATAAAGTGCTTTTCGATTATTTTAGCTCCTAAGCTAACCGCTACTACTGGCGCTGTAATTCCCAGGGTATGGTCAGAGAGTCCAGGTATTACACCAAAGTGAGTTTTAAAATCCTTAATCATTATTAGATTTGCCTCCTCTTGTGGGGCAGGATAACTAGAGGTGCATTTCAACAATGCTATATCATTGACTCCCTGACTTCTTATCGTTCTTAAAGCCAAATTTATGTCCTCTTCTGTAGCAATTCCTGTTGAGAGAATAATTGGTTTACCCGTTGAAGCAACATAATCAATTAAAGGAATATCAGTGATTTCGAAAGAGGCAATCTTATATATAGGGTTGTTTAGCTCTTCTAAAAAATCAACTGCCGAATGATCAAAAGGTGCTGAAAAACAAATCAATCCTTCTTCTCTTGCTATCCTAAAAAGTTCTTCGTGCCACTCCCACGGGGTATGAGCTTGTTGATATAAATCATATAATTTTTGACCCTTCCAAATAGTACCTTTTATTATAAAATCTTTTTTATCAACATTTATAGTCATTGAATCCGCAGTATAGGTTTGTAATTTAATGGCATCAGCCCCGCATCTTTTAGCAGCTATTATTGTTTCAATTGCTGTTTCAAAAGAGCCATTATGGTTTGCTGATAATTCTGCTACAACAAGTACTTTATTCTTTTTTGGAATCCAGCTATTATTCATTTCTTACTATATATTTTATCAATTGAAAAGGTTCTGCATATTCAACTCCAATTGAAACTCCCCAGTTTTTTGCTCTATTCTTGAGAGCATCTGGGGATCGAGGATGTGGATAAGGTCTTCTCTCGTATTCATAACATTGCATAGCCTCAATTTTTTTATCAATGTGGTGATTCTCTAGTTCTACGAATATATTTGGATTAAATTTTCTAGAATCATTTGACGATATCCATTCTGTTCCCGAGGGTGTTTCAAATGTCATTATACCTTTAAACGACTCGCTCGGTTGAGAACGAAATGCAGTATTTACCGCTTGGAAAGTTAATTGATGATCGATATTCACATCACCGTTATGATGGGTTAGTATAAGTTGAGGTTCAAATAATATTTTCTCTTTTTCCACAATTTTTATAATAGACAATAATGATATCGTATCAAATTGATTATCAGGAAGATTATAAATCTGTAATTCATCATATCCAAGAATATTTTTAGCTTCCAAAATATTTTTTCTGTGAATAGATAATTTTTTAACATTACTCTCCTCAACTCTACTATCACTTCTAGATGTAATACCTTCCCCTAAAATGACCACCTTAACAAAGCACTTGAATTCTTTCTTAATTTTATACAAAGTGCCCCCAAGTCCAAGTAATTCATCATCAGGATGAGCAACAACAACCAAAATTCGGTTAAATGCGTTTAATTCTAACATTTGCCTCTAAACTATTATTATTATGTTTCACATTATTGAATTCGTATTTTATTCCATTTATTTCAATATATGCTTTTGGATATCCATCACAATCAAGCATTCGAATATAATCGAATATGCTATCCAATTTAGATAAATGAGATATATCGCTCTGATCAGCGCTTCTTCTCTTAAACGTTTTTACTTTGCCTGTTTGAGGAATAGGAATTAATTTATTGTCAATTATTTCAGCTATCATTTTATAAATGACCTCACTGCTCTTATAAAAAATTTCTTTTGCAGAACCACTCAATTCTAAATTTTTTTTTAAATAAATAGGTCCTGTATCCACCCCTTTTGATACCTTAAAAGCAGAGACCTTTGTTTTTTTGTGACCATTTACAATTAAATTTTGTAATGGACTTCCTCCTCTTCCATATGGAAGGTCTGTCATGTGAAATACAATGCACTCATGTTTTATCCAAATATTTTCTGGAATAATATACGACCAGTGGGGAATAAAAATTTTGTCTGGCTTAAATTTATTAAGAAAGGTGAAGCTTAACTTTTCTTTTTTCTTAATACGAGACCAATTTTCCCCCTTTCTATTTTTGAGATTTCTAAATAAAGAATCGTGCCATTCTTTCTCAGTTAGTAATAAAAAATTTGTCATTTTATGAGCTCAAAAATTTTATGATTTTCAGTTTCGGATTCCATTTTAAATGTTAAATCCTTAAAAATTTTAATTGATGCATAATTATGTTTAATTACTTTAGCTACGAAAGTTCTTCCTTCAAATAAATTAATTGTTTGCATTAAAATATTTTTCCCTAATCCTAATCCTCTAAAAAATTTATCAATACTATAATCAATCAACCATTTTTCATTTATGTAATCTAACCTTACTTGACCGACAGGATGTCCATGTTTGGTTTCGAAAATATATATTTTAGTGTTGATGTTTGATATTTTTTCATTGAACCATTTTTCGTGCGACTCAAGTGGAATTAATTCAGTATTAAAAGAGTTTTTTCTAACTTCAGAATCATTTCGCCAATTAAACAAAAGCTGTGAGTCAATTTTTTTTAAATTTCTTAAATTAAGATTATGAATAGGATTAATGCAACTATGGTATAATACATCAAAAAATTTTGATTCCACTATACTATGATCTTTAAGACGCCCCTCAAGTAATAAACCATTTTCTAACAAAGAATCATATAGCTTAGGTCTTATTTCATAAGAGAATGTATAAATTTTATGTAAATCCAGTTTTATAAAAGCTACTTTTTTTAATAGAATTAAAAAAATGCTCCATATTTTAATAAAAAAATTTTCTTCTAAAGAAGTTTTCATTACGAATGAAACTTCAGCATTTTTATTTTTCCAGTCTATATGAACTAACCCTCCATAACCTATACATTTTTCTTTCCTTAAAAAAGAGAATAGTATTTGTGATGGCTTTATTTCATCAAATGATTTCGCTATTACCTCTTTAAAATAGATGTCCTGCTTTTCTTTGGTAAGCAACTCTTTTTGCCTTAAATGATACAACTGTTCATTTCGCCATTGCATGATTTTAAATCT
>Ga0233444_10004468_pt1 | contig 13350 bp, 11 predicted proteins | sample SI_124_October20_6_FD_182792 | JGI IMG/M metagenome (GOLD analysis project Ga0233444, IMG submission 182792) | Seawater microbial communities from Saanich Inlet, British Columbia, Canada - SI_124_October2016_10_MG | ecosystem: Environmental > Aquatic > Marine > Inlet | place: Canada: British...
AACTCTCAAGTTTAAAAACGGCGCACACTAGCTTCTATATAAATTCTAAGAATAAAATTTATATAATGTTGAAGTGTGTACGACAAATTTTGGTAACCTTAACCGTCCACACTTCTCTTCTTAAATATATACTGTTTAAATAGCTAATTGAGCAAAATAGGCTCAATAATCCTCACAAATTTATTGTAATTACAATAATTTTTTGAGAAAGTTCGTCGCTTATAGGCTAAAATTATAGGAAATCAAGTATTTAAGAATAAAAAAAATGATAAAAACACGCTATTTTAAAGGGTTTTTTTTGATTTTTTAACAAGGCTGGACTATTAGTAACCAACAAAAATTTTTTTAATGTTCAATAAGATTAAAATCAATAACGAAATATTTGCCTTAGGCTTATTAATTATACTAACGATAATATTTACTTCTTACTACAACTTCACAAAAAAAAAAATTAAAAATAATTACAAAGAGGTAATTCATAACTTATATTTTAAAAAATCATTAAATTACTTTTTTGATAACTTAGAGCCTAAGTATAAAAAGATCTCTCATAGAGTAAAACCTAATGAAACACTTGCTAGCATACTTGAAGGCTATGCAATCGACAAAAGCGAAATTGAAATTGTAAGAAAAAAACTTTCAAAAAAAATAAATTTAAGCAAATTAAAAACTAACCAAAAAATTCATTTTACGATTGATCAATCTAGAAATTTAATAAGAGAATTTGTATTTCAATTGTCAAACAAAGAAAGAATTCTTTTGACTAGAAATGCAGAAAATAACAATTTTAATCAAGAAATTATATTAACTCAACTTAGAAAAGAGATTGTTTATAAAGAAAATATTATTTTAAATAGCCTTTATAAATCAGCTTCAGATCAAAAGATACCTGCAAATACAATAATAGAATTTGCTAGAATTTATGGATTTCAAGTAGACTTTCAAAGAGATATTAGAAAAAAAGATAGATTTCAAATTATGTACGAAGTTTTTGTTGATGAAAATAAAAAAATAATTGAGACGGGTAATATAATGTTTGCAAATTTAATATTAAGTGGAGAAGATAATTCACTTTATTATTTTGATAATAAAGAAAGTGCTGGCCATTATGATAAGAATGGCAAAAGTATTCAGAAAGCTTTAATGAAAACGCCTATAAATGGTGCAAGACTTTCTTCACCATTTGGTATGCGAAAACATCCTATCGATGGCTTTAATAAGATGCACAAAGGAACAGACTTTGCAGCACCAATGGGTACACCAATCATGGCATCTGGTAACGGTATAATAAAGAAAGCAGGATGGTGTGGCGGTGGTGGAAACTGTATAGTTATAAAACATAACTCTACCTATCAAACAATATATGCTCACTTGTCTAAGTTTGCATCTAACATAAGAAGTGGTGTAAGAGTTAAACAAGGGCAGACCATAGGATTTGTTGGCTCAACAGGAAAATCAACTGGGCCACATTTGCATTATGAAGTATTAATAAATGGAAAAAAAGTTAACTCTCAAACATTAAAATTACCTTCAGGAAAAGTACTTAAAGGAGATGAAAGAATACTTTTTGAAACAAGTAAAATTAAACTAAATGTATTAAGATCTGAAAAGATTGTTGGCCTAAACTAGTTTTTTTCTAACGCCTGTTCTTCGAATTTTTGATTTTCTATTTTTTTTGAATTATCTTCAGTTTTAATTGGATCGTTTGCTACTTGTTCAGTTTTGATGTCGGCTATATTTTCTGAAAATTTAGATTTTTTAAAATTTTCTTGCTCACTTAAAACCCTTGTAAAATGATCTGCATGCTGAAAATAATTTTCTGATAAAATTTTGTCACCACTTGATAAAGCTTCTCTCGCTAAATTATTATATTTCTCAATTAGTTTTGAGGCATTATGATTATTTCTTCCAGGTATTTTTCTTTGGAAGTTATCGTTATTTGAAAAATTTGAACCATATTTTGGCCTATCACCATTAGACTTGAAATTTCTATCATTCCGTCTGAAATTATTTCTTCTATTATTGCTATTTCTGAAAGTAACCATATTTTATTTCTTTATATTTTTGTACTAACTATGCATCTGTCATTTTTTGCAAAATCTTTAACTATATTATTAATATAAAAACCTTTGTCTTTTAGTAATTTTATAACCTCATTTTTTTGATCAAAAGCAATTTCTAATATTAGTTTACCTTTTTTTTTTATCAGCTCAGACGATTTAGCTATAACTTTTCTGATTTCTGATAATCCTTCTAATCCACCATCTAATGCTAATCTAGGTTCGAAATTAATTACATCTCTATCTAAATATTTTAAATCTAATTTTTTAATATAAGGAGGATTAGATATAATTAAATCATATTTGCCAAAATTGAAATTGTCAACATCTGATTTAAAAATCTTTGCTCTATTATTTACTCCTAGTTTATTAGCATTAGTTTTACTTAATTTTACACATTCATAGCTCATATCAATGCCTGTTCCTAAAAAATCTTTTTTTTCTTTCAAAATAGATAATAATATACACCCTGACCCAACTCCTATATCTAGAAAATTTATTCTACTTCTGTTCTTAAAAATATTTAAAACTTGTTCAATAATAATTTCTGTGTCAGGCCTGGGAATCAAAACATCTTCATTTATTTCAAATTCATATTTCCAAAAGTATTTTTTACCTGTTATGTAAGCAATTGGTTTACCTTTTGAGCGTTCATAAACTAATTTTTTAAAATGATTATAACTACTATCTTTAATTTCTTTTTTTGGATTTAAGATGATAAATTCTCTATTATTATTAATTGCTTTTGACATCAAAATTTCACAATCTAATACTGATGATTTAATTTTCTTTTTTTTTAATTCTGTATTGGCTATGTCAATGGCTCTTTCAAAGTTCATATTAATTTAAATTGCTGAGACTTTCTTCTTGTGCTTGCAAGGTTAATGACTCTATCATTTCATCAAAAACTTCTCCTTCTAAAAACTCTTCTAACTTATGTAATGTTAAATTAATCCTATGGTCAGTTACTCTCCCTTGTGGAAAATTATAAGTTCTAATCCTTTCTGATCTATCGCCAGTTCCAATTTTACTTTTTCTATCTTGAGATCTTTCATTATCAATCCTTGATCTTTCTAATTCATAAAGTCTGGCTCTCAAAATTTTCATTCCTTTTGCTTTATTTTTATGTTGAGATTTTTCATCCTGTTGAGAAACAGACAAACCTGAAGGTATGTGAGTTATTCTTACAGCGCTATCAGTGGTATTGACTGACTGTCCTCCAGGTCCTCCAGCTCTAAAAACATCTATCCTAAGGTCTGAATCATTTATTTTCAAATCAACTTCTTCAGCCTCTGGTAGAACTGCTACTGTTGCCGCCGAGGTATGGACTCTTCCTTGAGTTTCTGTATCTGGAACCCTTTGAACCCTGTGCACTCCACTCTCATACTTAAGAGTAGAATAAATGTTTGTTCCTTTTATTGATGCAATAACTTCTTTTAGCCCACCAGCTTCACTTCTTGAAATAGATATTAGCTCTAAAGACCATTTTTTTTTACTACTAACCTTTTCATACATCTTAAAAAGATCTGCTGCAAATAAACTTGCTTCTAAGCCTCCAGTTCCTGCTCTGATTTCTATTATTGCATTTTTTTTATCTGCTTCATCTTTTGGTAAAAGAAATATTTTTAATTTTTTTTCATTACTTTCATTTTTCAACTTTAAATCTGTAAGCTCTATTTCTGCCATTTTTTTTAATTCTTCGTCAGATGTTTGATCATTTAAAATCTTTTCTAATTCAATTTTATCTTTTTCAAATGAAAGATATTTTTTTGCTTCTTCAATTATCTCATTTATGTCTGAATATTCTTTGGATTTTTCAGCAAATTTTTTTTTGTCAATTTCTACAGAAGATAAGTCTTTCTCTAAATTTAAATGTTTATTAATTAATTCCTCTATAGTTTTTTGTGGGATCATTTTAATTATTTTCTAATTCTAGTACTTTTTTTTCGACTTCTTGAATAACTTTTGTGATTATATCTTCTGATAAAACTTTTTCTTTTTGTATACCAGACAAATAAAGCATATTGGTTCCATTTCCACCCCCTGTGATCCCAACATCTGTCATTGCTGCTTCACCAGGTCCGTTAACCACACAGCCTATTATAGAAAGTGTAATTGGTGTTTTTATATGAGACAATCTTTCTTCTAATATTTTTACAGTATCTATTACCTTAAAAGCTTGTCGCGCACAGGATGGACATGAAATAATTTTTACACCTTTATTTCTTAAATTTAGTGATTTTAATATCTCATTGCCAATTTTTACCTCTTTAACAGGATCATCAGATAAAGAAATCCTAATTGTATCACCTATTCCATTTAGCAGTAATGATCCAACACCTATGGAAGATTTTATACTTCCAGATATAAAGCTTCCCGCTTCGGTAATCCCTAGATGAAGTGGATACTCAGTTACTTTTGATAATTGTTTATAAGCTTCAATGGATAAAAATACGTCTGAGGATTTAACACTTATTTTAAAATTAAAAAAATCTTGGTCCTCTAGTATTTGAATATTTCTTATAGCACTTTCAACCAAAGCTTCTGGGCATGGTTCTTTAAATTTTTCAAGAATATCTTTCTCAATAGAGCCTGCATTAACACCAATTCTTACAGAACAATTATTGTCTTTGGCAGACTGTAAAACTTCATAAATCTTTTTTTTATCACCTATATTGCCTGGATTTATTCTTAAACAGCTAGCCCCATTTTCAGCTGCTTCGATTGCTCTTTTGTAATGAAAATGAATATCGGCGATAATAGGTATATTTACTTCTTTAACAATTTCCTTAAGGGCTTTTGACGAAGACGCATCTGGGCAAGAAACTCTTACTAGATCGGCACCCTCATTATAAATTTCATTTATTTGTTTTATGGTTGCCTTGATGTCGGTTGTTAATGTGTTGGTCATGGATTGTACAGTTATTGGATTATCCCCACCAATTTTTACATTACCAACATTAATAACTTTTGTTTTTTTTCTTTTAATGTCTCTAAATGGTCTTATGCTCATTATTTATTTAATTTAAATTCTTTGTGTAAAGCTGCTAACGCCTTTTTTGAACTTTTTTTATCAATTAGAACAGATATTTTAATTTCTGATGTGGAAATAACTTGAATATTTATTTTTTTGTTAGCAAGAGCTTGAAACATTCTAAAAGTCACACCTGGTGTTGTTATCATTCCAACACCTATTATTGATATTTTAGAAACCCCTTTTTCAAATAACAATTTTCTAAAATTAATATTTGTGTTGTTCTTAATTATTTTTTTTGTTTTATTTAAATCTTCACTTTTAATTGTAAAAGTTAAATCTGTTTCTTTTCCATTAGCAGAAATATTTTGTACTACCATGTCAACATTAATTAAATTTTTTGATAAAGGTTTAAAAATTGATGCTGCAACACCAGGTTTGTCTCTAACACCAATTAAGCTCACCTTTGAATCGTTATGGGTTGATGAAATTCCAGTAATTATTTTATTCTTAACAATATTAGATCTCTTTGTTATCAGAGTTCCTGGTTTTTTTACAAAAGAAGACTTCACCTCTATATCAATTTTATTTAATCTCGCATCTTGGATTGAAACAGGTTGCATTACCTTTGCTCCTAATGAAGCCATTTCCAGCATTTCTTCATAAGAAATAACTCTAATTTTTTTTGCTTTTTTTAGTTTATTTGGATCTGTTGTGTATACACCTTCAACATCTGTATAAATAATACATTTTTGTGCATTAAAAAATTTTGAAACCATAATCGCTGTTGCATCTGATCCCCCTCGACCAATTGTGGTTACTCTTTCATTTTTGTTGATTCCTTGAAAACCAGTGATAATTGGGACACCACCTTCTTTAAGATATTTTAAAATATTATTTTTATTTAAATGGTTAATTCTTGAATTTTTATGAGATCCCTCCGTTAACATTGGAATTTGCCAAGCTAACCAGGATCTAGATTTTAAACCTTTGTGTATTAATCTTCCCGCAATTAATGCACAAGCCACTTGTTCGCCTGAAGAAACTAGCACATCATATTCTTCTTCAGAAAAATTTTGACTAATCTCTCTCGATTTTTTTACTAACTCATTTGTCACACCGCTCATTGCTGAAGAAACAACAATCACTTTATAGTTTTTTCTTTTATAAATTTCGATTATATCAGCGACTTTTTTGATTTTTTTGATTGAACCAACTGATGTGCCACCAAATTTTAATACTACAATTTTCATGATAAATAATTTTCTATTAATTAAAATATATTGATAAAATACATCTTGAATATAAAGTTAAATTACAAATGAAAAGTAGCACAATAAACAAAAAAGAAATAGAAAAATTTTCTAAAATGGCTGAGGAATGGTGGAATCCGACTGGAAAATTTAAACCTTTGCATAAGTTTAATCCAATAAGAATAGCTTATATAAGAGATAATATTATTAAAACCTTTAAGCTAAAAAATAAAAATAAACCCTTGGAAAAAATTAAAATCTTAGATATTGGTTGTGGTGGCGGTTTGCTTTCAGAGCCAATGTGTAGAATGGGTGCGCAAATGACAGGCATTGACGCATCAGAAAAAAATATAAATATAGCAAAATTGCATGCGAAAAAAGATAATCTAGAGATAAAATATTTTTGCGCATCTCCTGAAAATTTTAAAATAAATACTAAATTTGATGTAATTCTCAATATGGAAATTGTTGAGCACGTTCAAGATGTAAGTTTTTTTTTACAATCATGCTCAAAACTTTTAAGAAAAGATGGAATTATGTTTGTTGCAACATTGAACAAAACTCTAAAATCATTTATTTTTGCAATCGTTGGAGCTGAATACGTTTTAAAATGGCTTCCAATCGGCACTCATGAATGGGATAAGTTTATTAAACCTAATGAGCTAGTTGATATCCTAGAAAATAATAATCTTAAATTAGAAAAATTAGATGGAATGAAGTTTAATTTAATTTCAGATGAATGGAAAATCAGTCCAGACAAATCTGTTAATTATATTGCTAAATTCATTAAAAATTAATTATCTTTATCCTCTACCCAAGGAATTATTTGCGTATCAATTCCTTCTTCTTTTAACTCCTCTAAATCTTTTTTTGATGCAGTTCCATAAATCCCTTTTTTTTTATTACTATCATTATAATAAATAGATCTAGCTTTTTGAGGAAAGTTTTCACCTACATACTCAAAGTTTTTTTTTATAAACTCTTGATATTTTTTAGTTGTATCTTTATATCTTTTTAATTCTTTATTTTTTTCATTGTTAAAATTTTTATTTATTAATTTTGGTGCCATTAAAGTTTTTTCTACTTTTAAGGAGTTGCAATCGTAACAATTTAGTAATTTTTTTTTTTTTAATTTATCGTATTCTTTTGACGTAGCAAACCAACTATCAAATATTAATTTACAATTCTTGCAAGAGAGTCTGTATTTGATCATTTTTTTACTTAATTAAATATTTGCTAACTTCTATAATCAGAATTAATTTCAATATATTTTTTTGTTAAGTCCATAGTATAAACTTTAAAATTTTTTGTTCCATTTGCAATATTTATATCAATATCAATATTAGAGCTTTTCATATAATTAGATGATTCTAGCTCACTGTATTGGTTATGAAGTTTTCCTTTATAAATAATATGAACGTTGCCAAATTTAATTGATAATTTTTCTAAATTAATTGATGCTCCCGCTTTGCCTATTGCCATTACTATTCTTCCCCAGTTTGGATCTTCACCCGCTATAGCAGTCTTTACTAATGGTGAATTTGCAACTGAAAATGCAATTTTTTTTGCATCTTCTTCTGTCTTACAATTTTTTACACTTACAGTTATAAATTTTGAGGCACCCTCTCCGTCTGCCACTACCCTCTTTGCAAGATTGAGTAAAACTTTATTTAATGCTTCGTCAAATTCTTTAATCTTATTATCAAAGATACTTTTTATTTTTCCATGCGCTGCTTTAGAGGTAGCAAAAATAGTAATCATATCATTTGTACTGGTATCTCCATCGCAACTAATAGCATTGAATGTATTAGAAATATTCTTTTTTAATAATTTTTTTAAGATATCATTAGGTATGCTTGCGTCTGTAAAAATATAACCAAGTGTTGTTGCCATGTTTGGTTGAATCATTCCTGATCCCTTAGCGATCCCATAGATTTTTACTTTTGTATTTCCTATCATACATTCTTCCATAGCTAATTTAGGCTGAGTATCAGTTGTCATAATCCCGAGAGCAGCTTTTATCCATATATATTTATTCTGCGTGTATTTAATGTTTTTGACTAAATCAGAAATTTTACCAATAATTTTGGTATCTGGAAATTTTTCTCCAATCGTGCCAGTACATCCAAATAACACATTTTTTGTTAATATTTTTTCTGGTTGATCTTCATCCTCTTTTTGCTTTTCTGTTAATTGTCGAGAAGTTTCTTCTGCAATTTTTTCCATACTTTTATAACCTTGCTCACCAGTAAATGAATTAGCATTTCTGGTATTAACGATTAAAGAATAAATTTTTTTTGTTTTTTGATTTAAATTCCACTTAATATTTTCTGATATAATTTTGGATTGGGTGTAAACCGAGGCAAAATTTGCTCCTTCTCTAAAATAAAACATTACTAAATCATCTCTATCATTTTGATATAAATTTGCACTTATGGTGGAAATTGAAATTCCATCAACATGATCAAGGTCTTGAAACTGGTTCATTTTAAGATTTTTTGATTGAGAGGTAAAAAAGTTGGATATATTGATTCCCATAGTATTTAAAAAATTTATTTAATGATTATACTAAAAGTTGTAAGTAAATAATATATCAAAAACATATGTTTAATCCATTGGGCTTTATCTCGAATTTTATCAAATCTAGCAATCAAAAAGAGTTGGATCGAATGGGTAAAATTGTTAATAAAATTAACTTATTAGAAAAAAATATTAAAATTTTAAAAGATCAAGATTTTCCAAAAAAAACAACTGAGCTTAAAGAAAAGATTAAAAAAGGCCAAGATTTGGATGAAATTTTACCTGAGGCTTTTGCTCTTGTTAGAGAAGCATCCAAAAGAACAAGAAAAGAACGCCATTATGATGTTCAAATAATTGGAGGAATAGTTTTACATGAGTCGAAAATTGCTGAAATGAGAACAGGAGAAGGAAAAACATTAACAATTGCTTTGGCTGCTTATTTAAATGCTCTTAAGGAAAATGGAGTCCATATTGTAACTGTAAACGATTATTTGGCTAAAAGAGATTCCATAGAAATGGGGGAAATTTATAAATTTTTAGGTCTATCTTCTGGTTTCATAAACAATGATCAAGATGATGTTGAAAGAAAAAAAAATTATAATTGTGACATAACTTACGCAACAAATAGTGAATTAGGTTTTGATTATCTAAGAGATAATATGAAATATTCCAAAGAAGAAATGGTTCAGAGAAAACACATTTATGCAATTGTGGATGAAATAGATTCTTGCTTAATTGACGAGGCAAGAACCCCCTTAGTAATATCTGGTGCTGCTGAAGATAAATCTAATCAATACATCGCTATTGATAGATTGATTAAAAAACTAAATCCAAAAGATTATGAAATAGATGAAAAAGACAAAAATATTCTTTTGACAAATGAAGGAATAAATAATGTTGAAAAAATTTTTTCAGAGACAGGTATACTTAAAAATAACAATTTTTATGATCCTGAAAATTTACATTTAGTGCATTACGTCAACCAGGCCTTAAAAGCTAATCATTTATTTGTAAAAGGAAAGGATTATATAGTTCAGGAAGGATACTTGAAAATAATAGATGAACTTACTGGAAGAATTTTGGAGGGTAGAAGATTTGGAGATGGATTACATCAAGCTTTAGAAGCTAAAGAAAAATTAGAGATTCAATTAGAAAATCAAACATTGGCTTCTATAACTTATCAAAATTATTTTAAACTTTATAAAAAAATCTCTGGATGTACGGGAACAGCATTAACAGAAGCAGAAGAATTTTATGAAATCTATAATTTGCCAGTAGTTGTTATTCCAACTAACAAAGAAATGATTAGAAACGATTTTAATGACCAGATTTTTCGTTCAGAAAAAGAAAAAAATACTGCAATTCTTAAAAAAATTAAAGAATGTTACAGTAACGGACAACCGATCTTAGTTTTTACTTCTAGTATAAATAAATCTGAAATTTATTCAAAATTATTAGATAAAGAAAAAATAAAACATGTGGTTTTAAATGCAAAAAATCATGAAAATGAAGCAGAAATTATCGCTAATGCTGGAAAACAAAAATCTGTTATTATAACTACAAGTATTTCTGGACGAGGAGTTGATATTCAATTAGGAGGGAAAAAAGGATCTGCTCCCGAAGAAGAACTCAATAAAAATAAAATAAATATTAAATCTTTAGGTGGTTTATTTGTCATTGGAACTGAAAGAATGGAGTCAAGAAGAGTCGACAATCAAGCAAGAGGAAGGTCTGGTAGACAGGGTGATGAAGGTAGCTCAATTTTTTACGTAAGTCTCGAAGACGATTTAATGCGAATATTTGGATCTGAATCTATGACAAAAATGTTAGAAAAATTAGGTCTGAAAGATGGAGAAAGTATTGATCATCCATGGATTAATAAAGCCCTTGAAAGAGCCCAACAAAAAGTAGAAGCAAGAAATTTTGACATAAGAAAATCTCTTATAAAATTTGATAATGTTTTAAATGATCAACGACATGTAATATTTTCTCAAAGAAAAGATGCGATGAATAGCGAGGAAATTTTCAGTTATTCTAAGGACTTTTTAAATGAAATAATAGATGACATAATTCAATTAAAAATTAAAAAACTTTCAAACCCAGGAAATAATGATTTTGGAAATAAAATAAAATCTATAATGGGAAAAAATTTAAATGAGGAAGAATTTAATAAAATTATTTCAGATAAAGAAGATGATTTAAAAAAAAAAATTATTCAACAATTTGAAACCAGCAGAAATGAAAGAATCAATACTTTAGGAGAGAAACAAACAAAAGAAATTGAAAAAAGAATTTTGTTGCAATCAATAGATTTAAATTGGAAGTCTCATATACAATATTTAGAACAATTAAGACAAGTTATAGGTCTTAGATCATATGGACAAAGAGATCCTTTAGTAGAGTATAAAAAAGAAGCTTTTGATTTATTTTCCAATTTACTCAATAAATTGAAGTTAGATTATATAACTCTTTTGATGAATCTTAAAGTAGTAAACGAACCCAAAAAAGTACAAGAGAGAGAGAAACCAATTGTTATGGATCCTAAATATAAAGGAAAAAAAATGAGCAGAAATGAACCTTGTTTTTGTGGTTCTGGTAAAAAATATAAGCGGTGTTGTGGTGCTTTATAAAAAAATAATTAAAGAAGTAACTATTAAAAGTGTGGATGTAATAACAAAAATTATATTACGTTTTGACTTTAAAAATTGATTAAAATTATTATTTTTACCGTGCAGATCACTTAAGACATCAGGGTTATCAATAAACCCTTTGCTTCTACCAATTTTTAAAAACTTATTTTTTCTTTGATTTAAAATTTCTTCATTACTTACATCTTTGTATGTTTCCAAATTTCTCAAAATTGAATTCCTAACATTGTTTAATATAGAATTTTTATTTCTATGAGCTCCCCCTATGGGTTCAGGAATTATTTCATCAATAACTTTTAGTTCTAATAGATCTTTAGCAGATAATTTCATTGCTTTAGCTGCATCTAGCATTCTTTTAGGGTCTCTCCATAGAATAGTCGCACATCCTTCTGGAGAAATTACTGAATAAATTGCATTTTCTAACATTATTACTTTACTCGATGAGGCAAGAGCTATTGCTCCACCAGAGCCACCTTCTCCTATAATAATTGCTAATGTCGGAACTTTAAGTTTCATGCAGCATTCAATTGATCTTGCGATCGCCTCTGCTTGACCTCTTTCTTCAGCTCCTACTCCTGGATATGCTCCAGGGGTATCAATAAACGAAATAACTGGTATTCCAAATTTGCTAGCTAGCTCCATCAATCTAATAGTTTTTCTATATCCTTCAGGTCTCATCATCCCAAAGTTTCTATCAATTCTACTTTCAAGGTTGTCTCCTTTTTCCTGTCCTATTACCAAAACTGATAATTGATTAAACTTGGCAAAACCAGCTATTACTGATTTATCCTCTCCGTAATATCTATCGCCTGATAACGAAATAAAATCTTCAAACAAGTTGTCTATAAAAAATTTTGACTTTGGTCTATCTTCGTGTCTAGCAACCATGGTTGTTTGCCACGGATCTAAATTAGAATAAATGTTTTTCAATTTATCATTAAGCTCTTTTTGTGATTTAGAAATTTTTTTTATGTCTACTTCAGATAATCCCTCCTGATTATAGGGATCTTTAAGTTTTTCTAATTCATTTTCTAAATTTTTAATGTCATTTTCAAAATTAAGATAATTTTTCATAATAATTTTAATTATTACATAAGTACAAAAAATGACAAGAAAATGTCAATGCTTCTATTAAGTATTTGACTTACTTTTGTTAGGGTTTTAAAAAAGATCGAATGTCAAATAATTATGTTAGTATAAACAACCTAAAAATATCAGAGGAGTTGTTGTCTTTCGTCAACGATAAATTACTGATAGGTACAGGTATTTCTTCTAAAAAATTTTGGTCTGGCTTTGACAAAGCAGTTCATGAACTATCACCTAAAAATAAAGAATTAATTAAAGTAAGAGAAAATTTAAAAAAAAAAATTGATGATTGGCACATAAAAAATAGGGGAAATAAAATTGAAATTAAGAATTATAAAAAATTTTTAAAAGAAATTGGTTACTTGAAAGATGAGGGACCAGACTTTAGTATTGAAACTACAAACGTAGATGATGAAATCTCTCAAATAGCTGGTCCACAATTAGTAGTGCCGATAATGAATGCAAGATATGCATTAAATGCTGCAAATGCTAGATGGGTAAGTTTATATGACAGTTTGTATGGAACCAATATAATTGAGTCAGAAGAGGGAGGGAGTGAAAGATATGATCCTAATAGAGGACAAGAAGTAATAAAATATGTAAGAGAGTTTTTTGACGAGTTTATTCCAATTGATGGAACCAGTTGGAAAAACATTGCTAAATTGAAAGTAGTAAATAAAGATCTCATTATCTCTAAAGATGACTATGAATACAAACTAAAAGATAAAAATAAATTTATAGGACATAGAGGCGATGCTAACAATCCTTCTGCAATTATAATTACTAATAATAAACTTCACTTTGAAATA
>Ga0233444_10004469_pt1 | contig 13347 bp, 15 predicted proteins | sample SI_124_October20_6_FD_182792 | JGI IMG/M metagenome (GOLD analysis project Ga0233444, IMG submission 182792) | Seawater microbial communities from Saanich Inlet, British Columbia, Canada - SI_124_October2016_10_MG | ecosystem: Environmental > Aquatic > Marine > Inlet | place: Canada: British...
GTAAAAATAATGATTATTTTTTTTAATTAATTTCCAAGTATTTGCGTAGGTAATTTTACTTTTATTTTGCCTAAGATTTTTTTTGATTTTATCTAAAACATAAGGTGATTGTTTACCTACATAAATATGAGTAAAATTGCTTAAAAATCCTACTTTTTGATAAATTACTTCATCTAGAGTTTTTTTATTTTTGTTTAGAAAGTCTAGATGTTGCTTATTTATATTAACAACTACTTGAGCTAAAGGAAAATCGAAAACATTTGTAGAGTCTTTAGCAAAAAGAGCACCAGCCTCAACAAGATGATAATCAACTTTTTGTTGTGAGGCATTCATAATATAAATCACAGTAAGAACTTCAAAAATAGTTAAAGGTATTTTTGTTTTTTCAATTAATTTAATTGATTGTTTGAATTCTGTATGAGTTAGATATCTGTCACCCAACCAAAATCTTTCTTTAATATCTTTAAGTGATGGCGAAATATAAGCTGTAGCAGTTTGATTATTAGCTTCGATAAAACTTTTAACAGAATGCAGAGTTGTAAATTTTCCACTAGAGCCTAAAAAATTAATTACATTATTTAGCTTTCTTTCCGGATGACTTAATTTTTTAAGAACTAATTTAATTCTTGTTAAATCAAAGCTTATAGTTTTGTTAAAAAGCTTATGATTAGCTAGCTGCTTGTAGAGACTTATCGACTGTGACATTCGTGTCTTGTTTAGATTGAGCCTCTGCTTTTTTCAATAGAACATTTAGTAACGTTGCGATAGTTGAATTTAAGTATTGTCTTTCAACAACCAAATCAATACCTCCATGATCTTTTACATATTCTGCTGTTTGAAATTCATCTGGTAAAGTCTCCCTAACAGTATCTTGAATAACACGTCTACCGGCAAAACCAATAGTTGCTTTCGGTTCAGCAATCAAGATATCACCTAACATTGCCCATGAAGCAGTTACACCTCCTGTTGTAGGATCTGTGAGAACCACAACAAATGGAACATTTTTTTTCTTTAATTCATTAACCGCTAGGGCTGTTCTAGACATTTGCATTAAGGCAATAGATGACTCCATCATACGCTGGCCTCCAGAACAACTAAAAAAAATATATGGTACATCATTTTCTATAGCATGCTGAGCTCCAGCAATAAATGCTTCACCACTTGCTGCGCCAAAGGATCCCCCAATAAATCTAAAATCTTGTGACCCTGCTACGATATTAATATTTTGAACTTTTCCCTTAGCGATTAAAACTGCATCATCTTGGCCAGTTAGTTTACGAGCTGTTTTTAAACGATCAGTATATTTCTTTTTGTCTTGAAAATTTAATGGATCATCTTTAGGCAATGGTGTTTCTATTAATTCAAATTCTTTATTATCAAAAAAAGTTTCAAATCTTTCTCGGCATGTTAATTTATGATGTGCACCACACTTAGGGCAAACTTTTTGATTAGACTCTAAATCTTCTTTATAAATTAAGTTTTTACAGCTACAGGTTGTCCAAAGATTTTCTTCAATTTTTGATGATTTCTTTTCAAAAAGAGATTTTATTTTTGGTTTAATAAATTTTGATATCCAATTCATATTATTTTTCTCTTCAAATTGTACACAACTTTATCTAACTTTGTGACAGGATTTTGTCTCATTTTAAGTGAATTGGTTATTATTTTACATAACATACTGCCTACTACAAGTCCATTTGCTGATTTAAGGGCAGATATAGTCTTATCTGTAATACCAAAACCTATTACAAGATTCTTTTTTGGGTTTATTCTTTTGATCAAATTATAATTCTGAAGAATTTCTTTAGGAGAAACTTTTAACTTCCCACCGGTGGTTGAAAGCATTGATATATAATAAATCATATCATGCGAGTCTTTGATAATTTTTTTCATTCTTTCTTTAGACGTAGTAGGAGATAGAAGTTGAATAAAATTTATTGATTTTCTTTTGCATTTATTTGCAAAATTTTTATTTTCAGGATAAGGAAGATCAACTATAATTAAACCATCCACCCCTGAAGATTTGCAGCTTTTTAAAAAGTTATTTTCACCGCTTTGATAAATTAAGTTAAAATAGCCCATTAGAATTATTGGTTTGTTAGGATTATTTTTTTTAAACTTTTTAACAATTTGAAAAACATCTTTTAATTTAATTCCGTTTTTAAGAGCACGATGGGAGCTACCCTGTATTTGTCCGCCATCAGCTATAGGAGTGTTGTGTGCAAATCCTAATTCTAAAATATCTGCGTGTTTTGATATTTTGTTTAGAATTTTTAGAGACATGTTCTTTGTATTATCTCCTGCAACTGTATATGTAATCAGTGCTGGTCTTTTTTCTTTTTTACAATTATTAAATACTAAAGAAATTTTCGATTTCATCTTATGTAGGATCCTAATCTTTGTTTAATAATATCTTTATCTTTAAGACTATCTCCACAGGAGTTTACAATAATAATTTCAGATGATTTTAATTTTGGAGCCAATTTTATCGCTTCTGCAAATGCATGTGAAGGCTCAAGTGAAGGAGAAATGTTTTCAAGTTTTGAAACCAGTTGATAAGCTTGAAGCGCATCCTCATCGCTTACAGATGTGTATCTAGCTCTTCTCGTGTCTTTAAGAAAACAATGTAATGGAGAAATACCTGGGTAATCAAGTCCTGCAGATATTGACTCAGTAGAACCTATCTGACCCTCTTTGTCTTGAATGACGTATTGTGCAGCTCCATGAAGGATGCCAATTTTAGATCCACTAGTTAATGGCGCAGCATGAAGTTTGCTATTTCTTGGACCTCCAGCTTCTACTCCTATGAATTGTGCATGGGTATTCATAAACTCATTCCAGAATCCTGCAGCAGAACTACCGCCTCCAACACAATTAATTAATTTTAATTTATCAGGTATCTTTCCGAATTCTTCTTTTACTTGTTTTATTAGTTCTCTTGAAATTTGCGCGGTACTCCAAGCGCAAATTTTGATAAATATATTTGGCCCGACTGTACTGCCCACACAAAGATGTGTTGTGTCACAATTAGAAACCCAATACCTCATACATTCGCTTACTGCATCAACTAATGTTTGACTGCCAGTAGTAACAGAAACTATTTTTGCTCCATTTTTTTTTATGGCCTCCACATTAGGTCTTTGTCTTTTTATATCTTTAGCACCCATAAAAATTTTACATTTAAGACCAAATTTTTTTGCTGCCATTGATAGCATTTTTCCAGCATAGCCCGCACCTGTATCACCGACCACGTATTTCTTGCCAGCTTTTTTTGCAATAAGACAATGAACAGTAGCATTATAAATTTTATGTGCCCCACCATTAGCTTCAGAAACTACTTTTGCATAAATTTGAGCACCCCCAAGATGATCTGTTAAATTTTCTAACTTAATAAAAGGCGTGGGAGCACCTATGTATGTTTCAAAGTAATGATCTCTTTCTTTAAGAAATTTCTTATCTTTTCTTAGTTTAGCAAATAATTTGGTTAAATCATCTATAGGCTTTTTTAAAGTTTCAGGTATGAAGTTTCCTCCAAACTTTCCACCATACATAAAATTTTTATCATGCTGGTCGATAAGGGAAATATTTTTTTTAATTTTTAAGTTCATTAATTTTATTAATAAATTTTTTTACTTTATGATGATCTTTGTAACCTAATTGACTTTCTAAACTAGACGATAAATCAAAAAAATTAACTCCTAATTTGTAAATATTCTCTACATTATCCTCTGAGATAGAACCTGCTAACGCATATTTTTTTCCTAATGGAATTTTAGTTATAAGATTTTGGGGAAATTCTAAAGATTTTTCCATACCTATTGTATCAAATAATATTATATCAGCATTATTAAATTCTAAATATTTATCAATATCTGGTCTCTCTTTAACTTTGATAGCCTTAATAACTTTAAAGCCCATATTTTTGATCTCGTTTACCCTTTCTTTTGTCTCTGATCCATGAAGCTGTATATATTCAAAGTTACCTAATAGATTCTCGTTAATAAAATTATTTGTTGGGTCCACTGTAACAGCTACAAACGATGAATCTTGTTTATTAAATCTTGAAAGTTTTCCAATATCATTTAAATTTATATTTCTTGGGGACTTTTTATAAAATACAAAACCTAGAAAACTGACTTTGAGATCTATACATAATTGAACATCTCTGGTTATATTTAAACCACAAATTTTAATTTTCATTATTTTAACTCTTTAATTAATCTAGAAATGTTATTTTTAATCTCTCCTTTAGCTGTAATAGATCTTCCCATAACAAGAGCGGTACTACCATTTTTAAAAGCCTCTCTAGGACCCATGACTCTTTTTTGATCTCCAGAACTATCGCCTTTAAGACGTATGCCAGGTGTAATTATTTCTCCTTTAAATATTTTTTTTACAAATTTTAAATCAGGTCCTGCACAAACTATTCCGTGACATCGACAGGCTTTAGCTAATAGCGCTTGTTTTTTTACAAGCTCTCTTATTGATTTAGTATGACCAATTTTTTTAATAGATGAATTTGAAATACTTGTTAGAACAGTTACCAATAATACCTTAAGCTTTGAATTAATTTTTTTTGCTAATTTTACAAATGCCTTAATACTTTCTTCTCCAGCATTAGCGTGTAAAGTTATGTAATAAATATTGTTTAAATCTTTTAAAGATTTTAAAGCAGCACAACATGTTGCTGGTATATCATTAAGTTTTAAATCTAAAAATATTTTCTCTCTTTTTATGTTTGCAATAAATTCGCGACCACCTTTGCTGTAAAAAAATTCTAAGCCAAACTTATAAACTAAATCTAATTTATTAGATTTAGTTTGAGCAATTATTTTTCGTGCTTTACTAATTTTATTTGTATCACACGCTATAATTATTAATGGTTTTTTCATTCGTTGATTATTTTGTTTAATTTTTTTGCAGCTTTAAATCTAATTTTAACACGTTCAGGCTTATATATTAATTCATTGGTTAAAGGATTCCGTGCATTAAAATTTTCTTTTAATTTTTTATTAAACCAACGTCCTAATCCTCGAATTTCTATAGAGTGACCTTCGCTCAGGGCATTAGAAAAGGCTTTAGAAAAAATATTTACTATATTTTCTAACTCTGCATGATTTAGCTTTGGGTTTTTTTCTTTAAGCTGTTTTATGAGCTTTTTTCTCGACAATTATTTATCTTTTTTATCTTTTTTTCCAATTGCTTTTTCAAAGATACCTTTTAGTGTCTGACCAGATTTGGTCGCACCTTCTCCAAATTTTGCAATTAATGACTTTTCCTCATCAATTTGAGCCGCTCTAACACTCAACTTAATTTTCCTATTAATTGTATCTAGTTCAGTAATTTTAGCATCTAAAACATTATCCTTAGAATACACCTCAGGTCTTGCATCAGCAGCTTCTTTAGCAAGATCCATTTTTTTAATAGTTACAATTAATTTTTTATCTTTATCAATTGCAACTTTAACACCTGTTTTTAGCACCTCATAAACTCTAGTGGTAATAATATCTCCAACTCTTTTTCGATTTTCTTTAAACCAATCTAAAGGATCTCTTTCTAAAGCTCTTTTTGAAAATCTAATTTTTTCATCTTTTACCTCTATAATTTTAACTTTTATAGTATCGTTTTTTTTGAATTTTTTTAAATCATTAATATCTTCTAAGTACGAAATTTCCTTATAGTGCAACATACCAGGTAATTTAGAATCTATAAGTTCAGCGAAAATCGCTTTATCTGTAATATTGTTAATTTTAATTTCAACTTCTTTTCCTATTTTATCTTTAACTTTATCCCATGGATTTTCTTGTACGGACTTGTATGATAAAGAAATTCTCTTTGTTTCTTTATCTATGTTAACAATCTTGAATTTAATTTTTTGGGAAACAGATAATATTTTACTCGGCTTGATGTTTCTATTTGTCCAATCCAGCTCCGAATTGTGTATTAACCCTTCAATACCGTCCTCAATTTTAACAAAACAACCGTAGTCCATTATTTTTTGCACAATACCTTCATAGATTTCGCCTACTTTATATTTCTTCTCGATATTGTCATAAGGATCCTCAGTTAGCGCCTTGACAGAGGCGGAGACGCGGTTGGTCGTTTTATCGATTTTTGAAATTTTTACTTTTAGTTTTTGACCAATAGTAACTAAGTCGCCTGGTTTTTTTACTCTACCATGACTTAAATCTGAAACGTGTAATAAAGCATCAACCCCATTTACATCTAAAAAAATTCCCCAATCAGTTGTTGCTTTAACTATTGCATCTTCAACAATATCACCTTCCTTAATATTTTTTAGAGCTTCTGTTATTTCAGCATTTTTGCTTTTTTCTAATACTGCTCTTCTTGAAACACATACATTACCTCTATTTTTATCAATCCGTGTTGCTATAACTTTTACGGGTACGTTGATTAAATGGTCAATTTTTTTTAATGGTCTTACATCAATCTGTGATGATGGCATAAAACAAGGAAGCCCATCAACTGTTGTGATATAGCCACCTTTTACTTTTCCAGTTATATAACCGGTCATCTCTTCTTTTGTTTCAAAAACTTTTTCTAATTTTTTCCAAGCTTTCATCTTTCTAGCTTTGTCTCTTGAAATAACTATTTCACCTTTAAAACTCTCTATTTTTTCTAAATAAATATCTATTTGCGAACCAATTTTTATTTTAGATAATTCATCATCATTTTTAAATTCTTCTATGGGTATCATCCCCTCCATTTTTGCCTTACAATCAACTACAATAAAGTTTTTTGTGATTTCTGTAACTGTTGCTTTGATAATCTCGTTTTCTTTCAGTTTTCTATCTTTAAAATCCTGATCTAAAAGGCTTTGGAATTCCTTGTGAGACTCGTTAACTTGATTACTTTCCTGTTCAATAGACATATTTATTTAGTGAAAAATCTTTCCACATGCTGAGACATTTTTTTTAACATAGCTTGCTTACTTAATTTTCCGGTGTCGATTACTACCGAATCTCGATGTTTAAGTAAAGGGGAGTTTTTCCTGTTTATATCAGATTTATTTCTTATTCTTAAAGCCCTTTTTACATCTTTAAGCTTTAAATTAAGATTATTCTTTTTTAATTCTCTAAATCTACGAATTGAAGCCTCATTTAAATTACATACAAAAAAAAATTTTAAATTTGATTTAGGTAGAATTTTTGTTGAAATATCTCTTCCCTCAATACAGCAATTTTTATATTTTTTTGCAAACTTAAGTTGATATTTTTTTAAAATTTTTCTTATTTTATCATTTTTAGCAATCATAGCCGAGGTTTCTGATATATTTGGTGAATGTAAGTTTAATTTTTCTAATTTCTTATAGTTAAGTTTTTTAAATTTTATTTTTAAAAAATTAATTTTATGTTTTGATTTATTTTTTAAAAGCAAATAGGCGGCATATCTATAAAGTAAACCAGATGATAAAAATTTTAAATTATATTTTTTTGAAATTAATTTTGCTCCAGTGGATTTACCTGTCGCAGCACCTCCATCACAAGAAATTTGTATGAATTTATTTTTGTATTTCAAATTTTGCTCCTAGTTCCTTCATAATTTTTAAAAAAGAAGGGGATGATGTGAATACAGTTTCAAAATTTTTTATTGAGGTTTTTGCATTTGTCAAGATTGCTAAAATAAAAGCACACATTGCAATTCTATGATCCCCTAGATTTTCAATCACTATTTTTTTGTTACTAGCATCAATTGCACCTTTTCCATAAATTTTCATCTCATCTTTTTTTAAAACACATTTAACACCAACTTGATTTAAAATTTTTTTCATTTCAAAGGCCCTAGAACTTTCTTTGTTTGCTAAATCTGAAATTCCTTTAAAAGTTGAAATTCCTTTTTGAAAACTTGCTATTAAGAATAACAGCAGGTATTCATCAGTGGTACTTGGATATAAATGAGCTGGAGTCTTAAATGGTTTGAGTTCACAACTTTTTACTATTATATCACCGCTTAATTCATTATTTTTTCTCTTCAAATTTTTAAATTTTATTTTACCTTTATGCTTTTTTAAAATTTCGTAAAAGCCTATTCTTGAAGGGTTAAGACCAACATCTTTTATTTTTATATATGAATTTTTATTCAAAAGTGTCAATGCAGTGAAGAAAGCAGCGCTTGAGGGATCTCCATTAATATTAATGTTAATTTTATCTAATTCATTTTTGCCAAATACTTTAATTAATCTTTTTTTTTTTTTTATAATTTTAATAGCTTTATAATTTTTGATTAAGAGATTTTCAGTATGGTCACGAGAACTTATTTTTTCTTCGATGATAGTATTCCCATGACTGTTCAATCCAGCTAAAATTACAGCTGATTTAAGTTGCGCACTTACACCAGCTTTATACATAATGCCAATAGGCAACTTAGAAGAAACCATTTGAAGGGGAAAAGTATATTTATTTTTTGGATAAAATAAAGCACCAAACCTTGACATTAGATTAATTAATTCTTTCATATTTCTTTTATTTAAGGAGTTGTCGCCTTGAACTTTTATTTTAATGTTTGGAGTGGTTGACAGTACGCCTATCAACAATCTTGCAAGAGTTCCGGAATTACCAAAATTTAAAGAAGAATTATTTTTTGCAATAAAGGAACCTAATCCTTTACCATAAATTTTATAAAAACCAGCACTGACTCTGTTTATTTTAACTCCAAGTTTTCTGCAAGCAGAAATAGTACTTTTAACATCGTCAGATTCTAAAATATTTTTTGCTGTCGAAATATTTTGTGAAATTGAACCTATTAAAAAGCTTCTAATTGATAGTGATTTATCTGGATCAACTTTTATAGTTTTCTTAAAACTTAAAATCTTTGAATTTAAAAATACATTAAATTTTTTCTGACTCATTTACTTTTTTTATTAAGAAAACTGAGAACCAAAATAATGTTTAATAGCTTTTGAAGACTTTAAAAGCTCATTAGAAGTTCCCTCGGCTATAACGTTATGTTCACCCAACACATAACTTCGATCAGTAATATCAAATAAATTTTTTACATTATGATCTGTAACTAGAATTGCCGTTCCATTAGATTGTATTTTCAAAATATATTTTTGTATATCTTGAATAACTAACGGATCTAGCGCAGCTAAAGGCTCATCAAGTAAAACAATTTTAGGATTATTGATCATTAGTCTCGCAAGCTGTAATCGTTTCGCTTCCCCACCCGAAAGCACCGAAGCATTAAGAGATCTGAGGTGAACTAAATTAAATTCAGATAGGAGTCTCTCGGTTTCATTCTTTTGCTTTTTTGTGTCTTTTACATGCAATTGTACTAGGCCGAGTAATTGATCGTAAGTTGATAGATTAAATAAAGATCTTGATTGTGGCAAGTAACCCAAACCTTCTTTTGCTCTTAAATGTATTGGAATATCGTGTATAGGTTTATTTTTTAAAAATATCTTTCCAGCATCAGGAGTTAGTTCTCCAATACACATAGAAAACAAGGTTGTTTTTCCACATCCATTTGGGCCTAATATTCCAACACATTCCCCAGGAAAAACTTTTAAAGATAACTTTTTTAATACTGGTCTGCCATCAAAAGATTTGCTTATATCTTTTACTTCAAAAATTGGATTATCTTTTTTAAATTTGAGTATTCTAAAGCCTTTTTTCATTTATAAATAACCTTTGATTTAATAAGTTTATCATTTATTGAGGAAACATTAAGTGTCTTTTTTTTTATATCAAATATAAGTTTATCTGCAATCATAGTTCCCTTTCCATCAATAACTCTAACATTATCTGATACAATTAAATAATTTTTAGAATTCAATATTTCAGCTTTTTCAGCATATATCTTACTGTTTTGGTAAATAGCTTTTACATTTTGTAAAAATTTCACATCTAAAGTCTTATTATTATACTCACCATTCATCGACGAAATATTTAAAACAGTACCATCTTTGAAATAGAATGTTGCCTCAACATTATTCATATTAACGATTGTTGTGTCTATCTCTGAATTAGTAGCCTTCTTAGATTTGATAGTATATCGATTACCTTCAAAATCTAAACCACTATATTTCACATCGTAAAAAACATTTGTACTGTCAGATTTTTTACTTTTGATTTGTTCATCAATTTTTTTTTGTAAATTTTTTGAAATAATTTCTTCTTCATTAAATTTATTTTTTTGAGAAAAAGTAAACAAAACCAAAATAATGCCTATAAATGCAAAAAAAAATTGATACAAAAACAGTTTTTTTTTTCTATTCATTATTTTATTCCGTTTCTAAGAAGAAAATGTATATGAATTATTCCTTTTAACTTTTTCTTTTTTTTATTTTTATCTTTATCAGAAACAACCAATAAACTTGTAATTTTTTTTTCTGACATAAATCCAAGAGCTTTTTCTGCAGACATATTTTCATTTATAATAAGGGGATATTTTCTTATTAGTTTCTTCAAATTTCTTTCATTTGAAGAGCTATTTAGAGTTCTTCTTACATCTCCATCTGTAATTAAGCCTTTTATGTATTTATTTTCAGTTACAACAACTATACCTAGTTTTTTTTGATTCATGACCTTAAGACTTTGATTGAAGCTTCTTCTTATATCTATGACTGGAATTTTTTCCCCAGTAACCATTATATCTTTTGCTAGTCTGAGTGAAGCACCTAGGTTTCCTCCTTTATGAAAAATAGAAAAATTTTCTTTAGTAAACTTCTTTTTTTCCATAATTGTAGTAGCTAAGCAATCACAAAGCATCATAACAAAAGAAGTAGAAGTTGTTGGTACAATATTATTTGGATCTGACTCTTTCAATTTTGGGTAAAGAATTTTTATATCACTTGCCTTCATCAACATGCTATTTGCATTTGCTGCAATACCAATTATCTTTATTCTAAATCGATTAGCAAACCTCAATAAATTTGTAAGCTCACTTGTGTTCCCAGAATTTGAAATAATTATCAAAATATCTCTCTTCTCAATTTGTCCAGAATCTCCATGTGAAGCTCCTGTAGGGTCCACAAAAAAACTTGGTATACCCACACTTGAAAATGTTGCAGCAGCTTTTTTGCAGACAAAAGAATTTTTACCAACACCTGAAAAGATTATTTTACCTTTACAATTTATAATTAAGTTTATTGCGTCAATAAAAGATTTGTTAAAAATTTTTTTTATTTTTTTTAATTCACTAAGCTGAATATTTGCAGCCTTGTTTGCTAAAATTATATAATCTTTATTATTCATTAATGCTCAAAAATATCGAATTTAAATCCATTTTGATCTAAGGATACTCTTGTATCTAAAAAAGCTAGGCACTTATTAAAAATATCAATTCTTTTTTCGCGAATTAACATTTTTTCTAATTCTTCTTTAATTTTATGTAAGTAAACTACATCATTGGCAGCGTATTCTAATTGTTTATCTGATAATTCGTCAATATCTTTATTCCAATCACTACTACCTTGTCTTTTGTCTAAAGATTTGTTGCAGAATTCCTGAACAAGATTTTTTAAGCCATGACTATCTGTATAAGTTCTAACTATTTTTGACGCAATCTTAGTATCAAAAATATTTTTAATTTTACACTTAAGAAAAAATTCTAAAGCACTTTTATCAAATCTTAAAAAATGACCAATTTTTAGAATTTTTTCATTTTCTAAAACTGAAACTAAATTCGGAGCTTTGTAATTATCTTTGTTTGGTTGAATTATAAAGATATTGCCTTTTTCGTCAGAAATTTGGATTAAACTAAGTTTATCTCGTTCTGGAATTTGAAGTCCCGTTGCCTCAGTATCTATTGCAATACTGTTTCTAAATGAACTTGCTATTTCTGAAGTTATGTCCTCTTTAAACTTAGTTATTTTCATATATAAGTGTTCTAAATACCATGAAAAATCAAATTTGCACAATTTTAGGTGGCGGTGGATTTATAGGCAGATATCTTGTTCGAAATTTGACCAAGAAAAACTATAGATGCATTATTACTACAAGAAAAGCCTTTGAAAAAGGTTATTTAAAAACTCAAGCCACACCAGGCGCAATAGAATTATTAGATTGGAACCCAAACAACTTTTCAGAATTAAAAGAAGCTATAAAAAATTCAGATATTGTCATTAATTTAATTGGTATTTTGTACGAAACAAGGAAACAGAAATTTTATAATATTCATTCAAGTATACCTGAAGCAATAGCTAAAATTTGTTCTGAGACTGATGTAAAAAAATTTATTCAGGTTTCAGCAATAGGAGCCAATGAAAATTCAAAATCATTATATCAAAAATCTAAACATCTCGGTGAAGTCAAGGCTTTAAGCAATTTTAAGAATACTGTGATTATAAGACCAAGTGTAGTTTGTGGAACAGAGGATAATTTTACTAATCTTTTTTCAAAACTAAGTATTTTACCAGCAATACCATTAGTAGGTATTAATTATAAGTTCCAACCTATTTTAGTAAACGATGTTGCTACTGCAATAGTTCAAGCAATTGAAACGAAAGATAATGAAGGAAAAATTTATGAGATTGGCGGACCAAAAGTTATAAGTTTTGGAGATATGGTTAAATCGATTTTAAAAACAATAAATAAAAAAAGATTTGTTGTGCAAATGCCAACGGCTATTGCAAAAATTCAAAGCACCATAACTGATTTATTACCTATTCCTCCAATCTTAACCAAAGATCAGTGTGAAATTTTATCAGAAGCAGATAATGTAGTTTCAAACAATCATTTAACGTTAAAAGATTTAGATATAAATCCTTTAGATGTTGAAGAAGAAATGAAAAAGTGGTTATGGAGATATAGAGAAGGCGGTCAGTTTGCCAAAGCTTAAATGAAAAGCATAAGTTTATTTACAGGTTACATTTATTTAATAATTGGTATTTTTACGGGTATAGCATCAAATGGATTTTTAAAAACTACTGAAGGATTTACAAAATTAAATCCGACCATTTTTTGCGTAACAAGTATCATTATTTGTTTATTCTGTTTATCAAAAGCGATGACAATAATTCCTGTCGGCTTTACCTACGCAACGTACGGAGCTTTAACTATTACAGCTGTGACTTTATTTGGTATTTTTAAATATAATCAAACTCCAAATCTATATGGAGCAATTGGCCTAGTATTAATTATTGCTGGCGTGATACTTTTAAATCTTTTTGGTAAGGTTAAATAAAACCATAGGTAGAATATTAAATTAACTACAGACTCCTCTTTATATATGTTTTGTGCTAGCATTTTATCTTTAAATGAAAATTGAGGAGATAATACAATGAAAACAATAAAAGCATTTATTTGCTCGATAGCACTTTTTGCAATGTTTGCAGGAACTGCTGCTCAAGCAAAAACAGAAATACAATGGTGGCACGCTTTTGGT
>Ga0233444_10004470_pt1 | contig 13347 bp, 10 predicted proteins | sample SI_124_October20_6_FD_182792 | JGI IMG/M metagenome (GOLD analysis project Ga0233444, IMG submission 182792) | Seawater microbial communities from Saanich Inlet, British Columbia, Canada - SI_124_October2016_10_MG | ecosystem: Environmental > Aquatic > Marine > Inlet | place: Canada: British...
AAAAAGCTGGGAAGCTAATCTTAAAGAATTTAAGAATATTAGAAATAAATATCTTTTATATAATTAGCTTATTTAAGCTCTTTCTTTAAATTTTCGATAATATTAAAAACTGCAGGACAAACCTCTGTGTTTTTTTGTGTTAGATTAAGCAGTTGTTTTTGTTTTATTCTATCTGTGTGTGGGAACTCTCTACAAGCTTTAGGTCTCACATCATATATAGAACATCTATTATCTTGCATGAGAAAAGAACAAGGCAATTTCTTTAGAACATAATCCTGATCTTCATCAACTCTTAAAAATTTATCAGTAAATAAAGATGGTTTGATTTTTAAAAATCTTGAGATCCTTGAGATATCTTTATCTGTAAATAATGGCCCTGTAGTTGTACAGCAATTTGCACATTTCAGGCAATCGGTACATTCAAATTCATTTTGATGAAGAGAATGGATAGATTGATCTAATTTTTTTGAATTTATCCTCTTTAAGTCTCTGAAGAATTTTTTATTTTCTTTTCTTTTTAATTTTGAATTAGAATGAAAAGAGTCAAGATTCATTATCTTTTTAGTCCAGGGTATTGAATTAATGCTTCTTCTAAGCACTTAATTGCTCTTTTAAGAGAATCCTTATTTAATACATAAGCAATCCTCACTTGATTATTTCCTTCTCCCTCAGTAGAGTAAAATCCTGCAGCTGGAGCAACCATTAAAGTTTCATTTTGATAATCAAATTCTTCTAGCAACCATTGAGCAAATTTCTCAGCGTTGTCTACAGGTAATTGTGCAATAGCATAAAATGCTCCTTTAGGTTTAGGACAAATAACACCATCTATTTTATTTAAACCATTAACAAGTAAGTCCCGACGAGCAACATATTCATTAATTACATCTTCAAAATATGATTTAGGGGTTGATAATGCAGCTTCTCCTGCAACCTGACCAAATGTAGGAGGCGAAAGTCTAGCTTGAGCGAACTTTAAAGCGGTATTAATTACTTCCGGATTTTTAGAAACTATACAACCAACTCTTATTCCGCACATACTATATCTTTTTGAAGTAGAATCAATTACCACAGCATGTTTTTCTAAACCATCAAGACTCAAAACAGAGCAATGAGAATTGCCATCATAACAAAACTCTCTGTAAACTTCATCAGCAAAAAGAAATAAATTATACTTTTTAACTACATCTCTCAACAACTCTAATTCTTCATGAGAATATAAATAACCTGTAGGATTACCAGGATTACATATTAAGATGGCTTTTGTTTTTGGCGTAATCAGTTTAACAAAATCTTCAATAGGAGGTAATGCAAAGCCATTATCAATAGAGGTAGAAATTGGTTTTACGGTAATGCCTGCAGAAATTGAAAATCCATTATAGTTAGCATAAAATGGTTCAGGAATAATAATCTCATCACCTGCATCTAAACAACTATTTAGAGCAAATAATAAAGCTTCAGATCCTCCAGTAGTAACCATTAAGTCATTATAAGAAACATCAATATCAAGAGATTGATAATATGATGCTAATCCCTTTCTATAGCTTTCAAATCCAGCAGAGTGACTATATTCCACAACATTATCATCAAAGTTTTTAATTGCTTCCAATGCAACACTTGGTGTTTGAATATCAGGCTGTCCAATATTTAAATGATATACTTTCTTTCCTTTTCTCTTAGCATTTTCAGCAAAAGGAACCAATTTTCTAATTGGTGATTCTGGCATGTTAAAACCCTTATTTGAAATATTTGGCATAATTATTTTTAAAAAAAACACCTCCAAAATTAGGAGGTGAAATAATAGATTTTATTTGTATAATTTTTATTTTCTTTCTAAAGGAGAGCCGTCATTCTTTTTTACTGGCATAGCACCTTCATCTTTAGCAGGAGCTTTTACTTCTCCTTTAATTGTCAATATAACAGGTCTCTTATCAGCATTAGTTGAAAGAGTTATTGTTTTGGTAAATTTTCCAATTCTATTTGTTGCATATTTTACTCCAATAGAACCATCTTCACCTGGCTGCCATGTTGCAGAACCATCAGCTTTTCTCCAAGTAGGCACAGTACATCCACAACTCCCTTTAGCGCTTTTTATAATTAAAGGATCACTACCGGAACTTTTAAATTTAAATTCTCTCTGACCATCTGAATTATGTTCAATAACACCATAATCAACAACTTTAGACTCGAATTCAATTCCAGCATCAACAGTATTTTCTTGTGCTTTTTCAACACTTACAGATTTAACATTATTTACTGCATTTTGTGCATTCAACACAAAGCAAAAACTTAAAAGAATTAGAGATAAAATATTTTTTTTCATTACGTAATATAGTTTGATTTAATATTGAAAATATAACGTCAAAACTACTAAATTATTTCCTATTAACAAATTATTTTTTTAGAACAATAATTTTGTAAATTCGCCTCTTTCACTAAAGAAAATAATTAATGATTATCCCAAAAATATATCAGGCAAATCAAGTCGAAGACAAATGGTATAGTCATTGGTTAAAAAAAGGATATTTTCATTCTGAACCAGACAATAGAAAGCCATATACAATTGTAATACCTCCACCAAATGTTACTGGAGTTTTACATATGGGACATATGCTAAACAATACTCTACAAGATGTGATGATTAGAAAAGCTAGAATGCAAGGCTTTAATGCTTGCTGGGTTCCTGGTACTGATCATGCTTCAATTGCTACTGAAGCCAAGGTATTGAACAAACTTGCTGAAAAAGGTATAAAAAAAGAAGACCTAACTCGCAAAGAGTTCATGAAACATGCATATGAGTGGAAAGATGAACATGGCGGAATAATTCTAGAACAACTAAAAAAACTTGGTGCTTCTTGTGATTGGGATAGAACAAAATTTACCATGGATGAAGATATGAATGAATCCGTTATCGATGTATTCATTGATCTGTTCAATAAAGGATTGATTTATAGAGGAGTTAGAATGGTAAACTGGGATCCTGCTGCACAAACTGCTGTTTCTGATGAAGAGGTAATTCATAAAGAAATTGAATCAAAACTTTATTACATTTCCTATGAAATTGAAAATAGTGATGAAAAAATCACTATAGCAACTACAAGACCAGAAACAATTTTAGGTGATACCGCAATATGTGTAAATCCAAACGATTCAAGATTTAAACATTTAAAAAACAAAAAAGCTATTGTCCCATTAATTAACAGAATTATTCCTATAATTTTTGATGAATATGTAGATATGGAGTTTGGTACTGGGGCTTTAAAAATTACGCCAGCTCATGATATTAATGATTACGAGATTGGAGACAAACATAATCTTGAGACAATTGATATCCTAAACAATGACGGTACTTTTTCCGAAGATGCTGTTTTATATATAGGAAAAGATAGATTTGAAGTAAGAAAAGAAATAGCTAAAGAATTAAAAGAAAAAGGATATTTAATAAAATCTGAAGGTTACACTAATAAAGTTGGTTTTTCTGAAAGAACGGATGCTGTAATTGAACCAAAATTATCTATGCAATGGTTTTGTAAAATGACTGAACTTTCAAAACCTGCCCTTGAGCACGTAATGAGTGATGATATAAAACTTCATCCTTCTAAATTCAAAAATACTTATCGTCATTGGATGGAAAATGTGAAAGATTGGTGTGTATCTCGTCAATTATGGTGGGGACAAAGAATACCTGCTTTCTTTTATGATGGAAATAAATATGTAGTTGCAAAAAACAAAGAACTAGCTCTTGAGCTAGCTAAGAAAGAAAATCCTAACATCACTATTTCTGATTTACATCAGGATGAAGATGTTCTTGATACTTGGTTCTCTTCATGGTTATGGCCAATATCCGTTTTTGATGGAATTAGAAATCCTGAAAATAAAGAAATCCAATACTACTACCCTACTAATGATTTGATTACAGGACCAGACATCTTATTTTTTTGGGTTGCAAGAATGATTATTTCCGGGTATGAATATAGAAATAAACCACCTTTTAAGGATGTATATCTAACAGGACTTGTTAGAGATAAACTTGGAAGAAAAATGAGTAAATCATTAGGAAACTCTCCAGACCCAATTGGATTAATGAATAAATATGGTGCTGATGGAGTTAGGGTAGGTATGCTCTTATGTGCACCAGCAGGAAATGATCTTCCATTTGATGAATCATTATGTGAACAAGGTCGAAACTTTTCAAATAAAATATGGAATGCATTTAGACTTATTAAAGGATGGGAAATTAAAGATATTGATCAAGAACAAGCCTCTATTGATGGAATTAAGTGGTTTGAAAATAAATTAAACTATACTATAAAAGAAATAGATATTTCATTTTCAAAATATAGAATCTCTGAAGCTTTAATGTTAACCTATAAATTAGTTTGGGATGATTTTTGCTCTCAATATCTAGAAATTATTAAGCCAGATTATCAACAACCAATTGATGAAGAAACATACAACAAGACTATTCTATTTCTAGAAAATATACTTAAACTTCTACATCCTTTCATGCCATTTCTTTCTGAAGAAATATGGCACTTAATTGATGAAAGAAAATCTGATATAATTATTACTAAATGGCCAGAAGCAAAAAGTATTGACAAGCAATTAATTAATGACTTTAACAATACAATGGAAGTTGTAAGTAGTATTAGAAATATTAGAAAAGAAAAAAATATTGCTAAAAAAGAAGAATTAGATTTGTTTGTAATTTCAGATAAAAAAACTAAAAATAACTTTGATGCAACCATAAAAAAACTTGGAAATTTATCTTCAATTAATTATTCATCAAAAAAAGTTGAAAATGCTTTTTCGTTCATGGTAAAAGCAAATCAATATTTTGTTCCACTTTCTGATAATTTTGACAAAGGTGCTGAGATAGAAAAACTAAATAAAGATTTAAATTATACTACTGGATTTTTAAAAATTGTTGAAAATAAATTATCCAACAAGAAATTTGTTGAAAATGCACCTAAACAGCTAGTAGAAAATGAAAAAAATAAACTCGAGGATGCAAAAGAAAAGATTAGGATCTTAACTGAGAAAATTAATTCTTTAAGCTAAGACCCTAATTAGTTTTATTCAATTATTAACTTTTTATTGATTTCACCAACATCTGTTTTAATCTTTATTAAGTATACTCCTTTAGCGTAACTAGCAAAATCTAATGTTTTGAAATTCTGTGATTTTGATATTTCATTAAAAACAAATATTTCTTCACCTAAAACATTTAAAACACTAATCTGATTAAAATTGTTATCGAAATTATTGAATTCTAAATTGACAATACCTGATGACGGATTAGGATAAATAGAAAATCTTGACGATAATTCAGAAATATCAGTATTACATGAATCAACATATATCATTACACTATTATCAGAACTACATCCGTTAACATCAACAGTGGTTAAAGTGTAAAGCTGATCTGTAGTTGGACTAACAGTAATTACTTGTCCGCTCATACCATTATCCCAAGAATAACTCACAAATCCAGCAGAAGCAGTAATTAGAGCATTGTCACCAATACAAATTTTACCATCAAATGGATTCGTAGAAATAGAAGGTACAAATGGTTGACTTACAGTTAAATCAGTATAAATAATACTATCGCAGAAATTTGAAGCATTTAATGTATCATAATAAATACCAGTAGTTGAATAAGTGTTAGAGCCAACAGTTACAGAATTTCCATCACATAATGAAACTACGTTTGGAGTTACATTGGCAGATAGTTCAATATCATAATAGAAATAATAATATCCTGCTGCATTTGCAGTAGATCCTGTTATTGAAGCTAAATTTCCAAAATTATATGGATAGGTAGCTCCACTATTATTTCTAAATACTCCAATTTGATTTGGATTATCTAATCCTAGTTCGTAATCTGTTCCAACTGGTAAATCAAAGTTTAATGTAACTCTCTGAGATCCTGCAAGAACATTCTGAGTTGAGCTTTCAATTATAGTTCCATTATCATCTCTCAATTCAAATGTTAATACTCCTGGGTCTTCAACATAAATCATTGCAGATACAATTCTAGAAGGAACATAACAATCAAAAACTAATCTTCTTTCAAAATTAAAATAACCTCCTGGATATACTGTACTGTCTGGAATCCCACCAAATATTGTTGGGTAATTTGCAGATAGCACGGTTAAGTTTGTAGTAACAGTACTGTCGCAACCATTTGTTGCTGTTAAAATATCAACGTATGTTCCAGAATTTGTATACATGTTAGATCCAACCATAAAAAAGTCTCCAGAGCATATTGTTGTATTATTAGTACTTGACCCACCAGATATTTGATTAACAATGAGGTTAGTATAAACAAGACTATCGCATCCAAAGGAAGTTTGAAAGGAATCAATATATGTTCCTGTAACGCTGTAAGTGTTATTTCCCAATGTATATGTTTCACCTAAACAAACTGTTTGATTATTTTGATAAATTACAATTGGGTTTACTGTTAAGTTTGTTAACACTAAACTATCACATCCTGAAACTGATAGCATTGTATCTACATACGATCCAGTAGTTGTATAAATACTTGATCCGATCACTACACTATCTCCTTGACAAATTGAGTATTCTGCTGGAGCATTAGATGCTTTCATTTCTATATTGTAAAAGAAATAATAGTAATCACCAAACTGCTGAGCGCTTGATTGAGTTATTGAAGCAAGAGTTCCAAAATCATATGGGAAACTTACTCCAGTGTTATTTCTCCATAGCCCTTCAAATCCAGAAGCCGCAGAGACACCTAATTCAAAATCTGTTCCAACAGGCATCTCAAAATTTAATGTAACAAAGTTAGCTCCATCATTTAAAGCATAAATTGTATCTGCTAATGTGTTTCCATTATTATCTCTTAACTCAAATTCATAAATTGAATTACCATCTGAATATACTGTCGTTGAGACAATATTAGTTGGAGAGTAAGCGTCTAATATAAGATGTTGATCACCAGTGTAATAACCACCTCCACCTACAGTGTTATCAGCTATTCCACCAAAGATAGAATTAAACTGACTGTAAACTGTAACTTCAGTTATTACTAAACTATCACAACCAATTGAAGATACTAAAGAATCAACATATATTCCTGCAGAACTGTAAACATTAGTACCAACTACAACACTGTCTCCTACACATAAATCATAGTATAAATATGTTGGAGTTTGAACAGTAAGATCTGTAGTTATTATACTATCACAACCAACTGAATTTGTTAACACATCTGTATAAATCCCCGTTTCAAAGTATATACTTGATCCAACATAAACACTATCTCCATCACAAATAGTTGCAGAAATATTTAAGAAAGATGCAGAAACAGGCAATACAAAAAGATTTGTAGTAACAATACTATCACATCCAAATAAGCTAACTAAAGTATCTGTATATGCTCCTGTTGCATTATATATGTTCCCATTTACAGTTATAGACAAACCATTACAAATAGTATCGAAATAACTACTATAAACTGGAGAATTTGAATGTGAGCTTAGAAAGTCCCAAGTATTAACATTTAAAACGACCCATTGAGAATTAATTGGATCTGTTCCGGCAGCGTTTGTCCAGCTAGTATCACCCATCATAACATCACATTTTCTCACAAGCGTATGATCTCTAGTTGCAGCAACTTCTCCTGCTACATCCCATCCTTGACCAGGGTCACCATTCCAATCACCAATCCAATCTAAAACTTGGTACAATCCACTATCAGGGTGAGTAGGAGTTAAAGGTTCTGCACCATAAATTAAGGCCATTCCATCATCACCATTACTAAGAGCAGTTGATATCATATCTGCTTCATTTAGAATAAAGGCATTTGCATTTGTATGAGCTACTACATAAACATCATTTGGAAGAATAACTGCTCCTGGATTAAAATCGTGCCAAGTTTCATAAACTCCTACTGTTGTTGGGTTTCCATTAACACGAGCCCATGCATAATCAAATAAATCAATAGTATCTGAAGTTGGATTGAAAATTTCAAAATATCTATTTGTAGTTCCAGTACTTCCTTCAGCATATTCAGAGATAAATAAATTAGCATTACCATAATTACAAGATCCATCATTGATAATTGCAGTTGAATCATAATTTAAGGCTGAAGGATCTGTACAACCAGAACAACTAGAGTTCCATAGAGTTAATGAGTTTGATAAATCATTTGGCATTACTAAAACTTCTGTAGAGCCTAAGACTAATCCTGCTGTATCTAATACGTACTGTACTAAATTTTGAGTAAAAAGATTAAAGACATAAGCTTGTTGACATTCGCCACAACTATCAAGTAATGAAGTTCCATATGCTATTCCATTACAATCAGGAAATAAACAAGAACCATTATCAATGTTAGCTGTTGAGTCATAATTTAATGCTGTAGCATCCATACATCCAAATACAGGTAATAATACTGCATCAATCACGTGTACTACTCCATTATCTGCTACTACATCTGCTACAGTTACTTGTGCGCCATCAATATAAACTCCTGACGTATCTATTGTCACTGTTAAGTCTGTTCCTACTAGAGTGGTTACTATCTGACCATTAGATAGCATTCCTGACATTACACTATCTCCTACTACATGGTGCAGTAAAATATTTGTTAATGTTGGAATATCATTTAATAAGGCAGGTACTGTTCCTGATGGTAAAGCATTAAATGCAGCATCCGTTGGTGCAAATAATGTAAATGGTCCTGCTCCTGATAAAGTACCGTCTAATGAACAAGCATCTACTGCTACTTTAAGTGTAGTGTGATCTGTTGAGTTAGATACAATATCATATACAGTGTTTGATGGTGGGCCGTTTACGGTTAAGGAGCCTACCATACCATTTTGAGCATGTGATCCTACTGAACAATCATAACTGTATGATCCAGGAATAGTAAAGACGTGTGTATATAGTACTGGACCTGTTGTTGGTGAGGATGCAAAGCTCTCTGGATTACCAAAAGAGTTTCCTGTAATTACAGAGACGTCAAAGTTTACATTGTGTAAACCTCCGTCATTTAACCAAGTTACTGTGTCACCTACATTAATAGTGAAATTAGAGGGTGTATAATAGTAACTACCTGAATTTACAGTGTGAAGGGTTTGGGCAAAAGTACTAGCACTAAAAGAAAATAATAGGGCTAATACAAAGTATATCTTTTTCATAGATTGTGGTTTTTAGTTAGAAAAATAATTTAAATTATGAGTTTATAGTATATGTTCCTTCAGGATACAGACTTAACCAAGTTTTAAGTTGACTTTTATTTCTAAGTGTAACTATCAGGTTTCTAGCCTTGAAAACAATTGAAGGAGTACTATTTTTTATTTCATTTAAAATTTTTTCTCTTTTACTTTTAGCGATTCTTCTTGTTGTCATTTTTATATAATTTAAATTAATAATAATTATGCATCAAAGTTAAATAAAAAAAATAAAAAGCATAATGTTTTTAAATAAAAATTATACAAAACAAAAAAAAACTTATATGTTTAATTTAATAAATTAATAAATTTACTAGAATAAAAACTCTTATTTACCCAATTAAAATATAAATATAAATTATACAGAATATATACCTTTTCACAAAAAAAGGTCTATTTTATTTTGTTTGTAAAAAAATTTATATAAGTTTGTTTAAAAATAATTATACAAAATGAAAAATTATAAGAGTACAAAACTATTTGAAGGATACAGCACTGCATTTCGTCAATGGAGAGCAGACCATTCACATTGCAAATTTGTGCATGGGTACGCATTAAAATTTAAGGTAACTTTTGAAGGAAATCTTGATGAACTAAACTGGGTATGTGATTTTGGATGTTTCAAAAGAAATGGAATTAAAGAGCATATGAAATATATGTTTGATCACACAACTGTGGTGGCAAAAAATGATCCAGAATTAGAATCTTTTAGAGTTTTGGCAAATAAAAATTTAATTCAATTGAGAGTTATTGATCACGTGGGTTGTGAAAAGTTTGCTGAATACGTGTACAATTACATTAACAACGAAATAAATAAAGAAACAAATGGTAGAGTAAGAGTTCTTAGTGTAGAAAGCTATGAAGGTGGGACAAACAATTCCGCAATTTATGAACCAATAAGAATTAATACAGCAGTAAAAAATTTAAGAGTTACATATAAAAATAAATTAACCTCTAAACAATTAGTATAATGGACAACTACTTTATAGATAACAATACACAAAACACCGTTGAAATTGAAGATATTTCTGAAAATTTGGATATGAAGTCAAACAAAAAGAATAGAACCAGAGTTGCAGTTAATGATGAATTAGAAATTGTACAAACAGGTTTTGCTAATGCAGTAGCTGAAGGATTTCCTTTAAGCGAAAATGAAAAATTAGATATGATTAATTCTGCTGAACATGCATTTGGTATGTTCTTAGATGCTCTAAAATGCGATTGGAGAAATGATCCTAACTCTATGGATACACCAAGAAGGGTTGCTAAGGCATATGTAAATGATTTATGGTCTGGAAGATATACAGCAATGTCTGAAATTACCTCTTTCCCGTCTGATGGTTATGACGGAATTATTATTGAAAGAGATATTCCATTAACATCAATGTGTTCACACCACCATCAAGTAATCGGTGGATTAGTTCATATTGGATACGTTGCGGGTGAAGGAGGACAGGTAATTGGTTTGAGTAAATTAAACAGAATTGTTGAATTATTTGGTAGAAGAGGTGCAATACAAGAACAGTTAACTACAGCAATACATAATGCTGTAGATAAAGTATGTGAAGATAACAAAGGAGTAATAGTAACTATTGTTGCTAATCACAATTGCGTAAGTTGTAGAGGAGTAAAACACCAAGGGGCATCTATGGTTACTACAAAAGCTTCAGGAGTTTTTAGAGACAACAACAACTTAGCAAGAAAGGAATTTTTCGATAGTATTAAAATAAGCTAGTATAAATTTAACTATTTAACGCTGTTTTAGAATTACCATTCTCTAACAGCGTTAATTGTTGAGGTTATATTATAATCAATTTCCATACCCATTTCACTTTCAGTTTCATTAAAATTTAAGCTTAGCGACACATTATCACGGTCAACAGAATTTACAGTTAGAACTAAAATAGTATCAGGTGAATTAATTGTAAGTTGATTGCCAGAAACTGACCAAGTACCAACCTCAACTGGGTTATTAGCAACATCGTATTCCGTATATGAGCCATTTTCAGTTATTGTAAGTTTATATGGATCTAAAGAATCAGGATTTGTCTCTATATAATTAATTGTACTATCTAAAACAGGAAACCCGCCAAATGTTACACTCATACTACCTGTAGTTGTTGTTGACTGTGTAATCCATGACCCTCCTGCAACTCCAAACACACAAGAACCATCATCGTTCTCCGCATCGATGTTAAAATTAGTAGCAAAAGAATCCGTACAACCTTCCTCTTTAGTACAAGATGTTGACAGAATACTGACAGCAAAAAAGACATATATAATTTTTTTCATTTTAATTATTTTTTGTTGCAATTTAGTTAAAAAAAAACTATTCGTATAATTTATTTGTAGAACAAATTATATAAAAAATAAAAAAAAAGAGTCTAGAAAAACTAGACTCTTTTTAATAAACAATAATTTAACTGTTAATCGTGATCAGCATGCTCTTCACAATGAATATCAGTGTAAGTTCCTGCAGGTACTGTGTCATTACCAACAATTGTCTCATCAATTGTATGAGCATAACCAGGAGTTTCAACATCAGCTAATTCATCTCCACAAAACTCTCCAATCTCAACTTCAACTTCTGCCCCTGCAGCATTCATATATGCAATATGACACTCGTGACAATCATCTGATGATGAAGAACATGAAGTCATAAATCCAAATACAGCTATCATTAAAACAGATAGTAAACTAAAATTTTTCATTTTTTATAATTTAAATTAATACTGACACCAAATAATAGGTGTTTCGCTTCATCAAAGCTCATCAGAGTATTTTGTTAAAATTCATATTTTAAATTAATATTAAATGACCTGCCAGGGTTAGGCACCCCTCCAGCAACACCTCTAATTCTTGAAGTATGTGGTGAGTATTCTTTATTAAGTAAATTATTTATACCTATTGTACATAATAATTTATCGCTTAGCTTTAATCCAATTTGAAAATTTATCAAACTATAAGATTCAGTTAACTCTTCATACTCTGCAAAATCTTCTTGACTAAATTTATAAACATGATAAAAAGAGAGATAATCAAACTTATATTTCACTAATCTTTCATAGTCATTTAAGTCAAATAATATTTTTGTTCTTACACTATTAGCAGGAACTAAAGCTAATCCATATTGATCATCCTTATTTTTTGTTTGCAAGAAAGTATATGACTGTTCTATGTGTAAATTATGTAATTGATGAGGATGATAATGCAAATTCATTTCAACACCTTTAATTTCAACATTATTGTATTGTTTGTAATTATACACTCTGTAAGAATCTATAAATGTATCGGAAGGAACTATGGAGATAAAGTCTGAAATATTTTGTAAAAATGGATTTATAACAAAACCAAAATGCTCATTAGCCCATTGGTATTTTAATTCAAATTGGTCTGCATATTCAATATCAAGATTTTCATTCCCAACCTCAAACCTGTTTGTACCATGATGAACACCATTTGAAAATAATTCTGAAAAGTGTGGTGCTCTATATGAACCAGAGTAAGTAAATCTTAAAATATTATCTAAAAATTTGTAATAAATTCCAGATGAAAAACTAGTGTTTGAAAATTCATTGTCATAATTCACATTTGAAATATTATCCTCTGACTTTAGATGCTTGTAGTCATAACGAATTCCTGAGTTGAAGCCAAAATTATTTTTTTCATAATCTAATATTACATAAGGACCTACATTTAGTGTTGAGGCATCAGGAACTAATCTTTCATCCTCATTATTTTTATTATCTAACACACTAAGCTGAGAGCCTAAATTAAATGTTAAATCTTTTATTTTATATCTAATATTTGGAGTGATTTGTGTATTTGAAATTGTTAGGTTAAATGCGGGCCTAGTCCACTTCTCATGTTCCTTTAAGTTATTTATAAAATGACCAAGATGTAGACTTAATTTCAGGTTATTAGATAAGTAATTTAAATTATAATTAAAGAGCTGATTGTTTACTAACTGATATGGAGTAAGTAATTTATATGCATCATTAAAATCAAATGAAGAGGATGTAATATCTTCAATCTTTATATTGGCAGGATCTACATGAGCGTGAGCAGGTATACCGGGATTCTCATAATGATATTGGTACCTAAAAATATTTTGTAAATTTTTATACCTGTAAGCTATAGAGAACTT
>Ga0233444_10004475_pt1 | contig 13336 bp, 6 predicted proteins | sample SI_124_October20_6_FD_182792 | JGI IMG/M metagenome (GOLD analysis project Ga0233444, IMG submission 182792) | Seawater microbial communities from Saanich Inlet, British Columbia, Canada - SI_124_October2016_10_MG | ecosystem: Environmental > Aquatic > Marine > Inlet | place: Canada: British...
GATGCTGGTATGAGCCTTTCAAGTGCCTCGAATGAAACCTTAGCCTATGTTCAAATGACTTCTGGGGATGATTGGAATTGGGCACGGGTGAACTTACAATTGTCCGTAAATGATGGTGCTTACATGACGTGCACAAATCCACAAGAAACTGCTGGAACAAGTTGCCATCTTACGGATAGTGGAGACAACATTTGGGCCTTTGCTGAAACAATTACTCTAAGCGAAGGTTCTGATGATCTTTGTGATGGCTCTTCCGTTTGTGATATACGAATAAAAATCATCGATTTAATGAATGGAAACACCATCTATGAATCAAATCCTGTATTAGTTGGGAATTAATCAATCCATTGATTTCTAGTGCGCAAATTGTCTCATTTCACTGCCTGAAAAAGTAGGCATAGGGTTTATTTGTTACTATTAAAACCAATATTTTATGGTGGGAGAACCGACTGTGTCTGCAGCCAGCATGACCATTACTTCTGTAATGAAAATCTATGGCCAATATCAAGCCTATAAAAACTCGAAAATCCGAGAGACTGACAAAGGTTTGCGTGAGGAAATTGGCCGTAGAACGGACATCATACTGACTCATGTTAATACACTTGAAAATAGATTTTTAGAATCGTCCTTAGCATCGCACATTCTTGTTCTAAACAAAATCAGAGAATGCTTGACCGATTTTTCGAATGATGTGCAATTTGGAATCGTTGGCGGTTCTTCGGGTGTAAATTCCTCTGTGAAGAAACTGAAGAAAAAGCAAATTCAGTCTCTAATCACACATGACTTAGCCGTCTTGGAACGACTTGTAAAATCAACACATAAGGTCAATTTCATCGTTGATTTGACCAACAAAGATGAAGAAATTTCCCGCTCAGAATTATTAGAACTTGAACAACAACTCAATGGTGTCAAGAACCGATATTCTGACCGTGTGACCTTTTTAGGTGAATTAAAGTGAGGTGTAATGAATGAATGAACGATTCCGTTGGAGAACAAACCCTGCCGTAGTGGCTCAGTATTTTATTGGAGATAAATTGCCAAAAAATATTGATGTCCATCTTAAGCCAAACGAAGCATGCGCAGTCATCGAGAACGGCACAATTGTCGCCGTAGCATCCGCTACTCGAATGACACTCAATCCTGAATTAGGAACATTAGCGAAACTCCTCTCCCGCCGAGAACCTTTCCGCTCTTTCCTTTTTGCACATACAGGGCCACATGAATTGTTGATACCAATTCAAGGAACTTGGTCAGACGGAAGCAAAGCGCAAGGTATGGCTGGATTGAAGATGCGATTTAACAATGAAGATCTTGGTCGATTGTTGCTGTATCCTTCGAAAGGGAAGAACAGCATTACTCTCGGAGATGTTTCAGATTCCATGGCAATTGAAATTTCGAACAAGTTCGCACCAGCCCTTTCCTCAATAACTCATGAAAAGGCACGAAACGATACTGCGACTGGAACATTGCTTGAATCCAAACTTCGCTCGATTTCTCAAAGTGCATTAGCCGATGTTGGAGGCATACTCGACAGAGTTTGGATTTCATGGATTCCAAGCGATCATGAGCGAATCGTTTCAATGCGCCAAGAACTTGAGATGATGGCAGAAGAAGGTCGCATGATCACTGAGAAGAATCGTTTGGAAATGGAACGCCTTCTCGCTCAAGAAGTATCTGTTCTTGAACGTCAACATCAAATTCATCTCGCAACAGCAGAATACACCGCAAAAGCAGGCGTTGCTAAGGATTTAGCGGCTCTTCGAGTGAAGGCTGAAAAAGAGCGAGAACAATGGGCAGTCATTACAAATCGTGATCAACTCCAAGCAGAGAATCTTCGAAGAAAAACCGAACTTGAGGCTCGACAAGAGGACTTGTCTGCAGACTTAGGTCACAAGAACAAGATGAAGGGTCTTGATCGAACCATGGACTTTGAAGACAAGGAAGCAGAACTTGAGCGTCGTCGTCGACAACGTAAAATGGAAACTGCAAGCGAACAATCCGACTTTCTGCGCAAGCAAGAAATGAAAGCTGCAAAGCATCAACAAAAAATTATGAAAGGAATGTTTGATGCTATGGAAGATGAAGAAGAAGATTCTGGTGAGTGATACCATTCGCTCCGTGGCTGTTTTTCTGGTCCTATTGATGGTCATCCAAGTTGGATTACCACTTCAGGCTGAAGGGCAGACAAATCCTCCTACAAATTCAGGTGATTGGACTATTCCAACCAACGATGTGACATATTTGAACAGTTCACAGGCTTTGATTCAGGGAAATATTGATGTTTATGGCACATTGATTGTAAATGATTCAAGCATTTCGTTGTGGGGATCAAGCAACTATGAACGACAGTTCGAGGTTTTTAATGGCGGAAAGTTAGTATTGAAGAATTCAACAATCCTCTCATTTACATCCGTCTGTTTTGATATGACATTTAACCCAGGTTCAGAGATTACAATTGAAAATTCTCGAATACAACAATCATGTCTGGTTGACTTGAAAACTGCGAATGCACATATCACAAACACATGGTTCGAAAAATCAAGACTAGACGTGAACCTCTTTGAGAACACAGGCTCATATTACGAGGGATCATCAACGCTATACACTGCAAACCTCACTTTTGAAAAGTTGACATTTGCAAACTCAAGCAGTGATGGAGCGGCCAAAGGTGAATTAAAAATTCAAAATCCTAATTCGCTTATAGGCACTCCTCTATTCTTTGGTAATACAACTTTCATTGCGAGCACGAACAACGTACTGATTCAAAACAATGCGGATTCGTTTAAATCAATAGAGTTCAATGGTTTAGAAATGTATGGGAACTATGCCCAAACAAGTGGCATCCTCAATCATGCGATTTCAACATCAGCCTCTTCAACCAGAGACGTTTCTATTAACAATTTCAAACTTCATAATCTCTCTCAACACTATGCTGTGAATGCAGATGGAGCAGGTTCGGGCCACAATTTTAACATGACAAATGGAAGCATATCTGGCTTGGGCAACATGTCCACAACTTTTGTTTTAAGTTCAGGATGGGGGCATAAACTCATTTACATAAAGGATTATTCGGCGAATTTGAAAAATGTTTCAATAGTTAACAATCTCTTTGGGTATCGATACATCAGTTCTCTATCTTCTTCAAATCAATTGTTGAATGGTGGGAAGTATTGTTCCGCTATCCAAACGTCTTCTTCCAAACTGAGTTTGATTGACAGCACTTTAGACGCAAACTGCCATTTCGAATTCATATCTGATGCTGCTCAAGTAACTAACTACCAAGGCATTGCCTCCGGTGCTTGTCATAGTTTGTATAATTATTATACCCAGAGCGACCCTTATTACGAACTTAGGGAAAGTGGAAATTGTAATCAGTGGCAATTTATGGCCATTGCCAACTGGGGGAGTAGTAATGGTTGGAGTCGAAATGGTTACGATATTCAGATAGAAAATTCAACCATTAAGAATAACAATCACTTGTCTCATACTTACACAAATCCAACTCAAGGAAACAGTAGCGAAACGACTTGGTGTACTTCTCATTATAGTCACTGGCGGTGTAGAAACGCTCATCTTAGTAGCATAGGTATCTTTGCTAGTGGTGAGATGAAGATCAATAACTCTGTGATTGACAATAATACCAATGTGGAACTCTCACGTTCGAGTTATGCTATGTCTGACAGTTATTACAAATCAAAAGTATTCTCTTATGAGGTTTTGTCAAGACCTTCTTCGAGTGAAATATCCTACATAAATAACTCATACATTGGACAACCAACCTGTTCTCCTCAATCAGTAGGGACGCACAGTGACGCATTGAATCATGGTCAACGTTGTTCTTCTTTGTATGTTGATGGAGGAACGGTCTCTCTGCTTAATACGACAATGAATACGAGTGATCAAGAAATTTATGCTGGAGAAGTGATAAATTCCTATCACCTCGATATCAGAGTGACTGACCCTGATGGCGTATGGACGCCTAACGCCAGTGTATCTGTCAATGAAAATGGTTTCTGGTCGCTTGGTAGCCAAAATACTGGGGCAAATGGAGGCCTCGTAAGATTTGCAGCCAAATACAACAGTAAGACCTCAGCTGCATCCTATACATACACTCCTCATTCCATTTCTGTGACGATGCCTGGCTATTCGAATTCCACCTCAATCAATGTTACGAATTATACTTCTGTCATCGTGTACGACCCAACCCCTGATGCCTTCCCTGGTGATATTACACAAGATTGGGATAACGATAGCGATGGCTATGGAGACAACATAAGTGGAAACAATCCTGATTATTTCCCATCCGATTCAACGCAATGGAACGATACTGATGGCGATGGTTATGGGGATAATCAGAATGGAAACAATCCTGATCGGTTACCAAACGATTCGACGCAATGGCAAGATGCTGATGGTGATGGTTATGGGGATAATCAGAGTGGAAACAATCCTGATCGGTTGCCTAATGATGCGACGCAGTGGCAAGATGCTGATGGTGACGGATATGGTGACAATCCAAACGGAAACAACGCTGATGCATTCACGAGTGATTCCACTCAATGGTCTGATCTTGATGGTGATGGCTATGGAGACAATGCTTCAGGAAACAATCCAGATGCATTCATCAACGATGCTACACAATGGTCCGATACGGATGGTGATGGTTATGGTGACAATCAAAGCGGAAACAATCCAGATGCATTCCCTCTCGACATGACACAATGGTACGATGGTGATGGCGACGGCTTGGGTGATAATCAAAGTGGAAATAATTCTGACCCTTACCTTGGTGACTCTGATAACGATGGGTACTCCAACAGTGTTGATGCATTCCCTTGGAATCCAACACAATTCGAAGATTTGGATAATGATGGACTTGGTGACAATACATCCGGTACTGCAGCTGATCCATATCCTGGTGATACGGACAATGATGGTACCAGCAATACACTCGATCCGTTCCCTACTGATGCAACACAAGATACTGACGCTGATGGTGATGGCTATGGTGATAATCAAAGTGGTAACAATCCAGACCCTTCCTTGGATGATAGCGACAACGATGGTGTAACCAATTCAAACGATGATTTCCCATACAACCCTACACAAAGCAGTGATTCAGATGGGGATGGATGGGGTGACAATCAATCAGGTCATCCTGCCGATGCATTCCCGAACGAACCATCGCAATGGCTTGATTCTGATGGTGATGGCTATGGCGATAACGCCAACGGAGTCAATGGTGATGCCTTCCCTTACGATTCAACACAATGGAATGACGCAGATGGAGACGGATACGGTGATAACCCAACAGGAACCTTACCTGATGAGTATCCAAATGATCCTTCACAATGGGTTGATGCAGATGGTGATGGCTATGGAGATAACTACACCTTTACCATCGATTCGACAACTGGCTTGAGAGTTCAAAGTGGGGATCCATTCCCACTTGATTCAACGCAATGGTCTGATTTGGACGGAGATGGCCATGGAGACAATGCGAGTGGGAACCTTGCTGATGAATATCCATATGACCATACTCAATGGCGAGATAGAGATTCAGATTCTTTCCCAGACAATTATTCCTATTCCGTCAATTCTTCAACGGGATTGCGTGAAAATCAAATCGGTGATGCATTCCCAGATGATGCGACACAATGGTCTGACGTTGATGGAGACGGCTATGGTGACAATGCATCTGGAAACAATGCTGACGTATTCCCTACGGATTCAACACAATGGGCAGATGCAGATAATGACGGATTGGGAGATAATCCAAATGGAAACAATCCAGACCCTACTCCAGGCGATACTGATAATGATGGTGTTCCAGACTATCTCGACGCCTTCCCATACGAAGCAACACAATGGAGCGATACTGATGGAGATGGATACGGGGACAACTGGGGTGCAACAACTTGGACTTCACTTCGATCTCCTGGTTTGCCTGGCATGTTTGTTCAAAATGCAGTTCTTGTCGATTATTTCCCAACGATTTCAGCTGCACACTTAGACAGTGATTTCGATGGTTTCCCTGACAATTGGGGGCCGCAAGATACTGGAAATAATCGTGCGGGATTGATTCTCGACGTATGTCCACAAATCTATGGAAATGCAACGACAGCAGGCCCTGGATGTCCGGATGGTGACGGTGATAACGTTGCAGATCAAGATGATGCTTTCCCAATCGATCCGACACAATGGAGCGACTCTGATGGTGATGGTTATGGGGATAATCAAGACGGTTCATTCCCTGATCGATTCCCGAACGATCCAAGTCAATGCTGTGATCGAGATGGTGATGGCTATGGCGATAATGCCTCTTCAAATCCACATGATAAATTCCCTGACAATCCAACACAATGGAATGACAGTGATGGAGATGGATACGGAGACAATCCACAAGGAACAAATCCAGACATGTTCCCATCAGATTCTACTCAGTGGTTGGATGCTGATGGCGATGGATATGGAGATGATCCGAATGGAACAAATCCTGATCCATATCTCGATGATTTCGATAACGATGGTTATCCTGATGGCCAGGACGATTGTCCGTCAGTCTACGGAAACAGTACTTACGATCGGAAAGGCTGTGTAGATTCAGATGCAGACGGTGTGTCTGACCAAGTTGATTTGTGGCCAAATGACCCAAGTCGGTCATTGGATTCAGATGGTGATACTGTAAACGACCCAGATGATGCTTTCCCGGATGATGCTACACAATGGGCTGATGCAGATAATGACGGATTGGGGGATAATCCTAACGGGAACAATCCTGACCCTTCTCTAGACGATACAGATAACGATGGCTATCTCAATCAAAATGATATTTTCCCCGAAGACCCTACGCAATGGCAGGACTTGGATGGTGATGGTTTAGGAGATAATCCAGAGGGAAGCAATCCAGATCCTTCTCCGAATGATTCCGATAATGATGGTGTAATAAATCCTGAGGATTTGTATCCGTTAAATCCAGACCAACATTCCGATTCAGATGGTGATGGTTGGGGAGATAATTCATTCGGACTGGACGGAGATGCTTTCCCTTCCGATCCGACCCAGTGTTGCGACACAGATGGTGATGGCTGGGGTGACAATCCAAACGGTACAATGCCAGATGCATTCCCACTCGATTCCACGCAATGGATTGATCTCGACAACGATGGCTTGGGAGACAATCCAGATGGTTCGAACGGAGATCCGTCTCCAAACGATACTGACAATGATGGCATTAAGAATGGTGAAGATGGATGGCCTACTGATCCTGAGAAATCATTAGATTCAGATGGTGATGGGATTGAAGATGGAGATGAGCTCTTCCTTATGACAAAGATTCCTAGCACTTCTGCAGGTTCTGTAATGCTTCTTGTGTTGCTCGTAAGTATTGCAACAGCAATCGGTGGGTATTTCTTCGGTCAAAGAAATTCTGGATTACGAAAAGGATCTGAATTACTGTCGAATGAAACATATGATTCTTCAGACATTGTTGAAAAAGAATTAGGCGAAAATGAACTTTGATGTGGTTATATGGCTGAAGTAAATTATCTTGAATTTCTCAATAAGATGGATCACAATCAATTAGTGAGCTTGCTAAAGGGTCATGGACTTCTTGAAAAGGGCGTCCTGACGTTGGAAGATATCGCAAGTATTGTTGGGAATTGGGTACTTGATCTTGAGGGTCATCATCCTCGAAATTGTCTTAAGAAAATTAATGATAGATTGCAAACGCCAACTCCTACAGTAGCAACACCTGCTCTCCCCACAGCTCAAAGGACTCCTGCGGTTCGCAGCACCATTCCTCTTCCGCCACCGGTTCCAACACAGGCGGCTCCAGTTGCATCACTTCCATCAGAGGGAATGTCAGCAATCACAACCGAACGTATTCACTTCCAAACCTCTTCTGAATTAAACGACTTTGCAGAGCAAGAGAAGGTCATACCACCCGTTGTTTCAGTACTGCTCTTTTTGCTTGTAACCCTATCAACAGCGGGTACTTTCGTCGCTTCAGGAATACCATTCGCACTATCAGTCTCTTTGGGCTTAGGCCTTGCATGTCTTGTGCCTGCTCTAATGCCTCCAGAATCGAACGGTTTCTTCCTGGCTCAACTGAGTGCGATTGGTTGGATTGTTGTTCTCTTTGGGAGTGCTCTCAGTCTTGACGTAAACGAATCTCCAGAACTTGTTCAAGATCTTGTCAATCTCTCATTTGCATCAATAATGCTGGTTTCAAATTTCATCATTTTATCGTTTGGAGTTGCTACATATTCTTACGTGGACGAAGAAAAGTTATCCACTCGAAGGATGGCTAATAATCTGACCTCAATTGCTCTTACCCTTTTCATTATCGCCTTACTGTTTGAGGATTTGAGGAAAGGCTTGGTACCTGCAGTTGCAGCAGTTACTGGTTTGTGGGGTATTGTGGTAATTGGCCAATCCCGTCCGCTAGATATCAGTAATTTGCCTGAGAAAATCGCAATAGTTTGCTTGTTCTTTTCGATGGCAACTCTCTTTGCTTCTTGGGATGATTATCTCTTTATCTATCTCATTCTTTGTGTCTTAGTCGTTGGATTTGCGCTGCTATCGCCTACTCTTGCTAGAGAGAGTCTTGCAAATTTGATGTTGGTATACAGCGCCGTTTTTATCACAATGATGTCATTACTTATGTCCCTATCATTCCCATCGATTCTTTTCCATATCATTGTCCTTATATTCGTATTAGTTCAAATGGAATATCGTTACAGAGAGGATGGTAAACGTAAATTTACAGTTACTAAAATTCTATCACCTCAAGAAGCAAGATTTGCAGACGAAAAACACATCATTGATTCCGATGTTGCCATACTTGGATTCAAGGGTGCAGGGAAAACAAGTTATCTTGCTGCATTGTGGATGATTTTGAATAATCGAGTTACCGGAGACTTATGGTACGGTTCCGCCAAAAATCTTTTCGATCAAAGACCCTTGGCATATGGCGTAAATGAAATCAAAACAGTTTTACAAGAAACTGCAGATGAAACTGAGCGCATGATGATTGAGACGGATTCTGACAAAGAGGTTATGCTCAAATATCTGTCACATCGTTGGGCTCAAGTGACAATGCGTTCTGAATTTGGTGAAAACAAACTTCCGCATCCGGTTTATGGTTTCCCATTCCTATCAAATGCACCACGGTCGACCAAAAAATTCCTTGAAAATTTCACCAAAAAGTTACTTATCCCCGACAAGAATAAACGGACCCTACCCGATTCAACTGCGGGCGTAAGCATGCAACTTGCTCTTAGTATCGGTTTTCCTGCTGAATTACATGAATCATATTCGACTTTCTTTGGCTTGAGTAAGAAAGAAAAATATTACACCTCTAATGTAGAAAAGCGAATTCGATGCTTGGACGTACCTGGAGAAGAAGTCCAACGTGCTGTCGAATTTATGGATGGACAGACCATTAAATCAAGTTCTATCGCCAATCTGCTGCTTAACATCGAAAACAAAAATGAACGAGAATGGCGGCAGCACAGGGAAGCAATCCGGTACATCGTAAAAATGACTGCAGAATTTGAACATGTGGTATTCATGATCGATGCAAATGAATTTACTTCACCTTCTCAATCCAATGATAGCCCAGTTGGAGCATATCTTTTACTTGCAGACCCCTTGCTCATCTATCGGGTGCATCATTGAGAAAAGTAACTGTGCTATTGAACAAAAGTGACGAATTATTGATTCGTGGCGAAAATCCAAACCGAGTTATGCCAGATGGTGGATTGTTAAATTGGGATGAACTTCTCAACCAAACAAAGGCTATGCAAACATTGGCTGAGGTTATTGGACCTGCTGTTCTAAGCCGTGTCAAAATACCAATTGAAGCATATTTCACATGCACATTTGGCGGAGTTATACACAGAGGTCCGGGAGCGCCTCCAGAGGACGTCATTCCAACTTATCCAATGGTGCCAATCAACGTATTGGAGCCACTATTACGAGACATGATGTGATTTTAAATTTGGAAGTGAACATATGGGGCTCAACTTATCAATCTGGGATCATAATTCTGAGGTTGGATATCATTTTAGACAAAATAGTGGAAATACTATCTGGGAATCTGTCATCAAAAGTGAGAATAATGCCGTGCGTTCCTTAGAACAACAAGCACTTGAAGGACGGATCCGATTATATCCTCTGTCAAAGAATTCCCTTGCTGTGATTGTATCAAAACGAATCCATTCAGATGGACGTCCAGCAGTGAAAACAGCATCAATTATGTTTGAGAATTCTTCATGTCCTGTTCGATGGAAGACGGGAATCGTGGATTTGGCTATCAAAGGATTAGAAACAACGTCAAATGGAGGGTCATTGGATTTCGATCTTGGTGAATTTACACTCTCATCTGAATTACTTCCTTACATTCCAACACAACAAACAACTGAGACGAGTATTTTTTCCGGTTTTAGCTTGGATGCCGTGATGATGCTTTGGTCAATGCTTCCACCGGAACAACGATGTGTAACTGAGGTCATTCTCGGCGCTGTTGATGACTCAGAGACTCTGTCAGGGCATATTCAGTACCGTTGGATAATTAAACCAGGAATCGAACTTGCAACAGCAAATTATCAGCACAGATTGGATTTAATTTCTCAAGATTCAACAACGTTTGGGAGTGAGTTGGAACATTCGAGCATTGTCGCAGATAGCACTGGTGTTTCTAGCAATATGTGGATGAACGTCGTTGATTCAGAAATGCTCCGTAGAGGAATCCCTATATCGAACGTTGATTCCTTTTTGACTCGAATCCATGTGTCAAAGCATGATGCACAAGAATCAAGGAGGGCTGTTTGGCGGGAATTGGTCATTGAGATGCTGAAAGGAAATCCACTCAAATACAAACAATTATTTTTTGAACAAGCAGGTATGCCTACTGCAGAAGAGATTCAAGACTTCAATGAAGAGGAACAATTTCATACACTTTCACCAGGTTTTCTATCTGTCGAACATTCCGCTTCTAGATCCTATATTTTGCGCACCATCAGTTCGTATTATGGGTGTATCAGCACCCAGAATTTGCTGAAATTGTTTTCACTTGTTGATGTTAACCGTTGGTGGATTATCTCCCAATCTCAACCAAATCAGAATGCCGAGTTGGTTCGATTTCTTTCATCAATATTCAGAAAGGATTACCAGATTGTTCACCATTTCCTCAAAAAGGCAATCTCCACTCACATCGATCAATCTATTGGTGCAGACTTATTGGAAGCGATAATCGATTCAAACATTGTTCTCCCTTCAGAAGAGTTTCTTTACATGCTCAAGGATATGAATGTTCCAATTTCTGAACGTGGCGCTGTTCGACTTAATACCTTGATTTCCCAATTGTTTTTGTTGAACTGGGATGATTCAAGGAAGGTCTCGAAATGGCTTTCTTCCATACACTTGAACCAAAAGCAGCCATTGCTTAACTCATTGAATGATTTTGAATCATGGATTGGCCAAGATTCAATCAAAAAAGGATTATTTTATCAGTATCTCATAGGTCTTACTGAAAATATGGAGAACAGTAGTTCTTATCAAACAAATGCTGAGGTTTCTTTACGCATCGCACTCCATTCCTCGGTTGATAGTTTCTGGTTTAGCGAGGTCTTTCGCAGGGGGAGTGTTTCGCAAATACGTCTTTTATTAGAGTCGAAAAATATGTCTCTTGACAAAGTCCCCACAACGACTCTGAACCGTTTACAATCAGGAAATACCGAATTGTTGGGGTGGCCTAGTCCTTACAAAAAGATTTCAAGTGCAACGAAGATGCAAACTCGAGCAAGATTAGCGATTCAGCCAACCCGTCTTGATAAAGCCAACAAAATGTTTGGCTTGTCATGTCACATCACCTTTTGGCTCTCAACGATTACATTTGTTCTATTTTTACTCGATTTAATCGGTATTATGAATTTGAATCTTAAACCACCGAGTATGATTGATCCGCCATATTATGGGCTTGAACTTCCACGATATGCTGACTTCTTCTCACTTACTTTTGCATTAATACTTTCGATTCATAGTTATCTATATTCTAAAGTCACAAAAAAACTGAGGTAGAAATATGTACTCAAATTTGGAAAAAAAATGGTTGGATCTAGTTAAATTTGCAGGAGTATCCCCCCCTGAGATGCTCTCAGAGTCAGGGGTTAGGGAATGGGCACGTCCAGACGATCCACATCCCGCACGAAAAAACAGGCCTGCTTTGATGAGAGTTTTTCTGAGTATGGGAAAGGGGAATCTCAATAATCTTCGAGATGAAGTATTAATTTTATTTTCTGGTGCCATGAAATTATCAGACATTGACGAATTCAATATTCTGGCAGATGAATCTCAACCGGATGAGAGTAAATATCGAAATAAATCAGTCTTTGGATGGGTGGGGTCTTTTAGCGAGAAATTAGCAAGTACTTTACAATCATTACCCGAATCTAAGACCGATAATTTGGTATTGAAAGTAGGAGAGTACCTCGCTTATGATGTGGATCTCTATGTTGAAGCAACCAAAGTGCTTGACAAATATCATCTGGAAAGAGAACATTTGGAATCACTTCGCGAAATCATGGGCAGTCCTGAAATCCCTAAAGCGAAAGAGAGAGTAGCATACATTGATGATTTTATGGAATTAGTTTTAACCCCCATGGCTCAACTCATTCAACTCATTGAAGAATCAAGAAAGGAGCTCAATGAATTTCATCGTTCGTTAGCTGCTGATGTTGTGATGGAGAGTGCAGGGATCCAGGTGAATGCTCTTGATTTCCCTTCACTTGATGGTATCGCTAAGGCTATAGAATCACTTCCGAAGTTTGAGGATCCGAGTACATTCTCCTCTTACAAAAACGGGTCTTCCCAACTCCAGATTGAAGCAGCAGCTGAGAACTTTTGCAACGAGATGAATGAAAGATTCAATGCAGCAATTGAACTTGACGAAAACGCAATAATGAAAAAAGTTAAGCGGGATAAATTTAACATCCAACTTGTCAATGTGTACGGTGGAAATGCAAAGATTGCACAATCTAATTTAGAGACATACGTGAACTAAAACCGAAGTTCACATTTACTTTCAAAGAGCCATTAGATTAATCTGTATCCAGTATTTGGTTGAAATATGGGCCTTCTCCAACAAGCTGATTGGGAAGTTTTCAAGCGTTCTGAAACGTGGAAGGCTTTTGGTATAGCCGTGATTATGTTTGGAACAATTGCCTTTGCAGGATTGACATTGTTCGACAGCATTGATGACATCTTTGAGTCCGATGCTGAACCCGCACCAATTCCTGACATCATGATGGATTCGCTTAATCGAACTGGGATT
>Ga0233444_10004476_pt1 | contig 13334 bp, 9 predicted proteins | sample SI_124_October20_6_FD_182792 | JGI IMG/M metagenome (GOLD analysis project Ga0233444, IMG submission 182792) | Seawater microbial communities from Saanich Inlet, British Columbia, Canada - SI_124_October2016_10_MG | ecosystem: Environmental > Aquatic > Marine > Inlet | place: Canada: British...
GGAGGGGACGGAGGCGGAGGAGAGGGAGGAGGGGACGGAGGCGGAAGTGAGGGAAGAGGAGGTGAGGGAGAAGCGGGAGAGGGAGAAGGCGGATCGATTGTGATCGTGTGCTCGACCCAATATATTTTACCATGACGTTTAGCAGTCGCTATGTTGATCTTATACACTCCAGAAGCGCCACTAGGCGGCACCCACTTCATTCCAGCGAAATCCGTTATTGAATAACTGTACCTGAACTTATCACAGTTATTTACAGTTGACCCACCCCCCTCTAGTTGTCCATCTTCAACAACCGCAAACCACCCGCCACTCTTTAGAGTAAACGTACCCGTTGCAAAACTATATTTGTCGTCATAATCAGAACCTTTCGAAGATGTAACGCCACCGTACTGCTGATCGTAACCGTTTGCATACATGCCATTGTCCGTATTGTTACCGTTCAACATTGTAGACACAAGAATGCCACACCGACTGTTTTGTGATACCCACTTATCAGGGTCAGTCAAGGCAAGTGGGAGCAGGGTGAGCAGTACGGAGCATGTCTTATTGGGCATCTTGTTGTCTCTTTACAATGAGTACCACTGGAAAAAAAGTTGGGGTGAGGGATGGACTAATCATCGATCCCAATTTTTTTCGAGGTATTGTGAGGAAGAGAGTAGCATGCAGAACGCTCGGTTTTTCGAGGACAAGTTTGAGTCTGGGGAGTGGGACGAGGACACTTTCCTGACAGAGCTTCCGTACGTGGGTCCATACATAGAGGCGCGCCTGAGGAGAGCCCTTCGGAGGAGGAACGACGCAGCCGCCGCCGCGGCTGCCGCTGGTCCGATGACGGTGGGCGAGTTTGTGGTCTCTTTTCGAGGGATGCACTCCCCTCGCGTGGCGCACATCCTCCAGCGCGCGCTGCAGAACAGGAGGGGGAACCAGTGCGTCTCCCCTCGGCCAGAGAGAGACGGGTACCACGTGGGGGACGTGAACGAGTACGGGTACGAGGTGCTTGCGAGGCTGCTGGAGCATGCGCGTCGGTCTCGCATCTTCCAGGCGGGGCTGCGCTTCACGGCCCCTCTCCCCAGGCTCGAGAGGAGAGCCGCATCCGCTCGGAAGTGCGGGTGCAAGAAGCGAGGGGAGTGCGTCGGCGCTTGCGTCTGGGTGGACGAAGGCTGCTTCCCGAGGGACACTCGCTCCAAGGGCTTCACGGGAACTCCCTACCATCCCTCCCAGGTCGTCCACGCTCCCACCGAGGCGGATCGCTCCCGCGTCCGCCGGTCTTCCACCACTTCCCTGACCTCCCACCTCCGCTCCGACGCGGACAGCGTCTCCGACATTAACGCCGGCCACTCTCGCCGCCTCTCCTATGTGCGAAGGGGAAGCAAGATGTGGAGGAGGCCAGGCTCCAAGGTCCGCCTCCCCGTGCGAGCATGAAAACAAAAGGGAACTCCTTTTTTTTCAGTTGTACCATGTCAAGATAACATCATGCCCCCTAGGAGCCTCTCCCGAGGGAAGAAGAGGTCCCCAAAAAAGAGGGCCTCTAAGAAGAGAAAGACGAAGAAGGGTCTCAGATCGAGGTCCTCCCCCTCTCGTCGCACGCGCTCCTTTCGAGCAGTCAAGCGCGGACCATCCGAACTAGAACCAGTACAGGCCCTGGGTGAACGGACCGGAAATGCAGTGTTGTACTCAAATGGGATAAAAGTGGAAGATTTAGATGGAGAAAATAGAAGAAAGGTTTACGACATGTTTGACATAGAAATTGATACGCTGCATTTGGATTTATCGTCAAGTAAACGTCAAGCGCCCACTCCTGGAAGGACGCCGGAATCCACAGATCCCCACTCTCCTCCAGGCATTCCTGTTCAGACACCGAGCCCCACCGCCGTCCCGTGCACACGAACCCCATCCGCACCTGTAGGGCAGACAACAAGGCCGAACTCCCTCGTGACCGTGTACAATACGACGTTGTACACGGTTTCTGTCCAACTTGAGGAAATAGACAAACAAACAAGTTCTCTCCAAGCAGAAGATTCGAGAGTACACTCGAGCACGCAAGAAGAAGGAACTAGACAGCATTTGCGCATAACCGGACGGACGACTCTTTCTGCACAAGGCATCAAAGAAAAACATATACTCGACAAAACAAAGGGGAGGGCGGTTGTACGCAAATACAATATTTTGAAGCCAGCTGAGTCCACAGAAGAAAGTGATTTTTATGTTAAGGATGGAGATAGCATCGCGTACTCACATGAAAAAGGCGTATTTATCCCTGAGAATAGTAAATTATACAGCAGAATCGGATTACTCACATGTAGTGAACAAGGGCAGGTCGATATGCTTACAAATGACCCCGCCACTCATCCACTTGACAAGTTTGTGACACTTTATGGTGAATACGTGTTCTTTACGGAACGTGGAACCGCGGACAAACTTCAGGACGCAGTATCCAGTGGAGAATTCTACATGTATGTTCTTCTCAGGAGTGGGACGCTACGGATGCAGGAGTACGCCAACGAGTTGAGTTGGAACTCTAAGCACAAGTTTGTTACGGGTGGAGACCTACAAAACGTCATCGCAGCTGGTGTGCTACGTCGCATAGCTGACAACGTGATCTACCTTGACAACTCGTCCGGAACCTTTCCGTCCATAGGGACGGAAAGGACCCAAATAGCCGCTGAGCGTCTATCCGAAAAGATACCCGATTTCATCTTCATGGCAGTGGACTTCAATACTTTAAAACCATACCTTTACAAGAGAAAGGAAGGGCACCTCCCCAAATCTGTCCTGAGGGGTAGACATCCCGACCTACCTTGACAGCCGACGGAGAGTTTCGTCACGGAGGACTGTTTTTGTCTTCTGTTCCACTCTAATCCCTCATGTGAATAACCCGGAACCAATCTCCGTGCTTCGTCACTACCCAAAACCTACCAACTCACCGAGTTTCGTCACCCCCACCCCCCAGAAACAAATCACCGAGTTTCGTCACTACCCCAAAAACAGAACCAAACCCCGGGATGGCAGGCAAGTACTCGGACACTTTCCTCCGCCGCAACATCCAGCCGGTGCGTCGACTCGGCTCTGGCTCCTTTGGGGTCGCGAGGCTGGTGCGCCTCCCTAACGGAGACCAGTTCTGCCAGAAGGAGGTGGTCGTGCACGATCCCAAGGAGCGGGAGCTCATCCTGACAGAGATCAAGGCCTTGCAAGGCTCCGCAGGGCACCCCAACGTGGTCGGCTTTGTGACTTCTTGGGCCCTCTGCAATCGCGTCTGCATCCTGATGGAGTTCTGCCCGAACGGCTCATTGTCCGACCACATCAAGCGCGTGTCGGCCAGAGGTCGCAAGTTCTCTTCCATCAAGGTGCAGTCGTACATGGAGGACATGGCGAATGGCATCGAGTATCTGCACAAGACCCTCCTGACCATGCATCGGGACATCAAGCCGGACAACATCCTCATGGATGGCGAGGGCGTCCTCAAGCTCGCCGACTTCGGCTGGGCCAAGGAGACCAAGCCAGGGAACCCGATGACGCGCACCATGGCGGGGACGCCCCTCTTCAACCCCCCCGAGCAGTACCGAGGCGAGTACTATTCCTTCTCGACCGACATCTGGGCGCTGGGCTGCGTCATCTTCGAAATCATGACCTTTCACTCCCCTTGGAAAGACTGTGTCGACATGCACTCGCTTTCCAAGTGCGTCCAACAGGGGGCCGACTTCGCCCCCCTTATGGAGCGCAGCTACCCTCCCAACCTCGTGTCCGTGGTGCGCTGGATGATGCAGACCGACCCTTCCCTCCGCCCGGAAGCCGGGCAGCTCATCCACCACATCACCTTTGGCATTCCGTCCCCGCTCGACACGGCCCCTCGCGGAGAGAACGATCCGGAAGGCAACACCGAGCAGACCGGCGCAAAGATGCTCCTTGCGACGTCCAAGATCCAGACCGTCCTTCGGCAGAGCTTTGAGCGCCGCAAGCCGGCCCTCCTGCTCACCCCCAAGCCCCCTGGCGAGATGCTCTTTGACAAGGATCACGTCTCCCCGCGAGCAAAGGCCGGCAATAGCCGCGAGAAAGCCAAGCACGCGCCTTCCCCTTCACCGGCGGATGTGCTCCCCGCTCCTACGCATCGCGCCGCTCCCACTATTATCAAGCCTCCAGCCGCACGGGTGCATCTCTTCCACGCCAAGCCACCTGTCCCACACTCCAACTTCAAACTCCACACCAAGCCGCTCCCTCCTTCCGGTACTCCTCAGTCTTCTCCCCATGCGCGCATCAACGCCGCTCGTGTGCACGGGACGGCGGAGGAGTCCGGGACGCCGAGGCGGGCCCCTGTCCCCTCCGAGGCGGCGCGCAAGAAGGCGGAGGCGGTGCTCCGGAGCTCGCTGACGCGGTATCGGGAGCGTGCCAAGAGGATCGCCCCTACCCCCGCCCGCCTCCAGCGTCTGGCGGAGCCAAAGAATCCGCGCGGGGTCTCGATTGTGGCCCCTCGGGTTGCATGGATGTGAGTTTCTGGCGCTTGCCACTGCGAGGCGCTCGCTTGTGTCTGAATAGTGTGAGAGACGGTTGCAGCGTCATGGGCATTTCCGTGTCCATTAGCATCTGGGTTTTGAGGAGAAAGGACTGCACGATGTAGGCATTGTCATGAGAGGTCAGGTATTGTGAGTGTTCGTCTAAGAGTTCGCACTCTACTTCGTAGACCGGTGGTTTCGTGCGCTGGAGGTGATCCACCGCTACGCGAGTGGGTCCGGACCATGTCCTCGACAGCTCGTACAGCCACACCGTGCCGTCTCCCCTCCTGTCTCGAAACTGCCTCCTGTGCTTGAGTCGGACGTGCGTGGGAAGGCAAGACGTGGGGGGGGTGACGAGGAGGTGCTCCCTGGAGCAATCGAGCCGGCATGCCACCCGCTGGGAAGGAAGCGGTCCCTCTCCTTCGGTGTGCTCCTTTCCTACTTCCCTCTCCTCTTTGAGCACTACGCTGCAAACCGACTCCTTGACCAAGTGGCTGGTGTGGAGGGAGAAGCCTTGCGTGTCGCACTCGACGCGGGTGCGCACGTGCTCCCCCGTGGGGAGCACGTAGTGGTAGTCCACCACCTGCCTCCACTCCTTGTCCGCGCAGAGGGCTGGCGTCACCTCCATCTCCATGGCGAGCTGAGCGAACGTCTCCGCCGTCACCCCTGGTATGAAGCGGGACCCATCCTCTTTCAGCTGCCCTACCCTCAGCTCCAGCTCTCCTTCCTTTTCCAGGTCCCTCCGCTGCTGCACCAACGCCTCGAGGGTGGACGACAGCGTCTCTGCGATCCCCATGCGTCTTGGTATCCTCCTTTTAGTAGGTGAACAGGAGGAGAGCATTGACAACGAGACTGATACGACTTTCCTCTCTCCTTCTAGCCTATATTGCACACCGTGTCGAAACACCGTGTTGTTTACCACACAAGTGCTACCCAATTTTTTTATATATAATCATTGTAAAAATCATGAGAGAAAGATTGAATTGTCTGGGAATCAGTTATTCTGAGACCCAGTTACGGGATATATTCCGAAAATTCTGGTGTGTTGAGCTGTTCACGTTGTTGGGAATCAAACTCAAGTTCGATATTGGAACAGATGTGGATGGTTTGAAACTACAATTATCCGATAAAATTCAAAAAGTAGATCGTTTGGATGGCATAAATCCAAACATGCGACAAGCTATTCATTTTCGTTTGAGCATGCTTATGAGTTGTGTAGACGGTTGGAAGGAACAGCTGGTCAGCTTTGTGAAAACATGCAGAAAAGAACGTGTGATGCTTTTTGGAAAGAAAGAAGATTTGAAAGATGTGCATAAAGATGTGCATACAAACGAAGTATTAGTTAACATGTACGTTGAATCGATCCTCCAATACGCGGAGGAAATGGAAGTTTGGCAATATATAAGAAAAGAAGATGTTTATATCCAAGAATACATTTTTGGTGGCATTCTTGATGGCAAGCACATACTTCCTTTTACATTCACGTTGAAAGAACTAAGACGCACAATGAGATCATTTTTAAATGCAGTGAACAAAGAAAACGTTTATAGCTCTCTTTTAAAACACCCAACGCTTAAAATTACAGACGAAAATATGGAGAAACATATTAAGAAAGTGTGTGATCTCACCATAAAGGTTTGGCATAAGAAGAGCGATACTATTGATAATGTCATAGACGAGTGCATGACAAGACATGACATTGATGATCATACAAGAAACTTAGTGAAAGAAAAGGTGTATGAATCTATCAATAAATACTACATACCTTCAGATGACGGGTCGATACAAGCAGACTATCTAAAAAATTGTAGAAATCTCGACATGGTGCTTGATGAGTGTAGAAAAACGTTGACCCGACCAGCAGAGGATACCGACGTCATAGTATGGATATTGGTGGATGAAAATATAGTTAAAAAAAACAGGCTAACAGACCTTGAACTCAATGAACTCAAATCTGTAGACATTATCCGTGAAGAACAAGCTATCATCGCAGATCCGTTGCATTCAGGAGGATTTATACTTAAAGAAAACTACAACACAAAGTATGAAGAGAGTGGAGAAATAAAAAAATCTTCTATGCCGATGAATATTACATTCGGGGAGCTAAATAAGTATTTTGTAAAATATAAAGTATTCAAGCCTATGAAATGTTACTTTAAATATAAAACATTACTGTTTGTCCCACGTTTCAATGTTGACAATTTTACACCAGACGAGACACTGAAGCATTTGAGTACGTTTGACCCAGAGGTGGGAAAATTCGTTAGTAAATTATGCGAAAATATACCCGATGACGAACGAACGCCTGAACAAAGAAATTTCTGTAGCATGTTAAGCAACAAATTTAGCTCAAGCGATAACATAAAAACTCTGTACGGCTACACATGTGTGATAGAAGAGTTGATATATTGTCGCTTCATGCGCCCATTGGAAGAGTTTGAGGCTTCTTTGAAAACCCCTGATCTGGCGGAAGAGTATAAAAGTAAATTAATGACCTGCGGGGACAAAGTTTGGTTAGCAATCGGATTGTCTATATGTACAGGGACGACAATGTGGACTTTAACACCAATAACATGGAAACTTGAACGTATCCAAGATATAACAGAGAATGAACATGCCGGAAACGCTATTAAATGGGTAGGAGCGATAACTGTAAACGCGTTTGAAGCTGGGATTCATTGGTATGACGAAAAAATGACTGAGGCTATCAACACAGTTACGGGGGCACATTTAACGGAAGCAATGGTACATACAATAGGGAACACACTTGTGCTGGGTGCAGCGGCGTTCAGTGTGTTAAATATTGTCAGGCACTCAAACGTGAAACGTACGAAGGTGAAATGTGACATGATTCTGAGACAAATAGTAGATAGTGATGGAAAAGTTCCATTTCATGTAATGCAGGAAATCAGACGATACATCGCAGATGGTAAAGGCTGGCAAGCATGGTTGAAGGGTAATGCATGGTATGGTGACCGTTGAGAGAATATGAGTACACACCAAATTTCACTATGACCGGTATCTATTGCATGGCGTCGACTACTTTGCAGCATGTTGACGCATTCGGTAGTATGCCATATGGAATGCATATCTTGTACGGTTTTTTTAACTTTTCAAAGTCCCCATCCTCCAAATTCAACAAACTATAAACCATTTCTGCCCAGTCAAACTGTGTCTGTGTCAGCCAGTCCAATGTTTTAATCATAAAATTTGTCTGTGCCTGATTGTTGAGACACTGCAAGCACTGAATCTTCAAGCTGATGGGACAGCTGGATTTGGTACCGTCTAGACGTTGTCTTACACTTGCTACAAACTGGTCTACATCTCGTATTGCACCATGCTTTTGATACCACATTATTCCCCACGCTCCTCCTGAGCAACCACTCATTCCTTTTAAATCATTCAGTTTTCCAGTATTTTCCAATTCTTTGATACAACTCCAAGCGATGATAGCTGCTTTCATACCTCCCCCTGAAGCAGCGACGCCATGAAGTTGTGCGAGTTCGCTTGATAAGGTTTGCACTGCTTTCACACATGTCTCTTTGAGTCTCGACCATATACCCGGGTTTGTGTTTGCTGGCAGAGCGTCGATTCCCGGCAACATGCTGGTGTATACTTCTAGAACGTAAATGTTCACTTCAAGTTTGCTTCCTTTTGCTGCATCATGATACAGTGTCGACGCACGCCTTATATTGTAATGTGTTTCAGAAACAAGGGTTTCTTCTTTGATATCATCAAACATAGATATATCGGGGTACATGTTGTGTACCTTGGCCCTACCATGGACCCATTCGCTGATGTGAGTGTTCTCATAGTTCAACACTAAAATGTTGCATCTCTTATCGCATGAGTCCTTGACCATGTTCCATACCGAGAACAATCCATGTTGGTCGAAATAGGCACCATCCGCACACCTCATCATCACCGACTTCCTACCTGTACCCGTATGTAGCGTCCCATGCACCTGCGGCGCGACTCCAGCTAGACGTCCTTCGAAGGTAGTCCCTAAAGGAAGGGGAGACATCTTGGGGTCACAAAACATTCCGAAAGCAGCAGATGTAGATGCAAATAGCGTTCTTGGCGTGAAATCGATAGACAAACTACCAGTGTACGTCACCGTGTTTGTCACTTCAACGTTACATTCGGTTAGTTCGCAGATATTCAGAGCTCTGTCGACATGTTTTACGCAGTATGTGTTCCTATTGTCACCATCAAACACCTCGATGCATGCGATTCCATTTGTTTTCGACATGAGAAACGGCTCATCATTTCTATGATGAAAGAACGATACGTTGTTGATCTCAATTTTCTGTTTGTGCAAAGTACCCCACAGGTTAGGACACCCAGTAGTATCCCTTAGTTGCTGCATTCTGTGTTGAGCCTTGTCGCCGCGGTAGCGGCGGCTCGGTGACTTACGAATGGAATGCCGTTTAGGTTCCACTCTCGAGCGGAGTGAACGTCGACACGTTTTTGCCGATAACCTGCGTTCTCGACGTGAACCCCTTGATCGAGACCAAGACATGCGTGCAGCGGGCATAGTTTGCCTTTGTGATATCCCACACTAAAAAAATTCGCATGTGGCAAACGTGTCTCTGCGATCCCCATGCGTCTTGGTATCCTCCTTTTAGTAGGTGAACAGGAGGAGAGCATTGACAACGACTGGTACGACTTTCCTCTCTCCTTCTAGCCTACGTCGCGCGCGCCAATCTGTTTTTTTCCCTATTCATATGTACATCAAACAACACACGCACACACACACTCATGCCCAGACCCAAGTCTCCCAAACGGACCTCCCGTAAACGGGGACCTTCTAAGAGGAAGTCCATCAAACGAACAAACAGGCCCCTTTCCTTCCGAGGTGACCCTAATGCTCCTAGTACTGACTCTGGTGGTCTACTTCAAAGGAGGGACGCCATAGCGACAAAAATTGCAAGTCAAGGTTGGAAAAGTACAGCGGACAGCGTTGAGGCCGCTGCAAGGATAGAGCGAATGAAAGCTAGGGCCGATATGAGGGAAGATAGGGACACAAGTGTTCCATACTATAAAAATAAACACAGGATACATAACAGGAAAATACCGAAGAAAAGCCCCGCGCTAACAAACATTGAAGAAGTGCTACAAGATGAAACTACAAAGTCTCACCGGTTTAGTGAAGGTCCTCCAAACCCGCCATCCTCGTCCCTCCCTGGGACAAGCAAGCCTACAGATGCCCTCCTATATGCAGAGTTGGCGCATTTTCTTGAGCACGATTCGGAATACGCGTTGGGAGACCTGAGTTGGGATGATGCTTCCTTTATTGGAGAAATGGAAAAAACCTTAGACGAAAAGTAAGAGGTGATGACTTGAACTATCTCTCTAGTGTTCGAGAGGATCGGGGATGAGGTGACGCGTCTAAGCGTAGAGGAGAGAAGAGGAGGCAGGTAGAGTCGCTCCATGTCCTTGGACCCTCTGTGGGATCCCTTCCTCCACTGGGTGGTGACGGAGCGGAGCGTGTCCCGGTCGAGGATGTGGTAGCGTCCACTCCTCCTCTAGTCGATCATTGGAAAGGTGTATCCCGAGTGCGCTCTCTTGGCGGACGCGGGTCTCTCTAAGGGGACAACGCTCACCGCTTCCTTGTCCGTGAGGAGGTGGGCATTCCCCGCCAGCTCGTACATCTCGTCCATCATCTTGATGATGCCCTTGAGTTGCTCCTTGGTGATGGTGTAGAGGCCCGTGCCGCTGTCCACGGGGGCGTCGAGGCTGTAGAAGCGGGTGTAGGTCATGGTAGGATTGGATTCGGTGCGACGGCGCAGATCCGGCGTCTTGATGCCCCTGCCTTCTCCTTCATAAGACCCCAGACCCATCTTGGAGGCGTAGAGGCCTCGCGTTTGGTCCTCCTGAATCGACAGGCTTCTGTAGACTGGGAAGTCGGTATCGTAGACCGGGCGCGTGGAGCAGACCGGCCACTGCGTGAGGAGGGTCGCATTCGCGACCTTGGGAAAACCGATCGGGCCCAAGGGAATGGCCATCCCGAAACCTGCATCCAGGTTCTCTCTATTCTCGGATGCGGTGTAGGTGGCGTCATCGCCCGCATGCTTCTTGCTCGCCTCCACTCGCAGGTTGAACGCGGACAGAGAGTGCCCGTCGTGCATGCATGGCTGGATCTTGATGGCGTGCGGGCCTGAGCTGGCAAAGGAGGTACCGAAAGACGTGTGGTAGCTGTAGAGGGCGGTAGGCCTCTTGTCGTCGTAAGTGCGGTAGTCGTATATCTTTTCGTACACCTCGGTTGCTTCTCCGTCCACAGATGCGGGGACAATGCTCACCTGCATGCGGATCGTGTTGACCATATCCTTGTCAGAAGGGGACATAAGCGAGACATCTTTCCCCAGCCCGTACTGCTCGGCATACGTTCCAGCGTTGGATGCCATGTCCGCAAGCGTCACCATCTTGGTGCCATCGGAGACCTTAACTCGATCCAGGCTCACCTTGGAGACGCGCTCCACCATGTTTGGGGAGCGGATGGCAAAGAGAGGAATGTCTTCCCCCTGGCAGTACTTCACCCTGGCGTTTCCACCCTTATAGTTGAGGACCACGAGGCCGTGCGTATGCGTGCGCACCACGTCATAGACTACGCCGCCTTCCTCCGTATCTTCTAGGGTTTCAATGCGCTGCAGCGTGTTTCCGTACAGCTCTTGGCCAGGATGCCCATAAAAGAGGACCTTCTTCTTCTCGCATAAGACCATAGTGTCTTGCAAATAGTTGACCAACCAGACGGTGTCGGCGCATCTGGGCAAGATCCAGACCATGCGACCCGAACGCTCAAAACGCTTTGCGTTATCATCTATAGTGCACCTATAGGCAAGGTCGGCTGCTTCTTTCACGATGGGACCTCCCCCTTGCGCGATCCACATCTGTCCTTCTTGGCAATGGACTTTGACTCCCTCGTGGGTCATCACCTTGACTTGTCCACGAGACTTGTACGCGTAGTCTACTTTGCCATCGGTACGAGGGAGGGGGATGGAAGTATCTTTCTTGAGGTTGCGAGTGCGCTCGAGCGCACTCGCCAGGGCCGCGTCTGCAATCTTCTCTTGCGTGTCCACCAGAACAAATGAACCTTTCCTGCGGAGGTGGCTGCTCGTGTCGGCAATGTCTGGTCCCCAGCAGCTCATGGAACCATTGCTGCTGTACCGAGCCATATCATCCCAGCGGATGTTGGTGACCTCGTAGTTTGTCTTGGTGAAGCCCTCGGTGACCAGCTCGTTGCACCACTTCCCCAGGGTCTGGCGCTGTGCCTCAAAAGCGGAGCGGATCATGGCGTTGGTTGCGTTGCGCTGCATAGTGTGTGCTTGCCTTTTGTATTTTTTTGGGGGGGAGGGAGGGGGGCCAGGAAGGGTGACGAATTTTTTTTGTATGGTATGATGGCATAAAAAGAATGCCATCCACCACTATCTCCTATCGTGGGAGTCGCCGTCGTTCGCGTCGGCCAAAGTCCAAACGCCGTGACTCTCGTCGGTCTAAACGGTCTGTTCGCCGCACCCGATCGCGTCGCAACTTATCCAGGAGCAAACGGTTGAGGTTCAGAGGGAACGCAGACGTGGATGGCGTACACATGGATGACGCAGACTTGGCTGGCATAACCTTAGCGGAAATCGAACAAATTTTGGACTCAGGTAAGCTACACATGGATGACGCAGACATGGATGACGCAGACTTGGCTGGCATAGCCTTAGCGGAAATCGAACAAATTTTGGACGCAGGTAAGCTACACATGGATGACGCAGACTTGGCTGGCATAACCTTTGAGGAAATCAAACAAATTTTGGACGCAGGTGAGCTAACCTTCAATCTAAACGATCTTTCCGAACTAGCGATACGAGAAAAGGATAAAGAAATCGCAGACAAAGCTATAGCGTCATTTGCAAGACAAGACATTCAATCATGGTTCCCTCATTTGATTTTCGAACTATTGAATAACCCAAACCATAAGAACAAAATCAAACTATTGTCATACATCATTCCTCCAACAGGAGCTACTTATGTTCAACCTTGTAACAAAGGCACCCGTACCACCACATGCCTGGTTGCGGAAAGCGTCGACAAGGTCATTAATGTTGCATTGCTGGATCCTAAACTCGATGCAGTAACTTGGAATATGTTGAAACACAAAAACTCAACCGTGTTTTCCTTTGTATATAACAACCCACAAATCTCAATGATTGTTACTACAAGAAATAATGAAGAGGTCATCGACTATCTAGTGCTGTACCATCCGACCAGTACTAATAGAACGTCGAAACATGGTAGAATAGCCGCGCGCGTCTTGTTGGAGAACGTATGGCCATTACTATCACCGCAAGAAAAGTTGCAATACATTTTGTATACTGGAAGTTTTTTGGTAAAAGACACGTCGACACAAGACCGGTTACGTGGTATACTCCAGGAAACAACAACGATAGAACAACAACATTACCTAGAAGGGCGCTCTCACGATGATTATAACGTACAGATGAACGTAGAAGCGTCTTCCGGTAATAAGTATGTGGTAGATTTTGCCCGGAAGACGCGTCTAATACATATCTCGCTCCCCCCGACGGCCCAGGATCAACCCTCATGATGGGGTCTCGGTGAACGGGACCGGTAACCTCACCGGCTTAATCGATACGGATCGGAAGAAATCCTTAAACTTAGGGACCCGTGGCGCCTTTCCCTCGTGTGTTTTCCATCGTTTTCGGTTCGCGGAAACCGGAATTTCGGGTACCTCGTTTTCGGGGCGGGGTCGGCCCCGGATTTCGGGTCGGGGTCGCCGACCCGAATTTCACAACGGTCGTTCCTCTCGGCCGGCTTGACTGGTAACCCAAGTGGAAAACTATT
>Ga0233444_10004482_pt1 | contig 13327 bp, 20 predicted proteins | sample SI_124_October20_6_FD_182792 | JGI IMG/M metagenome (GOLD analysis project Ga0233444, IMG submission 182792) | Seawater microbial communities from Saanich Inlet, British Columbia, Canada - SI_124_October2016_10_MG | ecosystem: Environmental > Aquatic > Marine > Inlet | place: Canada: British...
AAGCACTAGGACTAAAAAGTGTATTTAAGATTGAGTTAGGATTAAAATGAAAATAATTATCACACACGGTAGCGGAGGCCCAGGAACTGCTGAATGGAATGCTAGTTCTTTTTTTGAAGAAATGGGCTACGATGTAGAGGTTAAAGATTACTTTGTTGACTTTGATATAAGGTCTTTGCGCTGGTGTGATTCTCCTGAACATAAACAAGATGCTTTTGACATTACTTACAAAGAAATGTTTGACAGTATACAACTCCCCGAGGACGAAGATCTTATTCATATAGGATTTAGTCTTGGGGGATTTTTTGGATTATACAAAGCAGAAAAATTCAAAAAGAATTATTTGTTCTATCCAGGCGTGCAAGGAATTACACAAGAATTACTAGAAAAAGATTATAGTAACACTAGTGTAATTTTTGGCAGTGAAGATAAAGGACAGAGCAAGTATAATGCATTTAAAGCACAATGCAAAAAACCTCCTTTAGCACATTATAGTTTAAAAGATGCTCATCATGCATTTATGGTTAGTAGTATAGATATGGAATTTTCTATGACAAGATACAATACTATAGGTAAAATAATGGACGAACAAGAATTTGCTGAGTTGAAACCTAATCATAAATATATGTCAGAACGTTATGGATATTCAAACGAAAAAACTATTTTACGTTCACACCATGGTTATAGAAATCAATACTTGCAAATAATTGGAGAAGAAATTAGTGAAGCCTTTCCTCGTATTTGAGAATGGAACTACATATACAAAAGAGCAATTTGATAATAAAGCAAATGTATATGCAGAAGAATTAAGATCTGCAGGATACAATAAGACTTGTCGTATCGGTGTTTACAGTAATATAGAAAACATATTTAAATTATTTGGTGCAATGAAAGTTTGTAGTCCTACAATTATTGATGCCACTTTGACTAAAACAGAACTAAGTTATTATGATGTAGATATTTGGGCGCATGAATTACCTAAACCCCGATATAATCAATGTAAAGAAGATGAAGTTGTAGGTATATGTTCAAGCGGTAGTACTGAACAACCTCGTATAGTTCCGTTAACCGAGCAACAATATAATGTAAACGGACTTGATGTAAACATTCAATTACATGGAAAAATTACACAAAATGACATTACAATAAATTGTATACCTCTTTGGGTCTGTATAGGATTTCAGACTTTTGCATTATGTTATAAAACCGGAGCAACGTACTATGTGTTAGATGATCCGTGGCAGGACTGGCCAACAATTAATCCTACATTCTTTATTGGTTCGCCTAATGTACTTAATAAACTTATGCAAACCGATGTACCCTATAAAAATATGAGTGTAAGACACATACGAACAGTAGGTGCACCAATGTACAAAGATTTTAAAATAAAAGCACAGCAATATTTTAATTGCATTACAACAGACAGTTATGGTATAAATGAAGTAGGTACTATTAGTATTATGCATCATCCGCAAAAATATGATAGTGTAGGACATGTATTAGAAGATATAGATTGCAAAATAGTAGAAGGTGAAATTGTAGTAAATGGATTTGCTACAGGAGATTTAGGACATATAGATGATGATGGATTTTTGTTTATTACGGGTAGAAAGAAAGAAGTTATTATTAATGGCGGTTGGAAAATCATGCCCTACGAAGTTGAAAAAGCATTATTAGACTGCGGAGCAACAGATTGTATTGTGTACGGTTATGATAGTGTACATGCACTCGTAGTAGGCAATGTAGACGAAGATAAACTTAAACAAAGTCTTTCAGTATACAAGATACCACATATAAAATATGTAGATTCAATACCTCGAAAAGGTCAAGGTAAAATTAATAGAAAAGACTTATTAGATGAACTTAATAGAAAAAACTGATTGGTACGCTGATTATATAGTACAGTGGCGTCCTACTGATATGTGTAACTACGATTGTAGTTATTGTTCACCTGATAATCATTTACCTATTGTAAAGAAAAATATACCAACAGTAGAACAGTTAATAATTGCTACTAATAATATTAGAGATAGCATAGCCAGAGATAAAAAGGTTTTAATTTATATTACTGGAGGAGAGCCTTTTCTTATTCCAAAAATACACTTATGGTTTAAACATATGGCAAAATGTAATTTTAATGTAGGTGTGTTTACTAATGGCAGTATGCCTATTAAAACCTATTTAAAATGTAAAGATAGTTTTAGTCATGTTAATATTAAAATAAGTTTTCATCCTGAAACTGCTAATATTGACCATATAGCAGAACTTGCAAATAGTATTATAGAAAACAACGGCAACGTTGAAATACGTGCTATGCTGGCTAACAAATTATTTGATCGTGTAGATGAATTAGAACAAAAACTAAATGGTATAACCGTTACTAAACTACCGGTGTTTCCTTTATACAATAAAAAAACAAACACTGTTAATCCTACATATGCAAGTAGTAAAAATTTAAAACAGTATTCTCAAAAAATAGATAGTGGTAATTTAGGATATTTTACACAAGATGAATTAAAAAGAATAAAAGATAGTAAGCAATCACAACCTGAGTATCTAAATGTAAATGTAGACGGTGTTGCTACTAATGCAAGTACTATTGTTAGAAACAATCAAAACAAGTTTAAAGGTTGGAAGTGTGCAGTTACTAATAAAAAGATTCTAATACAAGCCAACGGTGATATACAATATGGAGTATGTGCTAATGGTGGTATTGTTGGAAATATATTCCAACCTACAAAATTATTTACTCAAGATTATAGTATCTGTCATAAAGACGAGTGTCATACTATTGATGAAGTTATGATTTCTAAATTTAAAGTTAACTAAATTACGCTATAACAGGACTGCCCTGATTTGCAATACTCACCCAACCATTTGCAGTATATATCATTGTTATACAATCATTAACATCTTCTAATGTAATAGTTGTTCCATTTGCGAATGTAGTTGGAGTAATAGTTGCATCACCCCCGTCAACAGCCATAGTAATAATTTTAATTTGACCTGTTGCACCATCTGCTAGTGTGTATGCATCTGCACCTGTAGTTGTAATTTCTGTTATAGTTGTATCAAGATCAATTGCACCTGGACCACTAATTGCTTGTACACCTGCTTGAATGTGTCCGTCAATTTTAGCGTTACCTGGATTAGAACCTTGCTTCTTAACATGAAGTTGTGCTTCTGGTCTGCTTGTTGCAATACCAAGTTGGTTATCACTATCCAGTGTAACAATGTTTGCTACAGTACCTGAACTGTTTGCAGTTAATAGTGTAATTCTACCTGGGTTAGCACCACTTCCTGCATCACTTACAGTTGCATCTAAGTCTGTTGAAATTCTAATAACACCAGCAGTTTTGTATGTGTTTGTTGGACCAACATAACCTTCGCCTCTTGCGTCCAACATAGTATCGCCTTCAGTGCCACCTTGTACTGGTTGCGGAGCCGCTAGTGTTCCTCTTTGTGATCTATACATCAGTCTAGGTCCGTTAGCACCTGTTTCTGAAATACCAGTTACTCTGATTGCTAATTGATCAGCACCTTCATAAGTGTTATCAATGTTATTATTATCTGCTCTTACTGGGCCTGTTACTGGTCCTACAACTTCACCTTTGATTCCGTCAATTATTGTAGTTGAACCATCAGCAAATACACTACCTTGCATATCGCCTTCAAGTTTACCAAAGAATCTATCTGTTGCTGTGATAATTTGTGCATCTATATTTCTTGCACTAACATCTCTATTTTCTGAATCAAAAAATACACTACTATCTTGTGCAGTAATATCTCCAGTAGCATGAATACTACCTGTTACACTACCAAATACATCACCTTGAATATTACTAGATTGTAAAGTGCCTACTGTTGCTAGACCGCTAACGGTTGCACTAAGCAAGTTTACTGATTTTGCTGTAGCATTTAATACAACAGTACTATCGTCACCGACAATATCACCATTAATGTTGATTGCGTAAGTTTGTCCTTCAATAAGGCCAGCACCGCCACCTGAACCAGATACTTGTACCCAGCCTGTGCCGTTATAAATTTTTAATGTTTTAGTAGGATTATCAAATACAATTTGTCCTGCTTGCTCAGTTCCTGACAATGCAGTATACTCTGAACTACCAAATGTTGCTAGTTTTAAACCATAACCATTGTCAATGTCTACACTTTTTGTACCTGTATCAACACCGAATGATTGTCCGCCAACTGTATCAGTTACAATGAATTTTTTACCTGCTACTGGAGCAACTGTAATTTGTCCACCTGCGGCAGTATTTGTAATTTCGTTATCGTTAGTGTCAACATTACCACTTGATTTAACTTCAACGTTCAGTGGCTGACTCATTGAAATCTCGCCGCCGGTTGCACTAATAGTAGCACCGCCTAAATTAATTGTTGTACCTGACAGGAATAAATCGTTGAATCTTGCACTAGCGGAGCCTAAGTTGTAAGTTTCAGTTTGATCTGGAATAATGTGACCTTTTACAGTCCCGTCTAAGTTAATTGAACTATTAGTTGCATCTACTAAAATTGTACTATCAGCGCCAGTAACACTTTCTTTATCGCCGTCGTCTTCACCTGCAATAAACTTTGTACCATCCCATTGTAGGATTTGACCTAATTGTATACCAGTAATGTCTACATCTGATAATTGACTAATACTTCCTGTAGTGCTGTCTATAGCAACACCGCCCGCGGTTGTACCATCACCAACAAATAACTTTTTAGTATCGGTAGTATATATTAACTCACCTTCTAAAAAGGTTACGCCGGTTCTTTGGGCATTGGTACCTCTTCTAATTCTTAAACTCATTTAATGGCTCCTGAATATTCCATAATCTAACTTATACAGTATTTATGCCTTTGACAAACTAACTGTATCTTTATTTATTTACGTTTTTTCATAAAGGTTTTGGTACGTCCTTCGATGTCTTTACGCACCTTTTGGGTATTTAACCTAAAGTCTATAGTGTCTATAGCATCGTCATATTCGCGAAATAACGACTCTAATTGACGTTCTACATCAGGGTTTTCAGGGGCTTTATCGTTTAACTCTATAATCCATGCTTTACCGTCACGGAATTTAACAGTAATAGAGTGAAGGTATTCAAGGGGTACAGTACGTACTTCTATGTCCTTGAATACTTCCGGCCAATGAGCAATAACATCTTTGGATAATTTATTACGAGGCACTTTCGGTCATCTTTGCCTTTTTCTTAGTAGGTGCTAGTTCTTCTGCTTGCTCCCTTAGTCTCTTTGCTTCTTTAAACATAGAGTCGGCTTGTGACCTGTATTGTGCGGCTAATGCTTCATCATCTAACGGTACTTCGCCTGCTGGTGCTGTTGCTGTATCTGCTACGTTTGCAGTAGGTTTTTTTGCAACTGGACTTTGGGCTAGTTCGTCAATAGTTACACCTTTTTGGTCAGCAACTATTTGATTTAATTCTGCTAGATTAATTGCAGTAGTTCTTGTAGGCATTAACTCAACAATTTTTGTTGGTACTTTAACAAGTTTTCCTGTTTGGTGGAAACGTGCTAACATATTAGAACCATCAGTTAATTGTGTTCTTGCCATCACTTCTGATAGTTCGCTTTGCGATTGTGCCGCATTACTTTCTACCATATTAATTAGTGTGTCATGATCCGCGGCATCTAAACTTTCAGTATGAATTACTAAACAGTTATCTGATTCTCCGGGAATAGTTCTATACGCTACAACTAATTTTCTATTGTTAGTAGTAAGTCTACCAACATGTTTTATTTCTTGCGCCATATTATGCTCCTTTTGCAGGTCCTGCTTCAGGTGCCTGTTGTGCTTGCTGTTGTTGTACCGCTGAAAGGAATGCTTCAAGTTTTCCGTAAACTTGACCAACACTCATCATTTCATTCGGCTTAAATGCTCCACGCTGACTTGCAACATCAATAATTGTTTTAAGTCCTTGAAGGTCTTGTACTGACAAATCTGCTCCTGCTTGTGGTGCCGTTGCTTCTGCTGGTGCAGTTGCAGGGGCATCAACTTTAGGTGCATCTTGTACTGTATCTTTTGTATCGCTCATTATTAACTCCTATATTATTATATATGCGTACTTTACTTATTTGTACCGCAAAAGTGGACAGGCTAAAGTGAAATAACTTAGTTCTTTTCCGTCCTCAAACCCTACTCTTAGTACAGTGTTTGACTGGTATTCGTTTATTGCTTTTGTAACAATAAATTTGCCTTTTAAGTTACTTGATATCCATTCCTTTATTGCGGATTCTAGGTTATAAAGCACTTCAAAATCACTATATTCATAGTGCGGTGGAAGTACTTTAGGATTTCGAATTTCAAAAATATTATTTGGATTTGGTGTTTTAAGCAGTTTCTTCATAGTGTGCAGTTACTCCAAATGGTGCTTGTAGTGTCTTATCTCTATTACTGTGAATAACAAAAATAGTATCGCAGTAATTTTCATCACCCCAACTACCCCAAGGATATCCATCTGTAAACATGATAAACTTTTTAGGTTGTATATCATTATATTTCATGTATTCCCAGTTAGCGTCAAAGTCGGTGCCACCACCTCCCATAATTTCATAGTCTAGTAAATCAGTGCCACCGTCTGCACTAAAGTCTTCTTCATTATAAACTTTAGTATCAAAACACCATAGTTTAATTTTATAATCTTTGTATTCGTCCATAATACCTTTTACTTCTCCTAAGAAGTCTTCGGCTTGTTTATTACCAATTGAACCTGACATATCAATACCAATAGCAACATCAATAGTATCCATAAAGTTCATACCTGGAAGTATAGCACCAGTGTGCCAACCTTTACGTGATGGACGGCTAAAAGTAAAATCACTCTTAATAGTTGATTGAATTTGTTGACGTAATAGTTCACGCCAGTTCATTTTAGGCTCTGTAAGATCTTTAATCATACGTGCAATTTCACCTGGTGTATTACCAGCACCTGCAGATTGTGCAGATGTAATCATACTTTCTTTAATTTCGTCACGTATCTTTTTTAATTCTTCTTTTGAATATGTAGGACGTTTAGATTTTTTCCCGTCTTTTCCATTACCTTGACCAGGTGCTTGACCTTCTTGATCCCCGTCTTTTTCCCAGTCAACGTGTTCATCAAGTAATTGACCAAGTGCTTCTAATTGTTCGTCATCATACTTGTCTTTAATATCATCGTATACTTCTTCTGAAGTCCAACCGTCATATTTAAAGTCTTGGAAAATTTGAACTTGATTTACTACTTCGCCTATTTTATCACGTACTAATAAATTGTTAACAAGATAGTCACATGCAATATTATAAACCATAGCATCACGGTCTTCACGTCTAGTAATATGATCAAATACACAGTGTAAAATTTCATGTGCAATAACAAATTCGATTTGTTTATTGCTTAACATATTAAAAAATTGTGTATTGTAATATAAGTTACGGCCGTCTGTTGCGGCAGTAGGACACCAATCATCACAGTTTTGTACTCGCATACGTGTAGCCATATTACCAAAGAATGGATGTCGTAGTAAAAGACCCACTCGGGCCACAATAACTCTATCGTGAACTTCTTCACGCATAACTGCAAGTTCTTCGGGGGATAATTCTACTGGTTTGAATCCTTTAGTATCTAAGCCCATGCCATGTCCTTTCTATTACTATACATATATAATAACATATTTACGCTATTAGTCAACCGCTTTTGGTAACAAAAAAGGGTAGAGCGAACCCTACCCTTTAATGATTTAGTTACTGGCGGCACTAATGTACTTGCCAAAACGTTCGTGGAATTCATCAAAACATGCAACTTCATCTGGATCTATTGGAAGTTGATATTGTGTAATAGCAACTTTAATACCCATAACTACAAGTTCTGTTTCGAAGTTATCCATCGCAAATCGCAGGAAGTTATTAACCATGTTATCAAACTTTTTGTCATTCTTATCTGACGCTTGTTTAAGTTCATAGCATAAGGACACTGTCAAGGAATACATGGCACTGATTTCTTTAGTGCCCATTTCTTTAACTTTACCTGCAAGTATATCAGTTGGATTAGGCATACTAGCGGCAACCTTACGGTGAGCCATAAATTTGACAGCCAAACCTTCTCCTACTGCACCACTGATCAAATCAGTAGTTGTACTTTCGTCATCGTCATCTTCAAGCAGTTCACTAACAAACGACCAAGTTCTTGGTGTTGCAAATGAACGTGAAGGAGACTTTGGATCGAAATCGTATAAATCTTTTTTACTAAATGTCAAGTAACCTACAACATCATTATGTTGATTGTTTTCTACTGCCCAAGCAAACCAATCATCAAAGTCTACAGCCAATTCTAAGTGTACAAAACGGTTGGCTAACGGAGCAGGCATTCTATAAGTAACACCTTTGTCTGCTTCACGGTTACCTGCCGCTACAATAAGAACATTGTCAGGCAACTTGTATTGACCAACACGTCTGTTTAGAATTAATTGATATGCCGCCGCTTGTACTGCCGGAGCCGCAGAGTTCATTTCATCTAAAAATAAAACAATGTAATCAAACTGTTTTGCAAATTCTTCTGTTGGAAGTTCTGCAGGCGGAGCCCAAGTCATTGTATTATCGTTTGCACTATAATATGGAATACCTTTAATATCAGTCGGTTCCCAAAGTGATAGTCGAACATCGATAAGATGTGATTTTTTTAGTTGTTGTGTGATTTGCCCTACGATATCGGATTTTCCAATACCCGGAGGACCCCACATAAAGATAGGACGCTTTTTCTTGAATGCCCTAATAATACTCTTTTTTGCTCCATTTGGAGTTACAGTGCGTACTACAGATTCCATGTTATATTCCTCGTTTGTTTGTATCAGTGCCATACTTAATTTCTTAGTATGTATATATAATAACACAGGTTATATGGAAAGTCAACCTATTTTGGTTAGGTCTTTTGTCTATTTAATGCTTTAGTAAGTCCGTATTTTTTAACATCACCGCTAAAAAGATGTAGTTCTAACGCTTTCTTTTCGTCCGTAACTTCTATGCAATACTTACATAACCAGTAAGGACAATCAATAAACTGATCTAACCAAATTATAGTATTGGTTGTAAGTTCAAAGTCTTTTGGAAAAGGTACTTCAAATGTAGATAATTCTAATTTACCTTTTATGAATTCTAAACCTGCATCAGTTAGACGTAGTCCGCCTGTCTTTTTTGATCTTGTGTTCTGCCACCATGTAGACATATACTCGGTCATTGTAACATCTGATATGGCAATGTCGGCATGTTTTAGAAAGATCTTAGTATATGTTTCTTTCTTCATTCTTCTTCAACTACATCACCTGTGCTAAGTTTATAAACTGCAAAGTCAGTTGAATTGAACATCTCATTTAATTTGCTTGCTAGATTGTGTGCATGACCAGGATTTGAAAAACTAGTTTTCTTATATTTAGGTCCAGGGTAATTCGTTAACATGTTTGAACTTTTTAGATTGAAAGGTTTATCTTTATGAAACACAGCCCAAATAGCATCTGCTTCTAAAATTTGTTCACTACGATATGTTTTTTTATTAACGTATTCTAGTAATACTGTTGGCTTTGGCCTACTCATATGCGTATCCTTTTTATAATGTACGCATATATTTATCTCTTTTTGTAAGTTAAAGTAGCAGTTATCTTAGTGTTAGGCCTAACTTCTTTACAGTTTGTTGCACACACAACGCTTGTACTTTACAATCTTCTAATGCATTATGTGCCGCAAACTTTATTTCTTTACGAGGATCTGTTGGCATAATGCCAAACAATGTTCTACTGTCTTTAATTTTCCAAAACGGCCAAGGAACATGATGTTCATATTGTCTAAACAAATCTTCTAATATAACAATATCAAATGCAGGTCCTTGACACCAAATTGTATCAACCCCTACACACCATTTGTTTAATGCTTTAAGTATTTCAAATACTGAGGTACGATTGTCGTCACCTAATGCTTCTTCACGTACATCTTCTGCTTGTGTAGCCCACCAATCCATTGTGCTTTCAGATATTGTACGACCTTTGTTAAGTTGTTCGTCTACATCAAAACGATAATAAAAAGGTTGCAATGTTTCTTTAACAGAATTTGGATCGAATTTAACGCCACCGATTGTCAACACTGTTGCCGTTGGTAAAACATCTAGTGTTTCAAGATCAATCATTGCATGAGTTGTCATTTACATTATCCTTATTAAGATGATTACTTGTAAAACTAAAACAGCAATCGGCACTATAGTTCTTATTAGTTCCATAGTATGATTATACTCGTCTAGTTTTCTTTCAAGTTTATTTCTTCTAGCCATATTTTCCTTATTGTCGTTTAAACCTTACTTTAGTATATGTTTGTGTAAGATCACAATTTGAATTTACACGATAAGATCCAAATTTTAAATATAATTCTTTAAAAGGTCCATCTGTATCATGAGTCGAAGTAACAAAATTACCATTTACATAATAATCTACTTTAACACTTCTTTTTTGTACATCTAGTAATGCTACTAATTCAAATGGTCCAGTTGGTACATCAACATCGCCTGGCTCGTCCCAAGTACTTTTTCCGTTATGTACATTGCCATCATCTGTGCGAAATCTATTAAATTCATTTATACCAAACCAACTAGGGGGTGCAACCATATAACTTGCATCATGTACCTGGAATAAAGTATTTCTATATGCAGGCTTACAATTTCTTTCAATATCAATAATTGCTGACCATTTATATTGTCCTACCGCTATACGTCCTTTAGATTTAACTTCACTACGTTCAGAAAATTTCCAAGAGTGTTGTGCTTTTTTATCACTAGGACAACCACCTACTTCACCTTGTTTTACATGAAAAGTGTATGTACCAAACCAATTACTATATTTGCTACCACAACTTGCTTTCCATTCTAATGCTTTTACTGAAGTGGTGCTAAGTGCTAAAAAACCTAAAGTAATTACTAGTGCTTTAAAACTAAACTTACCAATCATTTCCACCATCCATTTGTACTTCAACAACTTCTTCTTTGTTTGCATTTTCTTTAACAAATTTTTCCATATCGCCTTGTAGCCTTGTCATTACTATACCTAATGTAAATGCTAATCCTTTTGCTTGTTGGATTGTTAATTTAACTTCTTTTGCTTGCCCAGAATCAGCCTGTTTAACCTGTTGGATAAACTGCTGAATAGGTGCAGTATTAAGAGGATTTTGCGTTGACACGTGATAACTCCGTTCTCATTTCTATATCAGTCTTAAACGGACCGCTATAATTATATCGTTCAATTGTTATTTGTTTAGGACAAAAACTTTTGACCCAACCTTTTTCAAATTGAATACAATAGTAACCTGCACAATATAAACTTTTGCTTTTGTTACTTTTACTAAACAAAGGCAATCTATTTTTTACATCATACATTGGATTAAAAGGTTCACAACTAGTTGGATACCCATGTACTTCAAACTCTGATTTCGATATATCATTGTCGGCACTACTCCAACTAATCTTACCTAAATGTTTTTTAAGTTGATTAAAGTCTCCAAATACTGTAGTACCTTGTCCACAAGAATATGTATAACACTCCTCGGCGGCACTTAAAGTACCTACTTTAGATCCATTTTCTTCTACGATCCAAAACTTATCTTTTAATACTTCTTTTGCTTTTATTGTCATACCGGATACCTCGCTTGTAGTGGTTCTGCATAGTATTGTGCCTGGTCTGCAATACGTTGCATATCCCATTTAGCACAAAATTTCATAAGACGCATGCCAACCTGTTGTACTTGTTTAGGTGTCATGTGTTCTTCTATTACATCATTAATAATACTTCTAATGTTACCAGGTTGTGCAGTTAAGTCACATAGTATAACATTACGTTGATAGTCATCTAGTACACGATGCTCGTCGCCATTATGATCAGTCCAACGCTGTAGCATCATGTTGTTCCAATTATAACCTTTTGTTTGTTTATCTTCAAATGCTTCAATAAGACCAACTTTGTTCTTAGTACCTTTCTTGCGTACACCAGGGTAAGCACTAAACACATTATCACTTGTGTCGCCACGCATACATTTTTCAAACAACATAAATTCAGGGTGCGGAGCAGGTTTTGCTTCTTTAGTTTTCTTATCAATTACATTATTACCTTTCTTATCAAAGTAACCTTCGTGTGTAATTGTTACATCTTGAATACCATTATACTGTTTACAGTTAGGTGCAATAAGTTGTGCAAAGTCGCCATCAGTACTAATGATAACATGATTATCATTAGGATGTGCTTGTACCCAACCTGCAATAAGATCATCTGCTTCTAATTGTGGATGTTGCATAACAGTACAGTTAGTCTTAGTATCTACAAAGTCTTTAAACTCATCAAACACTTCCCAAAACACTTTATCTTCTTCTGCTTGTGCAGGAGTAAGTGCATCACGACTTTCTTGTCTGTTACGTTTGTAAGGTTCATAAAAGTCCTTACGCCAACTGCGTCCTTCTAAGCAGAACACAACATGATCTGCATTAAAGTCTCGCCATGCTTTCTTAACACCACTAAGTGTAATGTGAAATGCCATACCGACTTTATCATCTATACTACCACGTACTACGTGTCTTGCACGAAAGAACGTGTTAGCAGTGTCTACTAGAATATAAGTTGCCATTAATTTGCCTCTGTGTAATTTATAGTATTATTATAGCACCAGATCTGGCTGTTGTCAACCATTAAGATATTTCACTCTTGCCCTTGTCAATCGGAACTACGTTGATATATCCTGCATCACGCTTAGGATCTTGTCCTTCTTCTTCAAGCATTTGTGAAATAACAGTTTTAAACCATGCATCAACTATTTGTTCATTTGTTTCACCTTTATAGCCTGCATCTAACAACTGTTCAATAAATTCATTGTTCCAATCCAATTCAAAAAAACCGTTACGGATATTATCTGGATTAACTTGTGTATCTAATACTGCTACCCAAGGCTTTTTATCTTTAGTTGCTTGTGCTTTTTCTTTTTCAAGAATAGACCTACGTTGTTCTTCTGTAGTCTTTGCTTTAGGCTTTTCATCTATTTTTTTAGAAATACCTGCATCTCTTACTAGTTTATTCCACCACCCCATTTTAGTACTCCACTTTTTGTTGTAGATACTGTATTTCAATATTCTTTGCACCAGTATCTTCATTATGGGTATCGTGCAGTCTATACGATACTCCATGTTTATATAACTTAACATTTAGTTTGTTTATACTATCTACATACAAACGTAACTCTTTAACTATATCTGCTACTTTAGGATCTTTCATTACCATCCTGCCTTTCTAATCCTATCTTCATCAATAGGTG
>Ga0233444_10004486_pt1 | contig 13319 bp, 3 predicted proteins | sample SI_124_October20_6_FD_182792 | JGI IMG/M metagenome (GOLD analysis project Ga0233444, IMG submission 182792) | Seawater microbial communities from Saanich Inlet, British Columbia, Canada - SI_124_October2016_10_MG | ecosystem: Environmental > Aquatic > Marine > Inlet | place: Canada: British...
GATCTAGCCGTAGAATTTTACAGATTTGGCAATCTAGATAAGAACACCAACCCCGGAGCTATAGGTTATGACGATCTAGGCTACATTTATGAAAATCACGTTGGTAGGCCGTTTAGAAGAACAGCTTTTGAAGAGAATGACATCCCACAAGAGGCCGGACTAGCATTCATAATTACTCCAGAGATAGATGCTGCCAGCGACGAAGTTATAGATAACATAAAAGACTGGTTAGCCCTTGGTGATAGAACCTTAGTGCTTGTTGGTAACGATCCTGAATTTGAAGAAAATGGGAAATACCGACAGTCTAACGAGATTATAAACAAGATTCTTGAAAAGCTTGACTCTAGAATGCGAATTCATGCAGCTAGAGATGAATATGAGTCTATAAATTTCAACCCCGACACTGTAAACGGTAGATACAACATTACGGCAGCGAAGGTTCCTGCTTACGCTCACGGGACAAAAATACTAAATCCGAATATGTACGCCAGCGGAGTGGGAGACATTCGTATACATCTTGACGGCGTGGACGTAAGTAAGCCGAAACTCCTAATCGAAGCTCCTTGTGACAAGATCAATGATAGATGCAACATGCCGTTAGAACATGGTGGTGATTTAAGATCAGAATGGCTCCAAGAGTGCCTCACCGAACAGGGAAGAAAAATTATACATAAAGTAAATTGGCCGTTCCACTTTGGCAACGACAACCCCTCTAAAAACTGTAAGAACCCACCTGTCGGTGTAATAAATAGACCAACACTTGAACCGCGACCCCTTCTAACTGCGGCTGAGTGGACAGAGGATCAATTTTTCCCAGCGGTGCCTACTAGCGGTTATGAAGAAACGTGTCAGGGTATTTTTGAAACTACTGTAATTAATGACAGGTCGTATTATTTTGCTAAACACCAGATAGATAATGTGGAGTTTGCTATATCTGGCATTAATGGTACTGAAACTGCTGACTTAAATGTTGTCAGCAATAGCCTTACTAGCACGATATTCCCGCAATACGCTAACTATCTTTCGTTTTACAATCCAGATATATACGGACCCAGAGACGGGTTCTTGCAAGGGAGCGGCGACTCTGAACTTAATTACGAAACAGATAGAGATAAGGTTTACGATGAAAGCGTTCTGGTTTCAGAGGAAGACTGGCACAACGACAATGTGGACACAAACTCTAAAGTCTATTTGATAGCTACTACCCATTCAGAAAATAAAAAGGTGATGGGTGGTGAAGATGTCGGAGCGAAGAACTACGATCCAGATAATCCGGTCACTCTTAATGAAGATCAAAACATACAGTTCTATAGAAATCTTATCAGACTGCCAAATCCGACATGCGACCATCCAGGCTTAGGCGACGTTGGTCAGTTGGGGGGTTGGACAGGCAGAACCAGCTTTAAAGATGCTTATAAATACTCAGACATTGCCGATAGAATTTCTAACGCTACCGATTTAAATCCAGATGGAAGCCCAGAAGTCACAGAAAACTTCACTGGCGATATGGAACACTTGAAGGTGGCTTGGGTTGCTAATCCAGTAGGTGTACCTTCTGCCTCTGAAGTGGAACAAATAAAGGGTTGGTTAAACGTAGGCGATAGAAAGCTTATCATTACGTATACGAACAAAGAATCGTCTGCTAGAAATATTGTTAAACTGTGTGATTTACTTGGGTTGAACACAAAGCCGTTTGTTAAGAGCAATGATAAACTTGCCCTACAAGGGGGACCGTCTGAGAATTCACTCGACGGCCTGGTTAAAGAGGGGAATCAAACATCATTTGGAGGAGGAGGAGGATGCTACGATCAGGATGCATACCACCAAAATTCAATACAAAAGGTTAACAGAGATAATCCAGTAATATATGGATGTGACGAAGGGTCGTTTACCTGTGAAGTTGAAGTAATGGATGGTAGTAATACTAAAAAAGAAGTTACCATAGATTATGATTCGTTAGATAAGCTTGTAATAGGACCAGCAGAGAATGAAGATCTTGGAGGAGGACTCGGGGAACCTGGGGAACCTGACGGGGCTGAGGAATTAGGGGATTCATATCAATTTTACGCTATCAAGGTTGGAGACAGATCAAGAAAAATAATTCATTATAATGAGCCTATTTACGAAAGTTATAAAGTTCCGTATATAAATTGGGATATTAGAGGGGCAGGCGACACGAAGTTCACCGTTCAGCCAGGATCTGGGTACAGATTGTATTTAGACTACGTTTCTGAAAATGCTAATGAAAACATACCTATATATGTAGATATTCATGGAGCAGACAATGCAATAGTTCATGACGGTGCCCGGTATCCGGTGAAAAAGCATCGTAACTATTCTCCAAACATTAAAGTAAGACACACCGGCTCAACTCGAACAGGCATTATAGACTTTAAAGCTCACTCTGATGAAATTTCATTGTCTTACGTCGCACAGGGGGCTGTTGGAAAAAGAGATGGGCCACAGCCTTTCACTCCAAGAATTCTTAATATATCGGGATGTTTGTTGCCGATAGAATATGAGATCATAACTAATTCAAGCACGGAGCAAATTGGAGAAAAATGTTCTGGTGTTTGGGCCGTTGATCCGGGCAAAGATGTAACGGTTCCTGGACACATGAGACCCATAAAGACAGATAATACTAAGTACTGCCTCGGATTCCCAACCGTGGAAAAAGAATGCGCAGACAAAGGAGGCCAGTTAATAGAAGACGGCCCGGTTGTAGCAGCCGAAGAGTTTGAACACTTTTCACCCGGATCTAATGGTTCTGAAAGATCTAGAATCGTTGTGCTGGCTGATTCATCTATGATACAGGGTCCAAATACATATAGGGACGATTCAATTGGGTCTAATCAAGCGTTTATAAAAAGCTTGTATCCAAGTCAGCCCAAAACTAAACCTGGTAATGTAGCTGGTGGTAGAGAGTTTGACTTTACACAAAAATTAAGAGGGCCAGAAAGAGGTAGCCCGTCTAAGCTATGGGCAGCGAGTGGGTTAGATGGCACTATGGATCTCTTTGAGTCCACATCAAGGCCAGCCATTACGTCGTTTTCAGACGATGAAGACGTTTTAAACCCTGGAGATGTCGCTAGGGCAAAAGAACCACCGCCGAAACAGCAGTGTGGATACATCAAGACCTTTGCAGAGAGTGTTATGCCGGGGTATGGTTTTAATGGCGGTACTAAGGATTGCCCTGCTGATCCTCCGCCACGGTTCCCGACAACCAGACCGATTGCCTTCATGACTCTGGAAAGTGGGGTGGGTCTGCCCTCCGATTTTATGAGAAAGTACGGGGAAGACCATCTCGATTTTAATGTTTCTTCTTCGGGGTATCCAGGGGATCTATTCGGTTATTCTGTAAGTCTACACAAAGATAAGCTCGTTGTGGGAAGTCCATTCAATGCGTTTGTTGGGGAGAAGCCGGTTTCTTGGTCTGGAATCGTGGATGCCTACGACGCAGAAGATCTAGGTTCCGGGTTGGAACTCAGCAACAACGGTGGCGCTGGAGCCGCCTTCTACTTCGAAAGAACAGAAAAGGGTCAGAATGCAGTTTCCGAGAGACTGCCGTGGGAATATAAGCAAAAAATTAAGCCGAGTAGTATCAATGTGGGAATCGATGCTGCCACCTCGGATAGCTTTATAGAAAAATTTGGAACTGGGGCGGTAGTGGCTAGCGACCTCTTATCAAGCGCTCCAACTACAGATCAGTTTGGATACTCTGTCAGTGTAGACGCCGACTTTGTGGCGATTGGTGCTCCGGGACACGATGTGGGTACTCTACATCATCATATCTATGGTGGGTCTGTTGGTTTTATCAGAAAAGAATTTAATGCCTCGTTTGACATACCGGGACACTCATTCTATGACTTGGGAAGCTCTGGTGTAAGAATTGACGAATTTAATAACGCAAGCGGTACTACCGATCTGAGCAGATTTGTGCTCAATAACGGGGCTGCGTTTATGTACGAACATAGCATCGTAGACTGGCCTAAGAGAATAAAAGAGTGGAGATACAAGGACAAGATAGTGCCACAGGGGTTCAATTCTCGTAAAATTTCAACACCACCCCTTCCTGGCAACAGTGGTAACGAAAACGATTACTTTGGGAGAAACGTATACATTAATAGGGCCAAGAGGGGAGACAGTGATTACACCCTGGTCGCTGGAGCACCAAAACATGATTATGGACTATCTGGTGGACCGTCTGGCGATGCGGGTGCTGCTTACACCTATGATTTAATGTTAAGAGAGCAGGTTCCAGCGATTCCTAACTCTGGCTCTTGGATCGAAACAAGAGTATTTACAGGAAGCCAGTCTCCACTCATCCTAAAGGTTTATCAAAATACATTTGGCCCGTCCATAGAATATTCTATTAGTGGGCTTATTTCTAGTAATTCAAACGGAGACATCTTCCTAGAGGCGTCTGGATATGATCCTGCTACACGTGGGTTTGTAGCACATCGCCCCTATGTTACTGCTGTAATTGCAGAATTGCTTCCTGGTATAGAAACCACGGGGTATATGTCGCTTCTTACCTCTGGCAAGCCAGCATTTGTAGACTCCAGTCAGAGCGGAGAATTCCCCTCTGGGATGAATATGTTTATTAACGGTCCAGACTCAGCATTTGTGTATAATAATATGGGTTTATATACATCGTCTTGGAACACGACAGGGGAAAGCGGCCTAGCATTGCACAGTATTGGAACGAGTGGGATAGATTCGTCTGGCTCCATGTTCCTCTATACTAGCGGCATAGGGATAGTGAATTCATCCGGTATTAATGATTACAACCCATTAAATCTAAGAATTCGGGGATTTTAAATGCCAGTATTGATATATCATGAACCAAGTATCGCCGTACAGATTGTACCAGCTCCACTGGTTTCAATTTCTACACAAATATTGAAAAATGGTGCAGGCGAAGCTTTTGGGGTTACCTACTCTATTACGCTCACGGGTACTATTCTTGATGATAAAGGCTCTCCATTTGCCACGAAGCCAGACGGGACTCTTTTTAATTTTGTTCCTGGTCCAACGCCTGCTGTATCTGGTCCGTATAATGCCTTCCCAACAGGCCCAGTTCCACAACAGTTGGTAGATAAGAACAAATCCCTTACAGCCATACTATCCAAGCAGAAATCTCTGAGAGCTTTATTCGCTACAGACGGTCAAAAGTTTGAGGTTACAGACCCCGCAGGTAGCGAGCCTGCTGTCATTTGCTATCCAAGAGTTTTATCTGTTGATTTTCAAGAGGGTGCCTATGTAGAGAGGGCAGATTATACGATTACGCTTGAGGCTGATACTTTGCTAACCGGAGATCCTACCTCTTATGTAAACAACGAAGGGTCATTGATAGCACGCGCAGACGGGGTGCATGAAGGTAAAACAGAAAACGAACTATTAGTTGCTATGTCGGGTGCTTTTATTACCGACTTTAGCGAAGACTGGTCGGTAGAGGCCGACGAATCGCAGGGTGAATCTTTAGCGTTGCCCAGAAGCTATAGAATATCCCACAACATAAATGCTACGGGTAAAACTCACTTTGGACCAGACGGGAAACAAAAGGCTTGGGAGCAAGCTAGAAAGTTTGTACAGAACAGACTGTCCAATAATGTTGATAACTATCCAAATATAATGGGGCAGATTGGTAGCGGTACTATAAATCTCGTTGACACGTATCGTGGGTTTAATCACGTCAGGAGTGAGAACTTAAGCGAGTCTGCCGGAAGCTATAGTGTCTCTGAGAATTGGTTAATTGCTAGCGGAAGTGCGTATGAAAACTTTAATCTATCTATATCAAGCTCTACAGACGATCCCTTTGTAAATGTTTCTATAGACGGCAATATTAAGGGTTTGTCAGAATACAGTCCTAGTGGGTTTGGCGGTAACGACACCAACTTGAATAATGGAGGAAGAGACCTTGGCACCCCTCCAAGCGGAGCCTACGGTAACGCCCTTGGCAAATATCACCAGATCAGCAACAACGGTCAGTTCGGGTTGACTTCAGATGCTTATAAACGTGCAAATAATTCTGTAGCAGTCCAATTAAACTCCCAGCCAAAATCCGTATCTCTTGGTGCAAATGAATACACCGGAGAGGTTACCTACAACCTAGCGTTTGACAATAGGCCGACCAATATAATTTCTGGGGTTTTGTCAGAAACCATCACTGTTGACGATACATACCCCGGTGATGTTTTTGCTGTAATCCCGGTTATTGGCAGAAAGACGGGGCCGATACTGCAATATATTGGTGGTAGAACAGAATACACACGCAATATTTCTATAAGTTTAATTATGGACTATACTAGTGTCCCCTATGGAACTGGTAGAAACCCCTTACTGCTTAAAAAACCAAGCGTAGTAGAGCCAACGGCGACACAGATTGCTGATTTGATAAAGGAATTAAGCCCCGCTAAAGAACCCGGTATACGTAAGTACTTTGTTTCTCCACCTAGTGAATCTTGGAGTCCAAAAGAAGGCTCTTACAGTTTCAATTTATCCTGGACTTATGAAATGGATAGATAATGGCTTATAATGCAAACCCTCCGTATACTAAAACTCCACTGACAGAAGCAGAAAAGGTTTTACAACCCAATCTGCCAAGCGGGATGTTGCCGTCTGGCGAGGCTAACTTTTTTGATGCAGCCCAATACCACAAGCATAACGGTGGGGATGGCATAAATGCCACCTTTCCTAGTCCAGATAGTTTTAAAGTTGATCAGCCCGGTCAGTCTGGCCTGTATGTAACAAATCCTGAAAATCCACACTTGACAGTTGGAGAAAATGGTTCTGAGTTTGAGCCGACTGGTTTGGCTAATCAATTTTCTAACGGTTTGACTTCGCTGTTAAATGGAATTACAGACTTTTCGACTTTTAATTCCTATATACACCATCATGGAAAACCGCCTCTCGTTACTACCATTAACTCTGTTGACACTCCAATTCATATACCCTACGTCTCGGACTATACGGTATCGGTGGAAGTAAATCCATACCCATAAAGGAACATTATGGCATACTCTACAGTAAAACCAACCGGAGCTATTGGGCCTTCTTGGCCTCAAAGCCATAATTTGCCACAGGGTAAAGAAGGTAAGATTTCAGCCGCAGGATGGACCGATGGCAACGAAGGGTTTGCACAACAGACCTTCTTGGGAGCCTCTATCCGCAGCTTCGATGCTAGTGCTGGGTTTGGAAACACCAGTAGCTCCCTGTCTGTCGCTTTGGTTAATGACGAGTATAACAAATCTGACTTACTAGGTTATGGAAATGGTGACGACGTTTATCATAACGGGACCAATGACGAGTTTAGACCACCAAACGCAGGCGCTCCTGTATTTTTTAAATTTGGTAAAAATCTTGCAACAGTTGAAGAAGCCTGGAAAAAAACCTTTGACGATATTTACGGTACGAGTACTGTCTCTCCCCCTACCTTCCCGTCATATACTGTAAGCTCTCCCTTGTCGTATCTACCAGATAACCATATTGTTTTATCAGACGACGGCTCGACGGTCACGATAGAAAATAGAGAATCACTAGCAACAAGTCCGATAAACCCAAATAGGGGGTATTATCATTTTTGTTTTGGTGGTATACTTCAGAGCTACGAGCAGAACAGAGGAGGTGGGGGAAATCCACTCTATGATGTCTCTGTAAATGACCCACGGGAGATACTCTCAAACGCTTCGTTTATACTAAAAAACTATAACGGCACAACCTATGACAATAAAAATTTGTTTAATCTGTATGGATTTTTAGAATGCGAAATTAGCAACTCTTTAAGGGCAACTCTCGATTCAGCGTCTATATCTAAGTCTATTTTAACAAAAAACGTTGACACGGCAGGCAACGTTACCTACACGGGGGACGATTCGTATAAATTTAATACTCCGGGTGTTAACCTAAACGCACAACCAAAAAGCTTTCCCATTACTGGCATAGGTATGTCACGAGCCTCGGACAGGGGTCTGCCGTTATATAGAATAGTTCAATCTATAAACGCTTTATTTGAACTCGGGGGTAAACTGCCAGACGAGTATGTAGCAAAAGGCTTTGGTGGAGCTTTAGATTTTCGTGGATACAAGTATGTTGTTGACTTTACTGGAATACCAGTAGAGAAGATACCTAATATGTATTTTATGAATTTTGACCAAATAGACATCCTATCTTTTGTTCAAGAGTTATGTGACATAATCAGTCACGACTTCTACGTTACGCTGCTGCCAGTTATAAACCACCCGAATTGTGAATGGATTAAAGCAAGAAATGACTACTATATAAGCACGGGGGAAAATTCGAAAGTAATTACCGGGATAATACGTATCGAAACTATTGATAAATCTAAACAACAGTCACACGGCAGCGTAAAACAATACATCGACTCGCTTACTAGCGCCGGTGTACATGTTGAAAATCAAAATGTCGGATTTGAGTCTACAAACGAAACTACTGATAAGTTTGTTGTCGGCGGTCAAGAAGTAGAAATGTATTACTTTACTGACAATAAGGATAGGGATTTTTTAGAGAGAAGGAAACAGAAGGCTGGAATGCCTAATGAGTCTGAAAGATTACTTCGGGATCAGTGGAAATTAAGCACGATGTTAAAACAAGAAATCGTTCCATTTTACGGATTTCTTGGAAAGGACGCCGTAACAATTCCAAAGGGTTTTGGATCTTATCAGCAAATTTTACTTGATTCATCAGATTTGCAAGCTTTTGGGGTGGGAAATTACTATGTTGCAACAGAAATGGAGCTACGCGCAGCAACGGTGTCTTATGAAAGATGGCGTGATTTTTTATTGATGTATACTGAGACTTATTTACAAGAAATGACAGATAACCTTTTTTATTGCTCTGTTGCGGGTGGAGGGTCTTTGCCTGGCGATGCTGCATGGGGAGCACCTGAGTTTATCCCAAAAAACTTCACCAGTAGAAAGTTTGGCGTCACAGTGCCAAGGTGTGTGTGGAATTCTGACAAGCCGTTCATGGGTGAGGATGGGTATCCAGCCAGCCCTTGCTCTCCACCATATGGTTATCCTTTGTACTATAAACGAGCAGAGAAGATAGGAATTCCAGAAGCCGGTCTAGCCTCAATGCAATCGTATTTTACGAGCATTATAACAGGCGAAGTGAAACTAAAAGAGAATCTTGACAAAGCTAGAGCCTATATGCTTGTTTTAAAACAGAAAGATTGGGCAACCATGTCAAGGGCTGAACAACAAGAGGTAGCAGATTTAAACACCCAAATAAGGAATCTAACCGCCGAGCATATTTCAGTAGCTGCCTTCAATATATCTCCCGCTGCTGCAAAAATGGCAAAGTTAATGCCAGTATTAGCTAGAGAATACCTTAAAAATGCTAAGAAGGTATATGAATTTGTGAAGGGTGTAGCCGATAAACATCTGGGTAAAACCTTTTTGATTAAAGTGCCAAGAAAAATTAACGAAGATTATCAAGCAAAAATCACGATAAAGGGCAATAATCGAAACGTTATGGAGTATAAGAAGGGTCCGTTTGGATTTAGATCGAGACCAACAAACGTTAACCAGTCTAGCGTTTCAGCCGATGTAAAAGAAAAAGAGGGCGCTTTACAGTTTGGTTTTAACCCGGTTAAAGAGTCCTGGGACTTTAATTATCGTCCAGCACCAGATGGTGGCTTTTTTAACTACGCTTTGTACAATAAAAATCTTAACTTTACCGAGTCTACTGGGCTTAGCTCCTCTAAACTTCCACTTGCAACACAACAGTTTTTAGCGCCACAAGATTTAACCAATTTTGTTTCTAACTCCAATAGAATTTCTTGCTATGTTAGGTTCGATAATAGCGAGCTGATGGATTTTAGAAATATATCAAAAGGCTCTATAACACAAAGCTATTTTACATCGAAGGGTTTTGTTCCAGACGTTATGGAGGAATTAGATAACCTGGAACCGAAGGACATTGAATATTTAGAACAGGTCAACGGGTTTAATGCTCACCGAGCAAATGTAGCCAAGAAAAAAAATAATCCGACTGCACCTGAATCATTACCTCGTCCCGATAGTGTAGCATTTGTTAAATGCGACCTTGATGACAAGCTTTATCTAGCCCCAAGGGTTGTCAAAAAGAAAAAAAAGGTTTTTGGTTCTGCGGTTAAGTATATTTCAAATAACGGCGATTCGAGGACGGTAGATAAAGACGACCCTGCAACGCTGGGGAGAGATGAAGTTCCGGCGATACAAGAGGCTTTACCTCTATTTAAACCATCTGATGATGGTGCCGAAGGGGGAGGATATGATGGATTAAATGCTTCAGTAGAAGATTTTGATAGATACTTTGACAAATCTCTTGTCGGAGACGTGGTAAAATCTCAAGACTACTTACTGAGCAGCGATCATGCATACGCTTTGATTACTTTACCGGGTCGGGTATTTCCTAGTGTTGACAGAAGATACATGGATGGTCCCGCCCAAGCGTTTAATGCTCCAAAACTTAAGAATCTTTTAACAGCAGACGTTGTCAAGGGCTTGCCGGAGTTCCAAAACCCACCGGCCTTAACATACAGACCAATACCAATAAAGGGGATTCGCCGGTTTAGTAGCGCAGACGCTGAGAATCAGGCTTGGCAGCAGCAAAAAAAATATCTACAAGGTTTAGCAATAGAACTTCCCGAGGGTTCTCTTACTTTTACGTCTCCGTCTCCGGTATATCCAAGCATGGTAGCTTTACCTTTAATGTCGGAGGAGAGATGTTATGGTCCGTGGCTTTCGGCCTCAGTTCAAAACTATACAGGAAGCACTCAGGTTAGGTATTCAAACATTGGGGGGAAAATAGAATTTGTAAAAGAAGAGGAGCTAGCTCCGTGGAACTACGGCGGATACCAATTGATGAACGAAGCTGGAGCTTTGAAAGCACAATTTTCTAATAGTCTGCTTTTGATTAGCGAAAGGGGTAGTTTTACACTACCTGGCTCTCCTGGGGGGATTTCCCTAGCAGGAACTTTAACTCAGGGTGGACCCTTGGTTACTTCTATATCGGTTAGTATTTCAGATTCAGTTAAGACTACTGTAAATCTGGATTTATACACGGCAAGATTTGGTAAACTACAAAAACATAAGGAAGACGAAATAGGCCAATTAGTAAGACAGAGACAAAAGATTATTGATTTAACTAATAACCTTACTAGAAATTCTGTGCTAACTTCACAAAAGGGAGTGTTCCCAGGAGGATTGGGCGTTAAAGATAAGCAGGTTTATCTTGGCCTACAGCAGGGGTCTAATGACATAAATTCGGCTCTTGAGCAGTCTCATACTGTATATAACAATTTTGTTGTTCATGCCAGAAGGAAAGACCAAGAATTAAGAAAACTTGGAAGTATAAACGATGATGTCACCCTCAAAACAATAGAATACGGTGGAGCGGTCTTGTCTCCTGGATATTTAGAAGAAGCTATGTCTCACACAGACAATCCAGAAGTTGTTTATCAGGCAATGGCTGGTGGATATATGCCCCTACAGGGATATAGCGAGATACCGAATAATGACGGATTTTTCCCGTCTAATAATTACAGGTACAGTCAGGAAGTAAACAACAGGGTTTACAACGCCTTTGGAAAGGACTAACGATGGCAGAATTAGTGAACATGCCGGATGAAAGTACAGGGCCGGTAGATGAGATTGAATTTAAATACTCTCCATTTTCAGGAAGCTCTCCAGAAAAAACCGATGGGTCGCACCATATTATTACCACTGACCACCCCTACATGGTCAATATAGGTCTAGGAGCGTTTACGCTTGACTCTCTACAGGAGTGGTTTGACAAAGAAGACAACCAAGGGGTCAAACGCAATCGGAGATTTTTTGATGGAATGACTTCTGCTAGCAATATTTTATACGGAGCGTCAATAGTAGATCCCGCCCACTTCTCTGCCTGGAGGAGTACAGAAAGAAACTATGTTGAATTTAAACCTCTTGGATCGTGGACGTTTTCCAATATAGAAAACGATGGGTCTCGAAGAAATTATACTCATGGGAATCTTAGCTTCACAGCTTTTAACGGTATGAGGGTCAATGGGTATAATCCAAATGATCTTCCATTGTTAGTAGTAAGTAACACAAATATTGACAGTTTTTTTTCTAATATTGTAGAAATGAATAATTACGTAAGGTTATTAAAAGACAAACACCCGGATGAGACTATAACAACAGTTTGGAATACAACCAATCGAGCCAGAGCAGAATTTATACGTGACATAAAAACATCTAAGAATGGTGAAGGTCTTACTTGGACCGTCAATCATAAATTTCAGTTTTTTAAGGGTTACACTAATAAAGCCGTCGCCCAAGAGGATGTCACCTTTAATCTTTACCTCTTTGATAAAAATCAACCCTGTTCTCAGGGTAGAAAATTGGCCCTTACTGATTTTGTTATAGTTGATTCACCAAAAGACATCATAGGCACCGAATACTCAAAAGGAACAAGGTTAGACGGCGAGTATAAACAAAAGAGACCCATGAAACCCCCACAGTCTATTGTTGCGGCTCCTCTTGACGTGCATTACAATGAACATACTGGGAAATGGGAGTCTGGTAGTCGCCAAATTATTGCTAGGATTATGGGAGACATACCGGCAGCACAAAATATTTCGGCTTCCAGTCCAGATGTTGCATCTCAGTACGGACTAGATACAACAAGTGTTCTCAATAAAGATAATGCAAACTATGAACACGCCACGGTTGGTAAAGCTATGCCAATCATGATGCAAAACGGAAATCCCATACAGTGGTCTCCGATTTATGAGCAGGCAGAAGATCTACCAAGGGAGAATAATAATAAAAAACTTGTAGATGTCGTAAACCTTGCTCCAAGGGTGTGGTCATCTGGATCGATGGTGATTTTAAACAATATAGACGGCGCTTGGATTCCTATTGAATTTGGAGAGGGTGGGGCTGGAGCCGAACCGCCGCCGCCGTCTTTCGATGGTAATTGGGATTTTACTTATTTAATTTCTAATGCTAAGTTTTATTTTGATAAGGATGAAACTGGAGATAGGCTTGATTTCCAACAGTATGAATTGTATTTTTACAACCAATATTACGGCATTGTTGGCCTCAATGCCCAGCAAGCGGTAGGAGATACCTATTATCTTACTGGTGACCCAACAGCCAACAAGGAGGAGGGGTATTTACAAGTTACATCTTGGGATTTCATGGGGCCAAACATTGGTGGCAATAGAACAAACGGGAACGCTTTAGCGCAGACAATATTTGATCTCGATGTAGAGGGAAACCCCGTTGGAGGCAACGGAGACGGCAAAAGGACTCTACCAAAAGCTTCCG
>Ga0233444_10004488_pt1 | contig 13315 bp, 14 predicted proteins | sample SI_124_October20_6_FD_182792 | JGI IMG/M metagenome (GOLD analysis project Ga0233444, IMG submission 182792) | Seawater microbial communities from Saanich Inlet, British Columbia, Canada - SI_124_October2016_10_MG | ecosystem: Environmental > Aquatic > Marine > Inlet | place: Canada: British...
CAATCGCTAGAGCGCTATTGGGCGTCATGTCGCGGCAACCGCAACGCAGCAAACAAACCAATAATACTCATGAACGCCGCCAGCAGAAACACAAAAGTAAAGGAACCCGTAAGGTCCGCAATAAAACCACCAATGGGCGGAGAAATAGTTTGCGCGATTCCAAATGCGAGCGTGGCTGCGGCAAAGCTCGGACCATAATCTTGAGCGGTCGTATTTTCCACAACATAAAGCGTCATCAGCGTGGGTATTGCGCCAAACAGAAAGCCAATACCGACACACGCTGCCAACACCGGCAGTTCGTAACCAGTGAGTATCACGCCGACAAAAAATGGCCATAGCGCAAAGGCCAGAGCCAAGGTCAGACGAACACCGATACGCTGCGCAATGGTGACAAAGGTTGGTCCACCCAAAATCATTGTGAATCCCACCAACGTAAATGCAAACGCTGCATCCACTGAACTCCAAATGCTGTCGTCTTCCAACCTTGTCGTTAAGAAACCAAGAATAAGTAAATACATAAAACCGAACGTGGAATAGGCAATGATGTGCGGCAGCCAACCAGGCATCCGTTGTAGCGCGGTGAATCCGCCGAAGCCCGCACCACCAGACGGCGCGGCTTGCTGGTGACGCACTAATAGCAAAACCGCTACTAACACCCCAACACCAATGAAGAACTGGATTTCGTAAACACTAGACCAGGCGCTGTCACCTTCTATTGGTCGTAAAATGCCGCTCAAAATGCTCACGAACATCACGCCCACGCCAATGCCCGAACTCATCATACCAACAGCAAGCGGTCGTCTATGCGCTGGCAAGGCATCCGCCGCAATCACCGGTGCAGGAATCCATAGAAATGCACCGCCAATGCCCGCCACAAATAAACCCGCAGCCAACACCCATGGAGAGCCAGCCAAGCTCGCTATAAGCAAACCAAATGTCGCGAAGGCAAGTCCCACACGCATAACATTGATCAGTAAATAGCGACTGGTGGCCCAAGCCACAACCAACGTACCCAGTAAATAGGCGCCTACATTGGCAGCGCCAACAAGACCGGCTAGCGTGTTGCTGATACCTAAATCATCTCGTACTGCTGGTAATAGCACGCCGTAACCAAACCGGCCAAAGGCTTGGCCAACCGCTGCTGCCATTGCAATCAGGAGAACAGTGATCCATCCAAGCTTTGCCCATGAGCGCGGCGGTTGATTAGGGGTGGTTGGATTCATAGATCACTGCAAAAAAGACAATCCGCCATCCTAATCTATCGACCAATATAAAGCTTTGTGTTTTAAACAGGCCCAGACTTGTGTCCTACGGCGATCTAAGATAGAAATCAACACAACATTATTAGAACGTTTAATAAGCAAAAGCAGGGCACTTGGGGAATAATTTCAGCTTACGCCCGAATTTGTGAAACAGGGGAGAATTAAGTGAAGCCGTTAGAAGGTATTACCGTACTAGAATTTTCAACAATGATTACCGCGTCTTTTGCGGCCATGATGATGGCTGAACAGGGCGCTAGGGTGATTAAAGTAGAACCGATGAATGTGGGTGACCCAATGAGATACATTGGCGCCAACAAAGGTGGAATCTCATCGCTGTTTGCCAACTGCAACAGAGGCAAGCAGTCCATTCGCGTCAATCTCAAAGAGGAAGACGGCCAAGCGCTTATTCGCGAGATGATCCCTCAAGTAGACATATTTATTCATAACTTTAGACCCGGCGTTATGGATAAGTTGAATTTAGGCAGCGCCTCCCTTCGCGCTTTGCAGCCCAAACTAATTTATGCAGCGATATCAGGCTTCGGCAAAGAGGGGCCGTTAGGCGGCGCACCCGCATATGACCCTATCATTCAAGCTCAAGCTGGACTCACCGCAACCCAGGGCAGAAATAACGAACCGGCATTTTTTAGAACCTTGATCTGCGACAAAATTACCGCTTACACCGCCTGTCAGGCGGTAACCTGCGCACTCTACGTGCGCGAAAAAACTGGACAAGGCCAGCATATTGACCTGTCTATGCTCGACTCCAGCTTGTTTTTTGTTTTTCCAGATGGCTTTCAAAACCATACGTTGCTTGACCCCGATCACGAACCGGGCCCGTTGTTAATCGACTTGCTCTACGAACTGTCGCCAACAAAAGATGGTGCTATAACCGTGTCAGCAGCTACTGACGAGATGCAAATGCGGGGGTTGATAGCGCTAGGCATAGAACACCTGCTAGTAGATGAACGCTTCAACTCCTTTGAAAAAATGGTCACTAACCTAAATGAATTTAAAGGTCTCGTTGCCGAAGCGTATTTGCAATTTACTACCGACGAGATTTTGCAAAAACTCCAAGCTGCCGATGTGCCCTGCGCCAGGAGCCTGGATAAAGATGAAGTATTAGCCCAAGAGCAGTTGGCGGCTAACGACACGGTTGGCATTCTTGATCACCCCATCATGGGTAAAATGCGCATCATCAAATCTCCTGCCCGCTTTGGCGGACAACGCTTAGAGCCTTCGCGACCTAGCCCTGATCATGGTGAACATACCGCCGAGGTTTTGCGTGATTTTGAATTTTCTGCGGAGCGCATTCAAACAATGACCGAGCGCGGCATAGTTGCCTAACGTCAGTAAGCACCCTGTTTAAACCAAGAGGCGGTTCGTGTTTACACGCGAAGCGTCGTTCTGACTGCGAAAACTAATACAAATTAAACTTACACGTAGACAGTCGTCCAGCCGAAGCCGGCCAGGGCGGCACTAAAACACGCTCAATGCCTGGCCAACCCCTGCCTAGATCAACGTAAATGTACTTTAAACAAGCTTGAACCCAGCATTACTCAGCGGCATAGAGCGGATACGCTCGCCAGTGGCCGCAAAAATTGCATTGGTCACAGCTGGCGCTAGCGGCGGCAATGCTGGCTCGCCTAACCCTGTTGGCTTGTTGTCACTTTGAATAAAATGCACGTCGATTTCCGGCGTTGAAGCAATGCGCATTACTGGATATTGATGGAAGTTGTCTTGCTCAATACGACCATTTTGCATTGTGATTTCTTGCAAGGCCATGGTGCTTAGTCCATCTACTATGGAGCCTTGCACTTGGTTAATTGCACCGCTCATATTAATGATTGGTCCAACATCCACTGCAACGGTGACGCGTTTAACGCGGTAATTTTTGTCCGCATCTACTGACACTTCAGCAACTTCAGCCACGTGTGCTGCATGGCAGAAGTAAAATGCCAGACCTAAGCCAGTGCCTTCTGGCATTTTTCTACCCCAACCGGCTTTTTCAGCAGCCAACTTGATCACATCTATTGCGCGCCCTGTGTTGAGTGCGGAAATATTGCCCTCGTCGATCCAACGTCGCGACCCCATGAGTTCTGTCAAAAATTCTACGTGGTCACGCTCGGCCAAATTGGCCAGCTCATGTATAAAGCTCTGCTCTACAAAAGCGTTGGTATTCGACCCCGGCGCACGCCATGCGCCACATGCGGTTGCTACCGGCATCATAGACTGCCTGACACTGGCATTATCAAATGCAACCATAGGTAGTTCATTACCGCGCAAACCAGAACCAATCACTGGCTTACCGCTATTTGCAAAGCCAATGTAGTGCTGGTCCCATGCAGCTAACTTACCGTCAGGACTAACGGCACCCTTCATATTTTCGAATCCACCCACTCTAAAATAGTCGTTATGAATGTCGTCTGTGCGAGTCCAGGTGAGTTTTACCGGCAAACCGCTTTTATGAGATATCGCCATCGCTTCCGCGGCAAAGTCGTGAACTGCCCGCCGACCAAAGCCGCCGCCCATACGCAGGCCATGAACTTTGACGTTTTCTTGCTTAACGCCCAGCATATTTTCAGCAATTTCCTTTACTTGATTAGGAAACTGACTACCTAACCATATTTCCATGGAAGCCGGTTTACCAGCAGTGCCTTTGCGGAAATCAACGGTACAGTTCATGGGTTCCATACAGACATGGGCAACATAGGGGAATTCGTAAAACCCCTCTATGGTACGATTGTTGCTATCCGACAAAGCTTCAGGCACTGAAGCGCCTACCAATTTAACTTCGCCGCCGCCCTTTGCTGCTATTGCTCGAGCGTCAGTGACCATCTTTGACCATTGATCTGCAGATGCTGCGCTTTCGTCCCAGTTAACTTTGAGCTTTGCCTTGGCTGCAAACACGGACCAAGTGTCATCACCAACAATAGCAACACCGCCCTGCAGTTCAGCTAGGCCCTCCAAGAAAGCCATAGATGCTTTACCCGAGCGCGCGTCTGGTTGCAGAATAAATGCATCAACCACACCCGGCAGCGCCTTGATTTCTGCCCGGTTAAAACTAATTGCTTTACCACCTGGTCTAGGACACCGGGTATAGCTGGCAAACTTCATGCCAGGCACATCTACATCAATACCAAACTTGGACAGACCGGTGGCAATGACTAAGTTGTCCACACTGCCCACGGAGGTGCCGATAATTGAATAAGAGCGAGGGTCTTTGAAAGACAGTTGTTCAGGGACAGGCACCGGCTGCTGGGCCGCCACTGACGCCAATTGACCAAAGGTCATGCTGCGACCGGAGCCGTGAATGACCTGACTTGACTCAGCTTTCAGATCACGTCGCTCGACTTCCATTAACTGGGAAGCTGCACCAATTAGCATCTCTCGCGCGGATGCACCCATGCGGCGCATAGCATCAAAATTTCGGGTTACCGACATGGAACCACCAGACCCCTGCAGACCAAACTTAGCAGGATCGATAGGCGCAAGAACAACCTCAACATCATCCCAGTTAGCACCCATTTCTTCCGCGATAATCATTGGTAGCGTTGTCTTAATGCCCTGACCCATCTCAGGGTTAGGCGCATAGATGGTGATTTGACCATCCGATGCAATTTGCACATAAAAGTTCAGCTCTGACGACTTCACCAAAGTTGTTGCGCCGTCTTCCAGTGCGTTAGCAGGCAAGCTGAGCTTAAGCATTAGCCCACCGCCAGCAATAGCGGAGACTCTAAATAAATTCCGGCGACTGATTTTTTTGCTGTTCATTTATCCGTTCCTCTTGTCTGCATTGTAAAAGGAAGCAGCGGTGTGCACTGCTTTGCGAATTCGTACGTAAGTACCGCAGCGGCAATAGTTTCCCGCCAAGGCCTGATCAATATCGTCATCTGAGGGTTGGCTATTGTTCGACAGCAACGCCGCGGCGCTCATGATTTGCCCCGCTTGGCAGTAACCACACTGGGGCACATCGTGTTCTATCCAAGCAGATTGCAATGGGTGTAAATCATCCCCTGGAGCGAGGCCTTCTATGGTTGTGACTGGACCTGACACTGCGGAAACAGGTAGCACGCAGGAGCGCACCGCTACGCCGTCAATATGTACAGTGCAGGAACCACATTGCGCAATGCCACAACCAAATTTGGTGCCAGTGAGTTTGAGCTTGTCGCGCAAAACCCATAACAACGGCATATCAGGGACAACATCAACTTCTAGATTCTCACCATTCACGCTTAACGTATATTTACTCATAACTTGCACTCATACTCATTTGTCTGGCTTTTGACACAGGCGTGCCACGTCTCGTTTGTTACACGCTAAGCTATCATCTTCGATGAAACTTACAACTAAAGCACTGTTTCACCAAGTCTTGACACCGATATATGCGACGCTTGCGTTGAAAGAGGAAGTAAATCTTATGCCGTTTAGGAGAACAGGGCACGCACCGGTGCGCTAGCGCGTTGGGATACTGAGTGACGGTGTGCGGGACGCCGCGAAAGTGAGTAAAAGCTGAGTAGGCGGCAAAATTTCCGAGAGAACAAAGCACCATACCGGGGCAATTTTTGTGCCTTGAGCTAGACTTTTCTCTGCTCTCTCTCCGCTACTCTACTTCAAAGAGAATTTCTGGATTAACCATTGTTTTCATTTCAAGAATATTCCCATTTGGGTCAACAACAAATAGCGTTTCCTGTTCATACTTTGTGCCAATAAACCTTCGATACGGTTTGTCTAAGTATTCAAATTCGGAGGCCTCTGAACGCTGTTTGAGCAGCTGAAAATCATCTTCAGACAGGTGCGCACCAAAATGAGGAACCGCGACATTGCCCATATCAACATCGTGCCTTACCGACGGAAGCTGCTCGATACTTTGGTGTAGCGTCAACTCGTTACCCCAAAAGTCTATATCCAACCAACGCCCCTTTTCACGATTACCGGTCTTACACCCTAAGACGTTCACATAAAAGTTTTCGGTCGTAGCGAGGTCACCAGCCGGAATGGCTAAATGCAAGATTGCGCTCATGCGTAATGCTCCCCAAGATCTTTTGATTTTTATTTTTGCGCATTTTAATCCACTTAATGGAGAAACATCCATATTGCTATGCTGCTGCAAGAACAACTTTACCTATCAAAGTTGTCAAAAACCTAGACAACCCTGCATATAGACCCACAACAATGCCTCCCTGCTTGTGAGCGTTCGAAAGCTCGGTTGTGCAAAGAATTTGCTTGCGATTCGACCAGACATTGACTGCCTTGAACCCATTGGGCACCACCTTATGTCTATCTTTCTTCTGCCTTTCTTTGTTATGTCCAACTTTCTGACCTGCGCGATGCCCACAGCATCTTGGTATCTTCATGCTCCGTAATTCGAAAGTCATCTAATATGAAACTCATCACTATTCTTCTGGCAACGCTTATTTCGACGGTTTCCTACGCCGGCCATCACGCAAATTCAGAGGCCAACGAAGCATCGGGCACCAACCCTTTCGTTTTGATCGCCAGAGTACAAGTTAAAGCAGGAATGGTAAGTCAATACTTGGAAATAGCAGACGCGGTTGATAATGCCGTAGAGAAAACTGAACCGGGCATGTTATTTCACAACTTTGACGCTGACCCGAACGATCCATTGGCATTTACATGGACTGAAGTCTACAAGGATAGCGATGCATTCTTGATGCACACTGCTAACGAGCCAGTTCTGGAATACGTTGGGAAGCACGCTGAATTTGGCGAAGGTTTTGCTGTCGAGATTTACGGTAATGTTAGTGACGCTGTTCTCTCCAACATTTCCGAGCTAGGGTTTCCGCTTAAGCACTTCAAAACAACGAAAGTTGGCTACGTTCGCCCCTCGCTCACCGATTAAAAGCAAAACAGAGCGGCCTAGGTCTCTGGCGCCGCTCGTTCCACCTTTCCTCAGACCTATCACCGCCCCCTTCGAAGGCCCTCAAAACTCTGCCGCTACCCGTAAAGCACGCTGTCTTGTATTGAGGCTCGATTGAAAGCCGCCAAAGGCATACAGCGGGATCGATACTTTTATTCCTTTGCCAGACTCTGACAAACACTAAACAATGAATGGATAACGCCAATACTCAAGCGCGCATACGTTGAAAATCTTTTCAAAGCGCGATTACTGCGCACTTCAAATGCATTTTTGCGCAGATCCGAACACCACGGTTAACAAGAGTGGCAGCCTTGAGCGATCCCGAGGTTGCTGTCGTAAAGCGTTCCAGCATATGGTTTAGTGCTATTAATAGTCGCAAGTATCTCTTGAAAGCCAAACGCATAATTTACGATGTTCAACATTAAAGGTAACAAATGAGTCAACGCTTTAGATGGGGCCATATCAACATCAATGTAGCCAACCTCGATCTTTCAACCTCCTTTTACGAAAAGTTAGGTTTTGAGTTGTTTAGACCCGACATCCCCTATTTGGGCCTTGAAGCTAAAGAGGCAAGAGCAATGCCTGAAAACACTGAGCAGGCACTGGCAGTTCCACAGGGTACTAAAGGTAGAGCATGCATCATGCAATTAGGCAAAGGTTTACCCAAGCTTGATCTGACAGAGCTTTCCTCTTCAGACCCACGCCTTCCACTGCGCAACCAAGATCGTGGGATTGTGCGCCTTTGTTTGGCAACGGAGGACTTAAACGCGGAGTACCACCAACTGGCGGCTAATGGAGTTGAGTTTCTAACACCGCCGTCTGAATGCATTGAAAGAATGGCAGAAGTTGCCGTTTGCAGAGACCCTGATGGCACTTTGATAGAACTGTTGCAGGTTTACCTTGACCGATGGCCACGAACCCAAAGACTAGAGTCTTAAGCATTGGGCGCGAAACTAAACTGCTAACCAACACCCTCCGCCTGAACCCTGAATCCTGAATCCTGAGTCCTGAATCCTAGATAAAGACGACAAGTATCTGCTTTCGATTAAAAATGTTCACGAAACACACGGAGCTGATTTGAATCAGCGTCGACCGCCCTCTGCAACCCGCAAAGACTCAGCCTTGCCAAAGCCCCTTTACGCAGTCAGCGGCGTAAAGATACTAAGCGCTCATTGCAGGTCTAATAGAAAATTTATCCTAGTACCTCGCTCAACGACAAGCGAACAGGTATGAGCGCGCCACTTACTATTGACTGTTTTGATGCACACCTTGTTGCGTCTGGAGAGCAGCAGCATCGGCTGCAACCTAGCATCATCCCATTGAACCAAGCTTGTTAGCTCTGCAGCGTTTTTACTCTAAGCCTCTGAGTTTTGATTCCAACGCACGAGATTCTTCGCTTTTAATCTATTTGTAAACACTCGGTATCTGCTTCGCTCTTCGTTCCACTCCTTTAGCCATTGCTCTCCATCTCTTTCAGCGTCAACAAATACCGCATTGGTCACCAGAATTGGAATCAAGACCGTCAAGTGCACTACCACGCTTGTTACCGTGCTGTATCCCAACCATCCGAGATGATAGGTCGCAATAAATCCAAAGGCCACACTCCAAATGGTGAACAGTACTAACATAAAGTAGGACTGCAGACTTGGGTCTGCCACGTACTTGAGCGGGTTGAATTTCACATCCATTACGCTTCTCCACAAATGCACAATACTCATTACCGAAGATCTAAAAAAAGTTGGCTTATTCATAATGTTATTCCAATGATGTCTGATTTTGTCTTTGTCACTAGGGCGCATCCTGCTCACTAGCTAATCGTTTACTGCCTCAGAGTAACTGAGCATCTAGAGCTCGCCTGAACCCTTGCCCTCCTACTCGGAAGCGTTATGTCTTTATCGATAATCGCTTCGTATTCTGCTTGGGCAGTTAAACCACCCGCGATGATCAGTCTTAGCGGCACAGCCCAAAAGCTGTCTTCAGAAAAGACCCCAATTGATCGCTCAAGCAGGGCTCATTACTAGCAGAAAAATTTCTTTGTTTTACTTTGGCAAAATTACCGTGTCTATAAGATGTACAACACCATTGGATGCCATCAAATCCGTAGCTATGACGTTAGCGCCAGCAATAGAAACCTGGCCATCTGCCACTACAACAGCATAAGTTCCATTTAGCGTTTCAACTTTGTCTGCGGCCAAGACGGCTGCGGCCATAACTTTACCTGCAACGACGTGGGCTTTCAGAACACCAGCTAAAGCCTCGGGGTCGGCCAACAATCCTTCTAACGCACCCTCTGGTAACTTAGCGAAGGCTGCATTTGTAGGCGCTAAAACTGTAAACGGACCTTCGCCAGAAAGAACGTCAACTAGCCCTGCAGCTTTTACCGCAGCTACAAGTGTGGAAGTTGCTTCGGCAGCTACAGCTATATCAACAACGGTTGCCGGCAGCATTTCACCTTCTTCGTGATGACCAGCGAATGCCACCGTACTGAAAGCCAGTGAGCTGCACATAGCCATTGCAGTGATAAGAGCGAGTTTAAATTTTTTCACAATCTATTTCCTTTTTAATGGACCTCCATGCTAAGGCCTTAAAGATGAGAGCTACGTGGAGTGAATGTCTGCGTCGCGTTAGCAAATAGAAAAAGGTGGCTCTTCTAAAGACCGCCAGGGGGCCCCTGTAGCTTTACACTTACAAAAGTAGTTACCAGTGGTACAAATTAGAGGTGGTTTTAGGGGAAAGTGGGTTTGCCATGCATCGGTGAGAGTTTCGCAGGCGGCGAGCCTAACGTTTTTAGGCATTTAGTCAGCTACCCAGACATAACTTCTTATACTGAAGGGTTAGTCAGAAGGGCGAAACCGCAGGCTATGACTGCGACACGCGAATATAAGGGTCTTTATGCTCAATGCGATGAACCTTCGGTTTGGATGGGCCGTGTGCAACATAGACCGACAAGCGATTCATAACGCTATTTTTTTATAAGATGAGCTGCCAGCTTTCTGGCGGCTCCCTCCCTAGGCTGCCAGATGCATACAGCAGCAAATTGGAGGGTTACAGCGAAGGCAGGAGTAGCACACCTCCTTAAACGCGCACAGAGGCCCATACAAACCTAAACACTGCGCCCTCTACTCTCTAAACCTCACCCCATCCAATTGCATTTCCCGCCCCAGAACCTCTATAACACCGAACTCCAACCAACTTTCCTAATTTTATGGTCAACCATCACTGAATAAGCCATATGTTTTGAAGATCGGTCAAGTACGACTAATGATGAACGTTGTTTAAGTTTGGGGGTTATAGTTATAGTTCCAGTTAGTTGTCGAAGTACACAAGGATCAAAAATAACCTAGTGCCGTTAGCGAGCGAATTAATGGAGGGTGAAATCTAGATTTTGAGTTAGGTACACACTCGGATATCCAAGAACTACGAACTCAGAAAATCCTTTTATTTAGCTGTTTTTATCAAGATACATTTACCAATATGACTCCTAACTCTCCCGGCAATAGTTATTAACAATTTAATTTAAGTCATAAAGTTAGAGTTTTTATTTATCTGTAAACGAAAATATGTGGCACTTTATGTACCGCCATAGACCTCGCTGAAAGCCACTTACGACTTACCACTACCCAGTTACCGCTTGGTTCGTGCCTGCGATTTACTCATCTCAGCTTTGGTCATTGCGAACCATTAACTATCGGTTGATACTAATCTGAAAGTTTGAGGAGAAAATAAATGCCACCTAAATGGCTTTTTTACTTTTACGCATGCGGCTATGTGCTGGTATTTTCTGGTTACTACTTGGTTAGTTATTAGTGCAACCATAATAAACCCTACCTAAGCTGCTGCTAATTAAGTTTAGCTGCCTTAGCAAATAACCAAGCGTGCCCCCCCCCTAAAGAACACCGGCGGCAGCTGTAGCTCTACACTAATGTTGGTAGTTGCCAGTGGCCTAGATGAAAGGTGAATTTGTAAAAGTAGATAGCAAAACTAACTGCTGCCCTGCTCGCTGCATGAATTTATTTCGGAGACGACGGTAGCGGCGACGCAATGATGAGTATTAACTAGAGAGAGAGGGATTCTAAAGATGGCCGCATCTTTACATGTTGACCAACGATAGAACCGAGATTTGGAGCCTTAAATCAGGAAGCCCTGTAATACTCAAATAACAACCGAGCGTAACTAGCCATCTAATTTTTCCCCACATCATCACTTTTGCGATCTTGCTCATGATCTCTTAATTTCTCTAGGCTAGCCTTATCTTTGAGACTCATAATATATGCAGCAGCACTCAAAACCAGGACCGCGCCGGCTTCCGCGAGTAAAACCATGGCCTCGGTTTCTTTGCTCTGCATAACAATAAGGCGGCATAGTGCCGTCACGGCAATAATAATCGGTAAAGTTACTGGAATTCGACTTGTGGAATAAAAAGCCCCTATCATCCCAATAATCTCTGCGTAGATGAACAAAAGGAATAAATCAGGGAGACCCACGTACCATCTGGAGTACATTTCCGCTATGGACTGCACACATGCGACCAAAGTAAGAATACCAATGACGGCTAAGAGGGCTTTTTCACTGGCGATCGTCGTCCAATGAAGCCTTCTATTCAAAGAATTCCTTTCCAACAGTTTTTCTATCGCTTTAACAAACAGTGATTCATCTTTTTGATCGTCATGCCGTTTATTCATGGGAGCTCCCGGATCTTAAAAATTATTGCAGATTTGCAAAAACATTGACTACCTAAACATTGCCAGATATGACCACATTACATCACCTCACACGAATGCGTTAGCTGTTCTAACGGCGCGCCCAAGCCCAAACTAGGACGTGCAAAAGCCAACCAGAGCAAACTTATGACGTATTTCTTCATATAGGGAAGAATGGCAGCATCTGAGGGCTTAGCTATAGCTTGGAAATGCACATTAGATTGGCTTTGTCAGTTATTCGAAAATTGACCAAATTCAATGTAGTGCTCTACTTCTAGTGACGTCTTGCTTCTTAACAACTCATCTTCCAAATCATATAGGCTACGTTGGGTTTGACCCAACTTGAAAGCTGTCATCGCAACGAGAGGCTTGAATAAGAAAACCAGAGGAAACTTAGTGTACTTTTCTAGATAGTACCAAGGTGTCCCAGCACCAACCTCCCAGCAGAGTAGTTTTAATTCTCCAGCAAGATCAGTACCAAACCCGGTAATCATATGATGAATGTCGTGTTTGAATAAAAGCCCCTGAAAAAATTTGGTAATGACACCCTCCGCCCAAATAAGACTAATTGTCCTCCTAGAAGCCCTTCTTTTTCCAAATAAGCTTTGCGGTCAGATCCTATGTCCAAAACATTTTCCTTACGACATACAAGCCTAAGCAAAGAAAGCTTTTTGCTAACTTATGGTGCCGGAACGCGGTACCAAATACCTTGTTAGCCCAATAGAAACGTTGCTATAGCGTTCTCTTTCACCCCCTATCCAATAGATTCTAACAACGATTCTAACAACAGCCTTTGATCAAGGGGCCGCCCCATCTAAGGTACCCCCGGGGGGATATATAGCTCTACACTAATAATCATAGTTGCCAGTGGTATACATTAGAGGTGGCTTTAGGAAAGAATCACTTGAGGCTAGACAGGCTATCTAGACTCAAGTCTTCACCAGTTTGACTCAAGAGTGCCAGAGCGTGACAGTCTTGGAGGTTTATTTCTTACGGGTTTTGGGATGCTTAGCTGGATGTAGAACTTGAGTGTGCTGAAGTAATGGTTCGGATGTTGGTGGTGGGCTGCTGGACATCGGGGTGCTTTTGGAAAAGATACAAGCCCCAAGTGATTGCTCAAATGGGGCTTGAGCGGATAAGTTCTGCTAATTCCTTTAGTCCTGTGATGGCCTGTTTTGAACGCTCCCCATCCATGCTGACGGCCCATCGCAAGCCGCGTACATGCGATTATATTCGCGGCGCCCAACGCTATACTCATTTGTTCCTCTCTGAGCCAACGCCGCAGTATAGGCATTCATATCCGGATAACTAATCAAATGCCGAAACACATTACTTTGTCCACCTGCGGCCGGGAGCAATAACCCCCAATACATGTTGGTCGCGGAGGGAGAGCGATCGTCCAGGATCCTGTCATGCTTTTCTTTGATAAGGCCAGCGGCCTCCGGGTGGACCTCGCATCGATTGAACTCTATAAC
>Ga0233444_10004492_pt1 | contig 13310 bp, 10 predicted proteins | sample SI_124_October20_6_FD_182792 | JGI IMG/M metagenome (GOLD analysis project Ga0233444, IMG submission 182792) | Seawater microbial communities from Saanich Inlet, British Columbia, Canada - SI_124_October2016_10_MG | ecosystem: Environmental > Aquatic > Marine > Inlet | place: Canada: British...
CGAGTTCGTTCACGAGGGCGATGTTAATGTCGCGTTGTACGTTTTCGATGACCTTTGCTGCTTCTGCCACTTCGAGCTTTCCGACGTATCGAACGTCTTCAGAGGTCAGTTTGGAGTACAATTGAACAAGTTTCTCGCCAATTTCTGGGTTTGAACAGCCGATGACGCGTGCAACCTGTCGAACGCCATGGGCTGGGTCTCCAGGATTAAATCGCTCTGGACAATAGGCAATTTCAAGATCTTCACCAATAACCAAGCCCAATTCTTCTACGATTGGCAACCATGTTTGTGCAGTGACACCGGGATAGACTGTCGATTCAAGCACCACAATGGTGTTCGAACCTTTGGGAATGGCCTCGAAAACGGCTCTTCCGGCAGCCTCAACATAAGACAAATCTGGTTTGAGGTCGTGTGTAATTGGTGTTGGAACAGTCACGAGAACAACATCGCAGTGGGGTACTGCTTCTGCAGTTGAGGGGGTAATGTTCCAACGTTCTGTGCCGGGGGCTGGCACAATATCGTCAACATCTGGGTCACCAGTAGGGTTTTTGCCCGCCAAGACCGTGTCAACGGTGCGCTGCGATACATCCACGCCCCAGACCTCGAAGCCGGCGTCATGGAAGCCGATGGCGGTTGGAAGGCCCACATAGCCCAAACCAATGACGCCAACTGTGGTAATGTCTGACTTGCTCATGTTTCGGGGCAATCGTTATTCTTCATGAAACCATTGTTTAAGATTCGATATAGGTGATGACTTCATTAACACCTCCTCAAAACGGAGAACATGGTTGCATCCGAGGAAAGCCCTCGCCTGAAGAAGATGTGGTCAAAGAAAAAAATGAGGAGTGCGCCACTGGCTTTGGTGTCTGAGAACTTTCAGCACAGAGAATTAATCTCTCGCCTTATTCAAAGAGATTTAGATTCTCGATTTAGAGCCCCGTTGCTCGGATATTCATGGTCGATAATCGAGCCTCTTCTCTTAGCATTGGTCTATTCGTTTGTTTTTGGAATAATTGTTGGGCGTTCCGATCCACTCTATCCCGCTATAGTAATGATTGGTGTAATTGGATGGTCACTGTTTTCTCGATGTATGACTGGTACAACGAAAACGCTTACAGCAAACGCATCTTTGTTTCAATTTACTAAAATTCCAAAATCGGTGTTTGCAATTAGCAATATGCTGACGAATTATCTGTTAAGTTGCATTTCCCTATTCGCGCTCATTCCATTTATCTATCTCAATGATTTATCAATTGGCGTAGGTTATATCTACCTTCCAATCTATCTCTTTGTATTGGCAATAACTGGAACAACAATTGGATTACTGGTAGCACCTGCTGCAGTCAGAGTTCCGGATTTAGTGAATATTATCCAATTTCTATCGCGTGTTGGTTTCTTCTTATCTCCGGTCATGTGGACTTATCAAATGCTTTCCAGTAAATTTGGAACCGGAAGTTATCTAATTCTAGCCCATTTGAATCCTGTCATCGTTCCTATAACGAAGATGAGAGATATTATTCTAAACCAAAGTAGCGAAATCCCAGATTTTGGAATTTACATATTCGCGGGAACTGTGTTGTTCTTCTATCTTGTTGGAACCATAGTTTTCCACGTAAAGGCGAATAAAATGGTGGTTGGACTATGAATGTTCTAGAACTTCATGACGTTAGTCTGACCTATCCCCAGTCTCGGTTGGAGAAAAAGAAAAAAATGATACCATCTAAAATTGGCCCCGTGAATTTAGAGTTTTACGATTCCGAAATTGTGGGAATAATTGGCCGAAATGGCTCGGGCAAAAGTACCCTGCTTCGTATAATAGGTGGAGTATTTCCCCCCGATGAGGGCGAAGTACACCTCTCTGGAACCATCTCATTGCTAGCGGGCGTCGGTGTCGGATTCAACAAAAATCTAACCGGATTAGAAAATACATTTCTGTACGCCTCCCTTATGGGATGGAAGAAAAAACAAATTGAGGAAAAACTTGATGATATTCTCAGTTTTTCAGAACTCGGTCATCACTTCGAACGCCCAATTAAAACATATTCTTCTGGAATGAAGGCAAGACTCGGCATTTCGGTGGCAACTGCATTCCAACCAGACATCCTCTTAATCGATGAAGTTCTTGGAGTTGGTGATGCTTCTTTCCGGAAAAAAAGTGAACGCCGAGTGAAGGATATGATAAAAAGTTCTGGAACAGTGATTATTGTCTCACACTCTCAAAGCTTCATGCTGGAAATATGCGATCGAATCGTCGTCATGGAGGCAGGCAAGGTCGTAGATGTTGGAGAGCCTTCAGAAATGTATAAACTTTACAAAAATATACTGAATAACGACTCATCTAAATGATTTAATGGTGTTAATCAAAGGTTGAACAGAGTTCTGCAAGGATAATTTTCTTCTGGAGATATCCATCACTAAATCCGGGAAACTGGATTTGTTGATTTCCTCGACGACTCGACTTGCCAGGTGAATCGACGGCAAGAATACTAAATTCCCATTTCGAGCGTATTTCCATTCACTTGAATCGGACTTCAAAACAGTTCCCAGTAGAGGATTCGATGAAATAAAATCTAATCCATCGCTAAGCGTATCGATGGCAATCACTCTGGCTCCATGAACCAAACTCTCCTGAATAATTCGAGGATTAGCATCTCTCCCGGAAGTGACGATCATTGTCTTACTCTTACCGAACAGTGATTGGAGTTGACTGCGTGTTACCTCGCCGACATTAATCAGTTTGATTTTTGAAAATGGATATTGAAATAGATGTTCAAGCACATTACTTTCAGCTTTATTGCCTGCTATCACAACATTCAAATCATGGTCAACAAGAGTATCCAAATGTTTCACCAATTGAACAAAACATTGGTGGTTTTTGGTTGATTGAAGTGAAGTACCACAATACATCAGATCATATTCTCTCGAATAACTAACCTCGTTATCATTCCATAGAGCCGGCTTAACAAAAGTTTGAATCATCGCATTTGGAAAGGCATCCGATAATGGCTTTACATTAGAAATACCGTCTGCTAACACCATAGAGTAAGGCCCACCTATAACAGAAGATCTTTGATTCCGGAAGTGTTGTGTTAATTTGGAAAATCTGTGCTTTAACGACGATTTTTCAAATTCTAATTCATGCTCTTTTAACATTCCAGTCAGTGTCCGCTCAATTTTAGGTGAATTAACCTCGGAATCAAGTAGCTTCTCCGTATTTTCAATATAGAGGTCGAGATGAGGAAACCGTAGAGAGGTTGCAGGGTAATGAAGCCAAAAACGTCGCTCATGTGGAACAGAATGATCTGAAAGCCATTGGTGGAATATAGGGTAATTGCCACGAGAGACTATAATGCTTGAATCCATAAATGAGAGAAGATTTTGTGGTTCAGTGAATGACCAATAAGTAGTGTCGGAATCGATTTTGCACCACCCTTGCTCCTCTTGAACTGTCCAATTACGAAGTTCACCATCAAGATATCCATGAACAATATGAAATTCTTTAATACCCAATTGAGCACATATCTCCTTGCACATTTGAAAATATACATCTGTTGAAAAAAATTCAGACATTTGAGTATTGAGGGGTAAATTTTGAAACTCCTTTTTCAACTTCGCTAAATCACTCACTCCAGTGTCCGAAGACAAATTTCTATTTTTATTCCATAATGCTGGAGTTTTGTGGAAGAATACCAATTTATCCAAAACTAAACCTCCGTTGTCATTACAGCCTCAAACATTGTGTAATAGGAGTCAAGCATATCCTCAGTGTACCGAGTAAATTGGTCATCCATCAGTGATTGATGCATGTTTTTCAACTTTTGAGGTTCTGACAATAATGATTGTATGGCCTCTTTCAGAGCAGTTTGCGATCTTTGAATGATGATTCCATTTTGATTTGGGATCACAACTTCCGGAACGATTCCAACATTCGTTGAGATTACAGGACGTGCTGATGCCAACGATTCCAATATTGGCATCGGACCGCCTTCGTGTTCACTGGAACAGATTAGCACATGGTTTTCAGAATAGAACTTACCCATTTCCTCCCGAGGAACTCGGTTTAATGGCGTAGCTGTACGTAATGTTACGCCTAAATCCTTACAAACAGGCTCGACAATTGAGTGAAAGGCTTTGTTGTCACCATGATGGGAGGTAGAAGGGTTACCCACCCACATGAAACGAATGTCTTCACATGAAGGAAGAGGTGTGGGGTTGAACAGTTCTCTATCGATACCATTCGGAGTGAAAAAACCATTTTCCAAGTTCAATATCGTACCAATCTCTCGAGAAATATACCCTGTTCCAGCAAATTGATTGCATATATCTTCTGCTTGGATTGAAGTCATGCCTCTTTTTATCCAAGAAAGGGAATGGACTCCAACACAGGTTTTCGAAAACTGAAAACCCTTCATTGATGGCCCGTATCTCATTCCATCGAACCACAGGAAAAAGAATGTCAAATCGTATGGAGACAAGTCAAAAGAACTTGGATCTCTACGAATATTCATAATATATTCAATTTCAATTTCGTGTTCATGCGATGAACTTTGAAGAGATTGTGCAAGGATATCGTATGCCCATCCTGGTCGATCTGCAATAAGTAAAATTTTCATTCAATCCCTCCAAAGAGTATTTGTTCTAACTTGGCATGCATCGCATTTAGGCTAAAACATTCATTTACATGCTTTTTTGCAGCAATAGTGGAAGAATTCTGGAAGTCTCTATTATTGACTATGTCAAGTACCGCAGCAGTCAAATTCTCCGACGAAGACTCTCGAACTAAAAAGCCTGATTTGCCATCTACGAAAGTTTCTCCAGCCCCACCTGCATTCGTAGATACAACTGGAATGCCCATTGCTTGAGCTTCAATCAATACATTGGGCAGTCCTTCGATCAGACTCGTCAATAAGAACACATCAAAAGAATCTAAAATATCAATGACATCATCTCTGTACCCCATAAAGTGGACATAGGACTCAATACCGATTTTTTTAGAATATTGAATAGATTCCTCTAACAGTGGACCGTCCCCTACCATCGTAAAAGTAACTGATACGCTTGATTTTTCCAGAATGGACTTGGCTACATCGAGCCAAAGCAAAGGTTGCTTGACATCAACAAATCTAAACACAACTCCAATGTTAAGAGGGTTAGAGTCGGTTCGATTTTTCGGGGAAGAAATGAATTCATTTAAGTCAAAACCGTTTCTCAATACCATCATTTGGTCTGCAAAACCATCCAACCATTCTGTATACTTCTCAAGACCATTTTGGCTGTTGTGACAAAGAAAAACTCGCTTATCCATGAGAACATCTTTGTAGCCCAATCGCACAAATCTATTGTTATAATAGTAATTTGCACCCTTGTTTGGAAAAGAACTCGTTGGCAATTTGAATGGAGGCAACGAACGTGCTGACATAACGATTCGAGGAACTCCACAGATCAATCCTGCAATTGCCCCTAAGACACTTGTTGTATCCTGCCAAAGATGTAGAGTCGTTGGCTTCTGAATCTGTATAAGTTGGACCAAATGCGACAACTTTTGTGAAATACCTGGATTCATAGGTGGAGAGAACGGTATCAGCCTTAGAAGATCGAGAATCTCTGGATTAAGAGTCTTATCAATTGATTGAGGGTTTTTAGAATAATCTAAGATTGGAATACTAAGTTCTCGCACTTCATCGATGAACGAATTTTCCGAAGAGTTGACCCCAACATTCCATACCACCAGCTCTTTATCGAAATTCATATTTGCGAGGCAGCGGACTACTTGCCGTTCTGCACCTCCAAATTTCAGAGAATTATTCACCACCATGGCCAACGACGGAATTGGTTCGTACAATGGAACTTGCGATGTGTGTTTACGAATAATCTCCCTAAAAACGAGGTGCTCAATGCAGTTTTCATCGAGCAACTCTGAATCTATCATCGAAGGTAACAGGGTTGAGGAAATTTTGGAAAAATAGGTGGCGAATTGAAAAACTTCTATGGGTGGATTCGGGATATATTCAAGCGTCGAATATGCTCTATTCATAAATTCAATGTCTCCACTGTTTTCAACTGCTTTAAGATAAAACAGTACATAAGAATCATCGTCCAGGTCGCACAACATGAGACTTTCTAATCTCTTTACTGCGGATAATGATATGTCCTTGAATGAATATTTAACGGCAAACTCAGCAACCATCTGCAACATAAATCCATTTGTTCCAGCAATGGACATAAATTTCTCAAAAATTGCTCGATAGTCCGCTTCAGTTCGGATGAGTCGTAAAATTTGAGTCCGAGTGGGATTTCCAAAAGGCAACAGCATTTCTAGACCATTTACACCCTTGGTAAAATCATTTTCAAGAATCCCAGCAGAGAGTTGATTTCGAGCGGTTTCTTGAAGTATAGATTGCGAAGACATACCCGCAATTTCAGCCAATTCGTTCACCGGTTCATGGGACTGTACTTGCAACGAAATACGTACCAATTCTTTGGCTTGAACCGGAGTCAAGGTACTGGGTTTTATTGTTTTTAGAATTGAGATTGCAGGTTTTTGGTTTTGCAGGAAAAGGTGAGATTTAATCTGTAATATTTTACTTCGGTTATCATCGTGAAGCATAGATATATACTGTTGAATCAATTGCTTTTTCCTCGTCGCATATGCGGCTCTTAAAATCTCATATGGCGCATGAATTTTATATCTCATTTCCATTTTAAGAATATACTCTTCAGTCGCTGAGTTTGAGTGAAGAAGGGCTTGCAAAATCTTACTGTGGACAGAATCGTTTCCGAAACGGGTTTCGCAGTGTCCGATACCTTCATTCATCGATTCAAAATCACCCTCACGAGCACACAATACGATGTATTCAAACATCAAGATTCGATGATGAATCATTACCTCTTTGTTCAATTTTAGCATATCGAGAGCATCGGTTTTTCTTTTTAGAATGAGCATAGCTCGAGCCAAGAAATAAAGATCTTCAGAATCGATGATCTCTTTCCGAAGAGAATATGGAAGGTATAAACTGACTAATTCTTGATATTTTCTTTCTTCAAAAAGAGTTTTTATGGTTAGGATTTTATTTGACGGCATGTTGTTATCCACAACTTCTCCATCTGGTCCTAGAATCACAACCGACCGGTGAATTTGTTTACCACTACGCTGAAAACCGTTTAAGAATTTAGAGACCAGCGATGGCATCATGTATTCCGCTGCGACAACCACTTCATGAACACTCTCGTTATGCAAGTAGAAAAGTCGTTATATTCATACAAATCATTAACCTTCGGTGATGACGCATGGTTGTGGACGAGTATCTTGAGCTTACGCGCGTCTCCCGAAAAGAAGAGACTCTGAACGCTGAAGTTAGCCGTATTAGAAATTCCTTTTCGTTCCAATTTGGAAATATTTTTGTCAAAGCAATTGAGCGTCCATTGACCTTACCACTGTTGCCGTTTAATCTGCTAATATTCTTATACAGGAATATTAGAAAGAAAAAAAACACAACGAAACCCATTACCAAAATAACCCGCAATTGCATAGTAGGGTACTCTGCAGAATCCCCGAGAGGCGTTCACTATGACCGAATGGAAACCATACTCAAAGAACTACGCAAAGCAGGAATTCAAACCGTTCATGTAACCAATGATCGAGAAATTAGAGACTATGAGTATATTGAATCGCATGCGTTATACTCGATCCCCTCTCGCAAGCATTTCCCAGACATGATTCCACGGACATGGAACCGGAAACTCGAACATATATTCGCCGGCATTCTCGACACATTTCATCCACGTACTGTGATTTTTGATGGTGATTATCCGTTTAGAGGGGTGCTTAATGCAATTTCACTACGGTCTGAAATGAACAGATTTTGGATACGTGAATCACTCTTGAGTTTTAAAATTTCATCACTACCAATTGATGCGTTTGAGACCTTTGACGCAACTATACATCCAATCATGAACAGAAGAGATGATCCCGATTCAATTATTGGAAAAAGTGGTACAATATTCTGTAATCCAATATTAGATGTCTCTCACGACGAAAAAGCATTAGCACGACTGCGTACGAAAGTTATACAATCACAAAAAAAGGTAATATTTGTTCAACTGTCGAAATCAACCCAAAATATCGACTCAATATTTGAACAACTGATTTCAAGTAAAAATGCACAGATTTTATGCTCAAGTACTGCGGTTCCTAAAAAATATCGAAATCACAAAAAAATCACAACATACCATGACATTTCGACTACAAACGCAATACAGATTGCAGACTTATGCTTCATTTCTCCCGACTTCTTCAATATCTACTCGTGCTTTAGCAATCGAAAACCTACAATGTGTTTGGTTGATTCAAAACAGAATCTTGACATAATATCTCGGGAATTTGGTTCGTCAAAATTGCCTGTTGTTTTAATCGATGGTGAGCAAGACTCAGCATACATATCGGATGGAATCGAACGCTTATCTGACGGACAGTTCCAAGAACAATTGATTCAAAGAATGTCAGAGATGAATATTCAAAGCGGAACAAAGGAGTTATGCAATTATCTCCGATCTCTACATGAGTCTAATCAAATTCAAGTGGATTTAGACGATTAATACGTTCTTGATTACTCCAGGACTCAAGTTGTCCTTCCATTTCAATGCTGTTTACTCCAATAAACGAAGTGATACGTTTCTCAGTATGCTTGCGAATACGTTCATGGATGTAAACTCGCGATTTGGAATACCAATGAGCAAGATAAGCTAGTGTACTCTGATTGTCAAAACGCTGGATAAAGGCCTTTGGGTATAGATCTAAATCAAGACGGGCAAACGAAAAAATGAGCACATTTTCATGACTGATTGGCAATTGACGCAACTTATTGCGTACTTCTTTGCTTTTCAAAAGATTATGCGTTTTTTGCATATCCTCTTCAACGACTTTAAGCGCAACCCTTACAGTTTGCTTTCGGAAACATTTCCAACAAAAATTACAAGGCTCCATAGCAGTCCCCCGTATACATGACTGGGCAAGATTGCCAATGCTTGACTTTGAGCAGATGATTTCTGTTCCTACCTCACTTATGCCTCCGGTGGGATAAGACAAAGGTAAACCGGATTGTGAAAAGACATTCCACCAATTTTTGTAATGCGAAGTTTCGGAGTATTCTTTGTATTGCATTCGACCTAAACCGTACAGAGATTCAAGAACTGTGCCGTAAGCGATTCCAAAAAGTTTCATTCTCTTCGCTAAAAGAATAGCAGGCACTCCATTGGATAAATCCGTTGGGAACCCAAGAGGCTCTCGAATTGATTCTAAATCACATTCAATAATCTGGCAATCATAACCCAGTTGTGAAAGTTTATTCACTGAACGCAAGGCTGCTTTTTTAGAGTACAACGAACCTGCTGAATCGGGACGATCAAGAAAAAAGGGTATAGTGGAAGGTGGTAAAACCGATAATGCAGCGGTAGAATCGGCACCTCCACTAAAGGCGAGACCAATATATTCAGCAGATTCCGAATCATAAGGAACTATTTGCGAATTGACCGGAGTGACGGTTATTTTCATTTCTTGGCATGCATCTGCAAATCTTTGACTTACACCGAACGAGAGCTTGAGAGATTTGTTGAACCAAGGACGTACGATGAGAAGAGCACTTAACGCGAGATGATCTGGATGAATTTCGGAGACTTTCCAATCTGAAGGGCCTCGAAGATAACAAGACATTTTCGTCATTTGTGATTTACGCTGAAGTGGTTCATCGTCCTCGGCTTTAAAATCAAAAACGAGAACGCCTTCATGTATTGAAACATTAACGTGCATACTAATCCTTCATTTGGCTCAAATACCATTCCACGGTTCGTTGGAGACCCTCATCGATAGCAATGCCTGGCACGAATCCAAGTTCACTTTTTGCCATTTCAATATTGGCGTGTGAATGTAAAATATCACCCAGTCTTTTTGCCTGATAAGTAGGTTCAATCGCAAGTGCATCTGGATGTTGCCGACTTACATTTTCTCGAATACCGTAAAACAATTCATTCACTGTTGTCATACCACCATACGCCAAATTTATCACTTTACCATTCAATTTGCCTAAAGATGGCCTCATTAAAGCAGCAGCATTTCCACTTACCACATTGCTGATGTGAGTGAAGTCTCGGCTTTGTTCGCCATCTCCAAAGATAAACGGAGTTTCTCCATTGGCTAGACTCGTGATGAACTTAGGAATCACCGCAGCATAAGGGCCTTCGGGGTCTTGTCGTTTTCCAAAGACATTGAAATATCGAAAACCAAGTATCTCGACATCGTAGCATTCGACAAAAGCCTGCTGAATGAGTTCCATTGAGCGTTTACTTGCGGCATAAGGAGATAGTACTTCTCCAACTTTAGTCTCGGTCTTCGGTAATGTTTGGTCGTTGCCGTAAACTGATGAACTCGATGCAAAAACAATCCGTTTGACCCCTTCTTCGACGGCGGCTCGAAATACATTCACGGTTCCTGAAATATTAATTTCAAGACTTGTTATTGGGTCGTCAATTGACCTTGGGACTGAGCCCAAGGCAGCCTGATGGCTGATATGAGTACATCCGGTGACGGCATCTTTGCATGTCTGAAAATCACGAATATCTCCTTCAACGAATGTAAACAACTCAGAATCCATAAGGTGCGAAATATTCTCGATTTTTCCGGTCAATAGATTATCCAATACCGTGACTCGAATTCCGCTTTGAACCAAGTGCTCAGCAAGATTCGAGCCAATAAATCCCGCACCTCCGGTAATGAGAATATGGATTGGCGAGTCAGAACTATTGTTACTCATGCATAATCCTGTTGAGAGTGCCACTTGAAAGTTACCTGTAGCAAGGAGATAAAAAAAGGGTTTTACAGTTGGAATTATTTTCGCCGTAATTCTATAAACCACAACCATTTAATTTGAGCATGGTCCAAGACAGAGTGCCAACAGTGACCGTTATCGGAACCTGTAGAGTACACGATACACTCAATCAAGCCCAATCATTAGGACTAATCCAGTTAGATAACGGTGGAATGAACTCGTTTGTCCATTCCCTACCAGAGATACTATTACGTCTTGAGGTTTTGTCAAGGAAATCTGAATACTTGGAAAATATAGTTGATATTCAAGTCGGAACTCGTTCTGGAACCAGACTTAGACCTGAAGAGAACTTCGATTTTAGAAACATAGATGTGATTGTGATTGAAATCTCTTCACTGAAAGCGATATTTTATCAGAAACATCCGTTGCAATTCAACGAGGTTAATCGACACCTATGTACTCCTAATGGTGAATTTGGAAACAAACTTAGAGATGAAATTAATTTAGCTTTCAAAAACCGCTCTGATGATATCAAAACTCCGAATATACCCTATCCAAAATCAATACCCGAAAAGCATAGACAAATAATTTCGGGCTTGTCACCGATGCTAATGAATGAAGAATCGATTCATTCTTATCTCGAAAAAGTAATCGACTTTGTAGATGGAAAACCCGTTCTATTTGTTAACCATATAAATATTGAAGGACATAACGGTAAAATAATTCCATCTCGAAACAAATTATGCCAAATAGTATCCAACTTCTGTGAAATCTTTGACCTTCCTCTTTTTGAACCTGCAGAATTATTTCAAAAATATGAGAAAAAGGACTTGTTAGCGAAAGATGGAACAGATTTAGCACACTATGCCAAATCCGCACTGGAAACTGTCGGATTAGCACAGTACAATCGAATTATACAAATCCATCAAAAAATTAATTCAAAAGATTGATTCGTAATTTCATAGCCAATAAATCCCGCACCTCCGGTAATGAGAATATGGATTGGCGAGTCAGAACTATTGTTACTCATGCATAATCCTGTTGAGAGTGCCACTTGAAAGTTACCTGTAGCAAGGAGATAAAAAAAGGGTTTTACAGTTGGAATTATTTTCGCCGTAATTCTATAAACCACTACTGCATAATTTATTCATGGTCGAAGACAAGTCTCCGGTGGTTGCTGGTTCGGCTTGTAGATTAGCTATACACTCAATGAACCAATCGTTTGTATTTTTATTTAATTTTCACGCATTGGTATAAAATTGAAATCCTTAAAGGAGTTGTTAGTATGGAATATTATCTAAGAAAAGGTAGACTGCCTGAACTAATAATTGTATTCTCTCCTGTGAACATTCCTACTGGTAAGTTTGGATTTTCTAGATATTTGAAAAATGAAGCTAGACATATCCTGTTTTTTAATTGTGAAAACACTTGGTATGTCGATTGTATTGATGAAATGCATAGTATTGTATTACAGGTTATTGAAGAATTAACTCCCGAACATGTAGTGTTTTACGGCGCTTCAATGGGAGGTTATGCCGCTATGCGAATTGGAGGATTGTTTCCAGAATATCCATCCTTCATTTTTGGTTCGGAAATAAAATTGTACATTCCTGGTTCACTCAGTCAAAAACAAGCAACAATCAAAATGGATAATGTTGATTTAACAGGGTTTGAAGAACTAGATTTCTCCAATACTGTTGCCTTATTCGGGATTTATGAACCAATTGACTTGATACAATATAAAATATCTTTAGACTTAGGTTTTCACTCAACTATACCTGTTAGATCCCCTCATGCTGTTCATGAAGAATTGTATTACAGAGAATTGAGTGAAAAATTAACTCAAAGCAGAACATGTGAAGAGTTTGTGAACAATATTCCAATAAACTTCTATGACGAAAATACTCCTTTAGAACAAGCAGACTCTTTATATCAAATGTTTTTCAATTACAAACTAAACAATTCAAAAGAAAAGCTTGAACTTATTCAAAATATTAACCATCCGACTGCATATTGGGTGCTTTTAAAAACCGTACTCTACACAAAAAAGAGTTCCGAGTTAAACAAAATCGAGAAAAACCTAATTCGATATTTTGAGGAAGAAAGTGAAGGATACTCAATGCCTGCTAAATTCCCCAAGCAAATTAGCTCAATTCGGAAAAAACTCTTCAACGATAAGGAATCAATCGACCATTAATTCTGCGATCCATGAAGTATCATGCTTATCTGAAAATTGATGTCCATTATTCGAATTAAAATTGACTATTTCGCGAATCGCTAGAACAATTGACTTCATTTCTCTTTTTTCTACGACAAGCCCCCAGCCTTCTTCTTCTGCAACCCTACATCTCGCCAGTTGATCATCCATTCCTGTGTTCATGTTCGGATAAAATATCGTGGGAATTTGGGAAGAACGCATTTCGTGAAAAGAATTGTACCCTCCTGCCTGTATCGAATAATCAAATCCTTTGAAATAAATTGCATTTGGAT
>Ga0233444_10004493_pt1 | contig 13308 bp, 9 predicted proteins | sample SI_124_October20_6_FD_182792 | JGI IMG/M metagenome (GOLD analysis project Ga0233444, IMG submission 182792) | Seawater microbial communities from Saanich Inlet, British Columbia, Canada - SI_124_October2016_10_MG | ecosystem: Environmental > Aquatic > Marine > Inlet | place: Canada: British...
TGGAATTCCATTAGCAGATGTAGACGCTTTAAAGAATACAAAAACTGATATGGAAGAGTTGTCTACTCGTATTTTATCTTTGTTTTTAAGACATGCGCTTCGAGATGGTTTTTTTCATGGTGACATGCATCAAGGAAATCTAAAGTTAAATTCTAAAGGTGAATTGATTATATTTGATTTTGGCATAATGGGTCGAATTGATGAATATACTCGTCGCGTTTATGCAGAAATATTAATGGGATTTATAAAAAAAGATTATAAGCGCGTTGCAGAAGTTCACTTTGAGGCAGGGTATATTTCTTCTGATCAAGATGTAGATTTATTTGCCCAAGCTTTAAGGTCAGTTGGAGAGCCAATTTTTGGTCAAAATGCTGAAAATATATCCATGGCTAAACTTCTTTCACATTTGTTTGATGTAACTGAAAGATTTGGAATGGAAACACGTACAGAACTTATTCTTCTACAAAGAACTATGGTTGTTGTTGAAGGCGTTTCAAGGTCATTAAACCCAACTTCATTAGATATCTGGGAAGCCGCAAGACCAGAAGTTGAAAACTATATTAAAAATAATCTTGGGCCAAAAGCATTGATAAGAGATTTAATAAAAACAACGCAGACTTTATCACATTTTGGGCCCAAATTACCAAGCTTACTGGAAAACCTTTTAAACAGTGATTTCGAAAATAAAACAAACCACAAAAATAATCATGTTAAAAGTAAACTTACTTGGGCTTTAATTGGGAGTGCTTCAACTACATTAATCATTATTATACTAAATCATTTTTAGTAGATCTATTTCTGATAGTGCAGCATTTTCATACTCTATGAATCCCTGCTCAGCCTTCCAAAAACAATATGCCGCCAGACGCCAATGATAAAGCGGGCCAATTATATAATACCGATTTCGCAATTTAGGTGTAAGATTCATTAGAAAGGTTTCATGATCTTTAATAGACCATTTTCCTGAACCATAAATTTCATGCATTCCAGGAGAAAGAAACATCACAATATCTACGATTGGATCGCCAATGGCCGGGCATTGCCAATCAATAAGCCGCAACCCCTCGTCTCCTAATATTAAGTTTCCCGGCACAACATCAGTATGTAATAATACAGGTTCAATATCTGAAATCGATACATCAGGGCATATCATGCTTAATTTATTTTTATGATATCTATTTAGCTTATTTATTATTTCAAACCCAGTTTCTTTAATATCTGTTGGCAAAGCAGAAATAGTTCGTAATCCTACTGGGTATTTATGTTTGTGAATTTGAGTTAATAAGTCTGAAACAATGCCTACATCATGAGACCAGGTCTTACCTTTGATATAATAATACAACAAAACTTCACCTAACGGCGTTTTTAAATACTTATATGGATTTGGCGCAGTCCCTGAACCACTTAGTAATAGCAGACATTCATACTCAGCCTTTGGGGTATTATTAAAAAGTGGGTTAGTTTTCGTTTCTACATACAGTTTACAAATTAAATCCTCTTTTCCCACTAGTCGCCATACTTTATTTGTTCGACCCCCAATTTGTACATGCCATATACTTTGATCTGATATTATTCCCTGCATAATTAAATAAGTTTGTAGCTGGTTTTTTATTTTATTGTCAAAATTCATGCTGAAATTTTACGCTAGTATTTCAAGAACCACAATGTTTTCATCTTTTCAAGATATGTTAATTTCATTAAAGTATAAGTGTGGCTCTGTGGCTCAACTGGATAGAGCAGCCCCCTCCTAAGGGGCAGGTTGGTGGTTCGAATCCACCCAGGGTCACCAAATAAAACCAACAATAACAATACATTACAGGTTTTACAAAAATACACAACCCCTAAAAAACACCCAAAATACTATGTACAAATCGTGTACAAAAAATTAATTAATTTAGTTGTGTAAAAATTCAATTTTTTGATAATATTAATCAGATATGTTTTTTAAACTTTTAGGCACAATTTCATTCATCAATTATTCAAAGTTTTAATTACAAGACCCGCTAATGAAAGTACAAAAGATCTATCAGATAAACTGAATATAAAGACTATACCACTAATAGATTTCATTTCGTAATCTCTTTCACCAATTACATCTATAACGCTATCTAATAACATCGGCATATCATCTTCGGGATAAATATCGAAGATGATAGGAGGTATAATTACTTCAGTTGTAGACCTCCCTCTTCTTGAAAGGGTAATACTTCCATCAGTGGTTGCACAGGAAACCTTTCGTCCTCGCTCACTATCGCAAATGAATTGAGTTTTTTCCAAGTATGCAATATTTTTAGAAACACTTTGATTTGGATCAAGTTTATCCAAAACTAATTCTTTTATAGTGATAGGATTAATTTCTTGTGAATTCACTTTTGGAGATATCATTACAAAAATAATTAGAAAAAAGATTAGAGCATTTTTAAAATACATTTTAGAACCATTAATAGATTAAAAATAAAATATCATAAAAAATATGCGAAAGTAATGTGTCAAAATTTTATAATAAATTAATATACTTTCTTGTTATTTGAATATAATATATCAAAATGCTACGATCTATTAGATTTAAATTAACCTGTGTGATCTAATGTTTTTTAGTAAATATCTTTCATTATTAAAAATTGAACATATATCAAAAATTTGTTTAAAACCATATGGGTTTGAACTATTGATTTTAATCTACAACCAAACAAAGAATAATTCCGATATTGGCATCGAAGAAATATATGATAAACTTATGTATAACAAATCACGAAGACCTGCCTTTATAAGTTTTATAAATGAACTTGAACATAAAGGAATTATCTCACGCCAGACCAGCACAACAAAAAAAAGTAAAGTATTATTACGTTTCTCTGTGGATTTAATGAATGAAATTAATCAAATATTAGAAATTAATAAATAACAAACTTATAAATAAAGGCGTAACTTTAACAAAGTATATTTTACTGTAAACCATTGGTTTTGATGAATAAATTCGATACTTGAATATATACAAATCGTGTACAAATTTAAAAGAGTGTCTGTAACTTATTGATCTTAAATAGAAATCAGATAGACTGTTGTTCTTCTAAAGGGTATGATAATGAATCTTGCCAACCCAAGGTCACTAAATAAATCTATAAATTAGATTTTATAAAACAATGGTGGAATAAAATTATTGATTGACTTTAATAAAGTATATAAAAGAGACTATTAGAATATACCTATTACACGGAAAAAAGTTGTCTAATTATATAATATTTTTTTTAATTAATCTAAATAGACAGATTAAGCAATTAATTCAGCTTTGTTCTGATACGATATTCATTTTACTTTCATTTTTTTTAACATTGATTGTACATAATGAACCAATTATTATTTTAAATAATACTGATATTTATATTATACTACTCTCAGTTGTTTTTATCAATTTAATTACTTTTTCTTTTTTAGGTCTCTATAGAGCAGTAATTCGGCATATATCCACAGAAACAATAAAACACGTAGGCATTGGAATTTGTGTTTCTGCAGTTTTTATGTATCTGGTTTCTCAATTATTTAAAGTGTATTTACCTGTTAACATTATTTTTACATTTTCCTTATTATTATTTTGCATGCAGCTCGGAGCACGAGTTGGATTGAGGCAAATTTATATTAATAATATTAAAAGTGATAAAAAATCTGTTGCAATATATGGCGCAGGTAAAGCTGGTTTACAAATATTAAATTCAATCTCAAAAGGGTCAGATTATCGTCCAAAAATGTTTATTGATGATGATAAAAACCTGATCGGGAGGCGAATAGCTAATCTAAATATCTTCAGCATGGCACAAGCTGAGAAATTGTTTATAAAATACAATATCGACGTTTTATTGATTGCCATTCCAAACTTACCTCATAGCATTAGGAATAATATTTTAACTCAACTACAAAAATACCCAATGCAAATTAAGGCGATGCCTAGCTTAAAAGATTTGGTCGAAGGGCCAATTAAAATTAACGACTTAAAAGCAGTGTCTATTAAAGATCTCTTAGGAAGAAATGTTGTAGAGCCAGATTTAGCATTAATGTCAAAGAATATTAACGATAAAGTTGTATTAATAACTGGTGCAGGCGGCTCGATTGGTAGTGAGTTAAGTCGTCAAGCAATAAAATGTATGCCAAAAATGCTTTTACTTTTAGACATTTCAGAGGCTGCTCTATATTCAATTCAAAGCGAAATAAACGCACTGGCAATAGATCAAGGAACAAAATTTGAAATTATTCCAATTATTTGCTCAGTGCAAAATAGTTCTCAGATATTAAAAATATTAAAAAAATTAAAAGTTCAAACTATTTTTCATGCTGCCGCTTACAAACATGTTCCACTTGTAGAGCATAATATAGTCGAAGCGATAAGAAACAATGTTTTTGGAACAAAAACTTTAGGCGAAATGGCTGTAAAATCAAAAGTTGAGAATTTCATTTTGATTTCATCAGATAAGGCAGTAAGACCAACAAACTTTATGGGTTCTACAAAACGTTTGTCTGAATTGATATGTCAAGATCTGGCATTAAAAAATGTAACAAATTTTTCAATGGTTCGATTCGGAAATGTATTAGGCTCATCTGGGTCAGTCATACCTCTTTTCCAGGAACAGATTAATAAGGGTGGTCCAGTTACAGTAACTCATAGAGATATTACAAGATTTTTTATGACCATTCCAGAAGCAGCACAACTTGTCCTGCAAGCATCTTCAATGGGCACTGGCAATGATATATTTATACTTGATATGGGAGCTCCTGTAAAAATTATTGATTTAGCATTTAAAATGATTCATCTGCAGGGCTTAAAACCTTATCTTGAAACTTCAAATAAACAAACAAACGGTGATATAGCTATATCAATTACTAATTTAAGGCCCGGTGAAAAATTGTTTGAAGAGTTGATGCTAGGTGAAAACTCAATAAAAACTACACATCCAAAAATATTTAAAGAGAAATTATCTGGTATTGAATCGGTCGAATTGAGAAAATTACAAAATTTGTTACTAAAAGCGTGTGAACTTGGCAGTATAGAGGATATAAAAGCAGTACTTGTTCACCCAAAGATCGGACTTAATCACACTGGTAAAATTGTAGATAAAGTACTCTTATGATTCATAATCTGAAATCATTTAACATTATCCCCAGAGCCTCGGCCAAGAAATGTTGAAATGATTACTTTAATTTCTAATGGTATCGACCTCAAAGCGATGTAACGCTTATCCCATTCAGCTAATTTAGTTGGAGTACTCATATCTATGTCATTTATTTGCGACAGTCCTGTTATACCTGGAAGAACATTATAAACATCATGTAACTTTCTGGCTTCATACAACTCCTTTTGTCCAGGCAAACCCGGCCTTGGTCCTACTAAACTTAATTCCCCTCGTATAATATTTATAATTTGAGGTAATTCATCAAGTTTTGACGATCTTAAGAGTTTACCGATACCGGTAATTGAATTTTTATTTACTTCATGTGTGCCAACATTTTCAGTTCCAATATTCATTGTTCGAAATTTGTAGCATTTAAATAACACGCCACTTTTACCAATTCTTTGTTGAACAAAAATAGCAGGACCCTTTGAGGAAAGTTTAATTACGAACCATAGAATAATTAAGAGCCACCAGAAAAATAGAATTATTGCACCGGCAAAACTAATATCTAAAAATTTTTTAAATATTTTAAATATCATATTTTTATTTTTATCGTCTGCAATATATATATTTTTAGGAATTATTTTTGTTTCAATTACTAGTGACTCAATACATTCAATAACACTTTTTACACTTACTACTGGAACTATACTTGATAATATATTAAATATAATCTTACTGAATCGGTTAGGTAATAAATTCAAAAAATTTAATTTTCCATTAAATTTTTCTCCATAAATTTTTGGGCAGAAAATATTAAAAATCTCTAAATCTTGATATTTTTTTTCTTCTCTTAATCCAAGTTTCTTGCTTTTTATATAATTATTTTTTTTACCCGTAAATACATGTAATGTACTTAAATTTATTACTTTTTTAACAGAATTCTGTGATGCAAAATTTAAAATTTCCTCGTATAAACTAACATTCACATTAAAATAAGTGCTAAACGGTAAGCTTGAATTATTATTTATTACAGCCAAATGTATTATCACATCAAATTTAGTATGCAAACTTTTCATATCTTCATATGTAATTGCAATTCTATGTGGGAACAGTTGATTTGTAACTTTCGGATTACGTCCAACCAAAACTATTTCATAATCTGTATCATTAAAATGATCTAATAAGCATTTACCAAGAAATCCAGTAGCCCCTGTTATAAGAATTTTTGTCATTCAAACTTCAACCTATGCATAGAAAATAATAATCAGTTTTTCAGTATGTTATCTTTTAATATCATATAGAGATAAATGTTTATATTACAGCCACCAAATATTATTCTCATATAATATGTTATTTTAATATTATACAAATAATTTGTATTCTGAACAAATCTAAAGTAGTTAAATTTAAATTAATATAATATTGAGACTTAAAATCATGCTGTTTCAAAAATTCACTGCGTTAAATCCAATCTTTTATGTAATCTTGTATACATTAATATTTTTCATTCCAGACAGTGCATATTCTGATAATACAAGAATGAGTGCATGGATAAATATTGACACTAAACAACCATCATTTAATAATTTGAACAGAAATGAAATTTCGCAGAATGCTTTAGGCTTTCATGCGAATAAGACCTTTACCAATATTTCATCTAAATTAGCGCTAGGCTATAGTAATAAACACAATCTTTCATTTGACCAATCTTATATTCAATTAAAAAGTAAAAATAAAATATTTGGTATTGGTAAAATTAATAGAAACTGGTCATTTTCACCAAATACATCCCTTATTCTATCTAATTCCGCCCGACCAAGTAGCTCAATTTATTTCTTGCTTGATAACAAAAAGAAATCACAAAACGGTCTTTTCTCTTGGATGGGACCATGGTCATTTGAAACTTTTAATTCATTATTATCAAATCAAAATGGCATTAAAAACCCCATGTTGCTTGGTATTAGAGTAGTTATCAATCCAACTCATAACTTTAAGTTTGAATTAACAAAATCCTCACAATGGGGAGGAAATGGCTATAATAAAAATTTATCTGCTTTGGCAGCTGCAATTTATGGGAATACAAATGAATCTGCAAATTCAAATATCAATCAACTAGCTGGTTTCGGGTTTTCTTTTCTGTCCAATTCTAAAAATATAAATTCAAGGATTTATACGCAATTCATCGGAGAGGACGAATCTGGGAACCTTCCAACATGTTATATGAATTTGATTGGAAATGAATTGGAATTTCTGCCAGGTACTTTTTTTACGAAAATTGGATTTGAATATGTTGATACTAGAATTGATTCAACTTCAAATGGACATTGTGGCGCTAACACTGCCTACAATAATAATATTTATAACTACACAAATTATGACACTGTATTAGGTACCGCAATTGATACTGAAGGCAAATCCCTCGAAATTTGGGCATCATCAAAACTTTCAGACAGAACTGATATTAATTATTCCATAAAAAGAATAACCATCAATGATGCCAATTGGTTAAATCACCGCTTGAGCACTAACAAGCAACTGGGATGGTTAACAAACCTTGAAGCAAATTGGAAAATAAACTCAATTGAAATTAATAGTAGGTTGACTTATCAAGATTTCTCCCTTGATAAGGCTAAAATTAAAGATGGAATAAGTTTAAAAATAAGCACAAAGTATATTTTTTGATTTTTGCTGTATTTCCAAACATATATAAATATTTCATATTGATTATTTAGAATAATTTATTGCTGTATTAAATACTAGCTTGCATACTTTAAATTTGAGTAAGTAAATTTAATATTTAAAAAAATATACTAACATTTCCACGAATCAAAATCAGTATTTATATTTTTTAAAATGAGATAATTAAAAACACTAAATCAAACTTTGAACAACAAAATTAGCTATGATTAATTTGCAAATAAAAACTTCGTGTGATAGTTAAAAATCAAGTTATAATGGATTTCAATATGCAAAATTCCCCTGGCACATCCACAGGCGATGAAATCGATCTGGGCGAATTGTTTTCGACATTGTGGGCACATAAATTCTTTATTGCTTGCATATGTGCAACCGGAATTTTGCTAAGTGGCTACTACGCTCTCTCAGCAGATAAAAAATTTACTGCAGAGGCTGTTTTTAAACTAGATAATAATCCATCAAGTGGAATAGCTCTGACAAGTGAAATGAGTGCGGTAGCAAGTTTAGCGGGACTCAATATGGCCTCAAATGAAACTGAAATTCCATTTGATGAAGTAATGGGAAGAGAATTCATCGAATATCTAGATCAATTAGTTAATCTTAGAAAAGATTCTTATTTTAATACTTATACACCCAATACAGTAGACCCTGCTTGGAAGACTTTAATTAAAAATCTTGTGGGTTGGCAGAAAAGCCCTACAAATGTTCAAGAAATAATATGGCAAGGGATCGCAACCAAATATTCTGATAATGTAGTAATAGATGCAACTGATGATGGCGCACTAAAAGTTATGGTTACACATGATAACGCCCATCGAGCTGCTAAAATAGCAAATACAATTATGACTTCGATTATAATCAGGAAAAAAAACAAGCAAGATTTACGCCAAGATCAACAGCTCGCCTACCTAGCGCAGACAATGGCTAATTCTCTAAATGACCTAGAAAACGCTCAAACAAATCTAAAAAATTTCGCATTAGAGAATAGTGCACTTCCGTTGGAAAATTTTGCTGCAGTATCTATGCAACTTGACAACCTTCGAGAGCAACTGATCCGCACTGAAGAGTTTTATAATGCTTTAGTTGAAATTACAAATTTACTAAAGTTGGAATCAACTAGTGATAAAGATTATCTATTACTCCAACAAAAAAATCCAGTTGTTGACCAAGTGGATTTTCGGAGGTTATTAGGCCAAAATGAAATTATAAATTCCTGGAACTGGCCCGATTTAACATATGTTAATGCAATTTCTAACACAATGTATGATCGGATGGCACGGCTTAAAAGCTCAATAAATGTGAAACAACTTGAAGCTAAGCGTTCTGGAATAGCACTAGAAAAATACGCAAAACTTGAGCGCGAATCAGAAATTGCGGAGGCAACTTACACAGTCTTAATAGAACAAGTAAAAGCACAAAGTATGATGGCAGGATACCGACCAGATAATTCAGAAATCTATGAATACGCCTCTCCACCATTAATTCCTTCTAAACCAAAAAGAAATTTGATATTGATCATTGGCGCTTTACTTGGATTATTCACAGGTTGTGCAATAGCTCTTTCTTCAGCGCTAATCCGTGGTGTTTTTTACTCAAAAAGATCATTATTTGCAGGTGCTGAAGCACACTTTAACCTGAATGTACGACCTTTGATGTCACTTCGCAAAAAACAACTTAAAGAAATAAATAAACGCTTAAATAAGCGTTCACGTATGATTCTAAGAGACCTTGCAATGGAAATCTATAAGAGTGGAGCAGATCAGATCACTGTGACGTCCTCAAAGTCAAAACTTAAGGGGATTGATATTGCAAAGGTACTTTCAACCTACATGCAGTCTGAAACAGAAACGATAGCGATAATCAACTTTTCAGAAAAAAATAATAAAAAAATATCTGAGCAAAAAACTACTTTATCTGAATCATTTATTATCTGCGAAGAGCAAGATCAGATATCAGTTTTACACCCAAACAATAATTTAGGTGCTATTGAATTATTAGGGCAAAGAGATTTTAAAATAAAACTAGAATTGCTAAATAAAAACTTTGATATAGTGTTTCTTTGTGCTGATAATGCAGAAGCTATCAGCCTTGCAAGCGCCTTGGCTAATGAAAAAACAGTGCATATTACAGTTGCAAGACTTAAACGAAGTAAATGGAAGACATTAGCTCACATGCGTACACTTCTTCCAATTCAAGGGTTGCTACATGAATAAATTAAGATTTATCATATGCCTGATTAGCATTAATTTTCTGACTCAAGGATGTAAAGAAATTCTTGAGCCAGTATCATTTGTTGGAAATCTCGCTAGTGATGCAACAAATATTCAAGAAGAATTCTCAATTGATATTAATAGCCTTACATTTGCAAGCGCACGAAAAGCAAATATGGATCCATACCCAAGGCAAATTATGCGTACTGGTTCAGGTTCACAAGCTAATGTCTTTAATGAAGCAGATTTTTTGACAGCAAGAGTGCCAGAAACGTCAAGAAAATCTGACTATCTAGTTGGAATTGGAGATGAGCTGTCATTTATCCAACTTAACGAATTCTTGAACAAAATCCCGGAGTGGCCATTAAATTCGACTTCCGAGAAATACCTTCTAGGTGTTGGTGATCAACTTACATTTGTACAACTTAAAAGTGATATGTCTCTTATAACAAGTTCAGTGCAACTCACTGAAGAAAATAAAGCTATTGCTAGTAGTATTTCTAAAGAAGCGATTTTAGAAACTGTAGGTGTTATTGGAACAGACGGTAATATCCTATTGCTAGGTTTAGGGAGCATTAGTGCAGCCGGGCGTACCCTAAAAGATGTTAGGGGGGAAGCGCGAAATATTTTAATTAGAAACGGCTTAGTTCCAAACTTCCAACTTGAAATTACAGAATTCAACAGTCAAAAAGCCTATCTAACAACAACCAGAGGCGAAAGCCAAGTAATTTCAATAAACAATTTGCCAATAACACTTCAAGAGTTGGCATTAAGCGCGGGCATTTCTGAAGCTTCTAAAAACTTAGCCATTTTGACACTAATCCGTGATTCAAAAGAATATCGCATCACAGCAGAGCAACTATTTAATCTCTCTGCACCCAAAGTGAATATCAAAAACAAAGACCAAATTGAAATGCAAATTGTTGCGGAAACATCCACTAGTACAACATCTATGGTTGGATCTAGAGGAAATATTCTCTTGCCTGGTGTGGGCAAAATAAAAGCAGTAGACAAGACACTTAAAGACTTACAAATAGAAGTTAGTAAAGCATTATCCAAGAAGGGATTAAGACCAAATTTCCAACTTGAACTAACAAATTTTGCAAGCAAGAAAGCTTATTTGGTTAATAGAGAGTCAGGCAGTGTAGTTATCCCATTAACAAATAAAAACATCACTCTAAGGGAACTTATACTCAATAGTAACAGTCCAACCACAACAAAAAAAGGCCTTGCAGTCTTTACTTTACAACGTAATGGTCAAGTATTTCGTGTAACTGGAGACCAAATTATAGATCCAAAAAATCCACAAATATGGATACAAGAAGGAGATCAAATTAGTATCGAGACTATGGTTTACAAGCCTGGCCAAGTTTATGCATTAGGAGGTTCGGGCAGTGCGCAAATTGTACCTATTGATCCATCAAAAAGAGAAACATTAGCAGATATTCTATTTGTGAACAACGGTGCTCTCAGTAATACTCTTGCAAAAAGATCAGAGGTATATCTTCTTAGAGGGCGAAAACCATCGCTAGCCTACCATCTTGACGCACAGAATGTGTCAAGATTGCTCGTAGCTGCTAAAACAGAATTACGTCCTAATGACATAATTTTCGTAGCAGATCGCCCTATAATATCTTTTGCAAGAACATTAGCTGAAATCAATCCACTTAGAGTGCTGATGCGTGATCTTGATAATGGTAATATTCCATGAATTTCATAAAACTTAATATATAATATAATTGAAATTAGAAACGTTTTTAGTTTTTTATTCTCAAGAGATACTGCTTAGTATAAAAAAGGTGAATAGAACTTAAATTCATTTTTTCTATTCACGCGAATAAACATCTTCATAGCGAATGATATCATCTTCCTCTAAATATGCCCCTATTTGTACTTCAATAAGGATCATAGGTACTTTTCCTGGATTTTCCATACGATGAACAGATCCAAGAGGAATATATACAGACTGACCTTCAGTAATTAACTTAATATTTTTATCAATCGTTACTTTTGCAGTTCCCTCGACGACAACCCAATGTTCAGATCGATGATTATGGCTTTGAAGACTAAGCGCTGCGCCTGGATTTACTAGAATTCGCTTCACTTGGAAGCGATCTCGTAGTGCAAGTGTTTCAAACCAACCCCATGGTCGATGATCTTTCGGAAATACCTCCGCTTGTTTTATATTTTGCAATTTAAGACTTGATACAACTTGCTTTAAATCTTGTGCCCTATTTTTGTCAACAACTAGAACTGCATCAGGCATTCCTATTGCAATAATGTTTTTAAGTCCAAGTCCAACAATTTCTTGGCCAGAACTTTCAGATCGCAATAATGTGTCTTTGCAATCGATTGCATGTGCGTTTTTAGATACCACAACACCATCTTGATCCGGGCCCATCTCTTCCCAAACAGCACCCCAACCACCCAGATCAGACCATCCCGCAGAAAATGGTACAGCAACTAAATTTGATGCATGTTCCATTATCGCATAATCAACTGAAACATCTTTACACTTATTCCAAGCCGACGGTTCAAGTCGAAAAAATCCTAAATCAGATTTACCATTTTCAATTGCCTGTTCAACCGGTAACATAAGATATGGCGCAAAAAGCCTAAATGCTTTTATAAGGTCGCTTGCGCGAAACATAAAAATCCCAGCATTCCATAAGTATGTTCCAGCATTAAGCATTGAAAGTGCAGTTTTTGCATCTGGTTTTTCAACAAATTTTTTTACAGATACTGATTTTTGTTTTGTTGCTTCAGATAACGAAAGATACCCATAACCAGTTTCTGGTCGTGAAGGGAAAATTCCAAACGTAACAATCTTTCCCTCAAGTACATCATTTAATCCAACATGTACTGCATCATGAAATGCATCATTATTTGGTATCACATGATCTGAAGGTGCTACAAGCAAAATAGCATTAGGATCAGCAATTTGCGCATAGAGTGCCGATGCCAAAATAGCGGGTGCTGTATTTTTACTTTCAGGCTCAATAAGTATTGGTCCAGGATCGATACCAACTTTTTGTAATTGCTCTACAGCTATAAACCGAAAATCACAATTTGTAACTGTGATATGTTTCTCAAATACAATCTGATCTGACGAAGTTAGACGCATTGCACTTTGTTGAAAAAGTGTATTAGTTCCAATTAATTTAGAAAATTGTTTGGGATAAGATTTTCTTGACAAAGGCCAAAGTCTTGTGCCTGATCCGCCCGCTAAAATAACTGGTGTAATAGTCGTCATATCAATTATAATTCCTCATGGCTCCAACATGTTTTATGGCATC
>Ga0233444_10004498_pt1 | contig 13302 bp, 14 predicted proteins | sample SI_124_October20_6_FD_182792 | JGI IMG/M metagenome (GOLD analysis project Ga0233444, IMG submission 182792) | Seawater microbial communities from Saanich Inlet, British Columbia, Canada - SI_124_October2016_10_MG | ecosystem: Environmental > Aquatic > Marine > Inlet | place: Canada: British...
CAGTATTTGGATGGTTTGCCAGTCACTGAAGCGAAAATCGTATTGCTGGAAAATATTCGAATCAATGTTGGCGAAAAAGCCAATGATGCAGGTTTGTCCAAAAAACTGGGCGCGCTGTGCGATATTTTTGTAATGGACGCTTTTGGTACGGCACATCGCGCTCAGGCGTCGACCGCGGGGGTTGCCCAATATGCGCCTGCTATCTGTGTTGGGCCTTTGCTGGCCGCCGAGTTGTCGGCATTGTCTGAGGCATTAGAGCAGCCGAAGGCGCCGGTGGTTGCCATTGTTGGGGGCAGTAAAGTCTCAACCAAGCTTGAAGTGCTTGAGGCGCTCAGTCAAAAAGTCGACACCTTGATTGTCGGAGGCGGCATCGCCAACACCTTTATAGCGGCGGCCGACTTTGACGTTGGGTGTTCCTTGTATGAGCCCGGGTTGGTAGATGCTGCCAAGCGGATCGGCACGCGGGTTCAGATGCCAGAGGTCGTTGATGTTGTCGTGAGCGATCAATTACATGCCGATGCGCAAGCAGAAGTAAAGATGGTTGAAGACGTCACCGAGACGGATATGATTTTGGATCTCGGGCCGCAAACCATGGCGGGCTTTTTGCCGATAATTGAAGGCGCCGCGACCATCGTCTGGAATGGTCCATTGGGTGTTTTTGAGTTTGAAGCCTTTGCTGGGGGCACCCGTGCACTGACCGAGGCGATTGCGGCAAGCTCGGCTTTTTCTTTGGCGGGCGGTGGTGACACCTTGGCAGCCATTGATGCATTTGAGGTGGCTGAGAATATCAGCTATATCTCAACCGGAGGTGGCGCATTTCTTGAATTTATCGAAGGTAAAACCCTACCCGCCATCGCCGCACTTGAAGCGAGGGTCCGGCAGGACCAATTGGTCATCCATTCGTCAGAACAGGAGTAAAGCAATGGCTTTAGTCAGCATGCGGCAACTATTGGATCACGCAGCCGAGCACCAGTATGGCGTGCCAGCATTTAACGTGAATAACTTGGAACAGATCCGCGCAATTATGGAGAGCGCGGATGAAACCGATAGCCCAGTGATCGTGCAGGCCTCGGCGGGCGCAAGAAAGTATGCGGGCAGTAATTTTTTACGGCATTTGATTTTGGCCGCCATTGAGGAATTTCCGCATATTCCCGTGGTGATGCATCAGGATCACGGTGCCTCTCCTGCGGCATGCCAGCGCTCTATTCAACTGGGTTTTTCATCGGTCATGATGGATGGCTCGCTCTTGGAGGATCAAAAAACGCCGGCAAGCTATGAGTACAATGTACTGGTGACCCAACAGACCGTTGCGATGGCTCATGCGTGCGGCGTAACCGTTGAAGGAGAGCTCGGGTGCCTGGGCTCGCTTGAAACGGGTGAGGCTGGTGAGGAAGACGGCGTTGGCGCGAGCGGCACCTTATCGATGGCGCAAATGTTAACGGATCCAGACCAAGCCGCGGATTTTATTCAACAAACCGATTGTGACGCGCTCGCGATTGCCATTGGCACAAGCCATGGTGCTTATAAGTTTTCCCGTCCCCCGACGGGCGATATTTTGGCGATTGAGCGGATAAAAGCGATCCATCAAAAAATCCCAAACACCCACTTGGTGATGCATGGCTCTTCCAGTGTGCCTCAGGAGTGGTTGAAGGTGATCAATGCCTTCGGCGGCGAAATCCCAGAAACCTATGGTGTGCCAGTCTCTGAGATCCAAGAAGGGATTCGACATGGGGTTCGTAAAATCAACATCGACACCGATCTGCGGCTCGCGTCAACCGGTGCAATCCGGCAGTTCTTAGCGGAACATCCTGCTGAGTTTGATCCCAGGAAATATCTAGCCGCATCGATGGTCGCGATGAAGCGTATCGTAAAAGCGCGGTATGAGGACTTTGGCACTGCGGGGAATGCTTCAAAAATTAAGCCGATTTCTCTTGAAGCGATGGCCGGTCACTACCCCTAGTGCGGCGGAGCTTGATGACGCACTGAGCGCGTAGATTTGAACGCGCCATTGATGAGCCGATGATGAAGGTGTAAGTGGCAGATATTTAGTCGCTTGCACGGCGTTGTTGGGTGTGTACTTCGCCGTCGAGATCCATCAACAAAACATCAGCCCGCCGCGCGGCAAACAAGCCGTTGGTCACGACGCCGGCAATCTGATTAATTTGTGATTCCAAGTGAGCAGGGTCTTTGATGTTGAGATCGTGCACATCTAATATTTCGTTGCCATTGTCGGTTCGGGTGTTTTCCCGCAGCACAGGTGTGCCACCCAGGCCGACTAACTTTCGAGCAACCAATGAACGTGCCATCGGAATGACTTCGATGGGCAGGGGGAACGTGCCGAGCTGCTCGACCCATTTACTGCGGTCGGCAATGCACACGAATTGATCTGCTGCACTGGCCACAATTTTTTCACGCGTGAGGGCGGCGCCCCCGCCTTTGATCATGCTGAAGGCTGGGTTGATTTCGTCTGCGCCATCGACGTATACCGCCAGAGAAGAAACCTCATTGAGCTCAACGACGCGAATTCCGTGGGATTTCAGTCGATCAGCAGACGCAACCGAGCTTGCGACCGCGCCCGCAAACCGATGCTGCATGGCGGCCAGGGCGTCAATAAAATGGTTCGCTGTGGAGCCGGTCCCAACGCCAATATAGGCATCAACTTGCAACCAGGGATCGATATAGTCGGCCGCGGCGATCCCAAGAAGACGTTTTATTTCATCTTGATTCATGATTAGAGCCCCGATCACTGTTGGTTAATATGAAGTGTGAAGGTTACCTGATCTGAGCCGTGCCCAGGAAGAGGCTGTAGCGCGTATTGCGATGACGGCCGCCGTCTTCGCGTCGTACGGGTCAAAGCTCAGCCGTTATTAAAAGTTTGAGGTAGAGAACGGTTCCTGAACCACTGACCGCTGCTGGGCCGCTTTTGGATTCAGCGCCTTTTCCGAGCGTTGCACACAGTTGCAAATAGTTACAGATAGTTTCGGACGCCCGCAGGCAAGCGAAAATATTAAAAGTGGGTCTAATCCTGCGCGCTGAGGTGGAACTGCTCAAACTCTGCTTCAAAAGATAGTAGGGCGGGGTCTTCAATATGATCGATATAGAGTTTTCCGATGAGATGATCGAACTCGTGCTGGACAACGGTTGCGGCAAAGCCACTAAAACGGCGCTGCTGGGCACAACCCTCGGCATCTAAATAGTCTACCTGAATTGCCTGGGGCCGATTGACGAACCCGCGTAAGCCCGGCACAGACAAGCATCCCTCCCAATAACCTTTCGTTTCTGACTTTAAAACCGTCACTCGGGGGTTAACAAAAACACTGAATTCAACGGCGCCTAAATCTCCATATCGCGAAGGGCCCTCGTCGATTTCGATGATGGCCACCTGAACCATTTCATTTATTTGCGGCGCGGCTAAGCCGATGCCGCCAGCAGCGTGAAGCGTGTCACGCATATCTTGGATCAAGGTGCGAAAGCGGGGCGTGTTGATATCTTTTTCAGGAAATTGCGAAGCACTGGTTCGTAGGCTGGGATGGCCCATACGTATAATGGTTCTAATGGTCATAGTAGCTCCAGAGGGTTTAGAGGCAAGGGTCTGCAATACGGCACTTCGTGCGGTTTACCCCGGTTTGATCTGAAAGGTTTCTTCCGGTGTTAAAACATAATCTAGCGGGATATCCCATGGGTTGGTGGAAAATGAACACTGCTGAAAGCCGTGGGCGAGGCCAATTAAGATCGGCCTTTTGGACTCGGTTAAACAGTCCGCAAGTGTCCGGTCGTAGTAGCCGCCACCCATGCCCAATCGCGCGCCGTTTTGATCAAAGCCGACCAAGGGCATAAAGAGGACATCATGGTCCAGTACGGGGACCTCGCTCTGGGTGTCCTGAATGGGTTCTAGGATCTTGTAGTGATTTTGATGAAAGCGGGTGGTTGGGCCGATGCGAGAAAACGTTAAAAATTGGTTCGAAATAATGGGCAACGTGCAGGTGAGCCCGAGAACCAAGGCGTCTTGTAGGATTGGTAAGCCGGATAGCTCGCCGTCATTTGGCCAGTAAGCGCCGAGGATTCGAAGATTAAGACGCGCAATCAGCAGTCCTGCCGCCTTTGCAACTGCCTCTGCCGCCCAATGCTGTTCGGCCTGGGTTAGACCGCGGCGGTGACTGCGTAAGGTCTTTCTATTCACGTGGACCAAGGTGCCCAATCTCCTTGTTGTCACGGATACATCAGGTGCTTAAGGTTTTAATGGTCCTGATAACCATGACTGCGCTCGAACGGATGACGCCCCAAATTGCCGCTGTCTGAAAGGCCCTTGAACCCTGCGGTTCAAGACGGTGGTCTCCAACGACCCGAAGGCTCCCCGCAAAACGGATATGCGCACAAGTATCGAAAAAAGACCCCCTAGCGGTCGCTTAAAGGGTCGAGGACATATCGACTGGCAAACAACCCAGGGCGCTCGATTAGTATAACAGTCTAGGGATAAAAGGCGCGACGGATTGTCCGCCAATACGGGTTAGAGGTTGCTGGCCTTTAAGGTCTGGATCAAGGCGTCAACACGCTGCTCGCTGTGTTTAAGCACGTCATCACTATCCACAAGCGATTGTCGTGAGTTTTGATGTTCTCGGTCAACGGACAAGAAATCGTTCGTAATGTTCAATGCGGCCATGACGGCAAGACGATCTAAGCCGAGGACGCTGCCTGATTTCTTAATCTCGCGCATCTTTTGATCTAGGTAGAAAGCCGAATCTCTAAGGGCTTGGACCTCATCGGCAGGGCAGCTGACCTGGTAGTCTTTATCAAAAATCGAAACGGTTATGGTTTCAGACGTCGCCATTTTAGTCTTGCTCCAGAGATTTAAGTCGAAGAATCATGCCTTCAACTTTACTTTTAACAGCCACATTCCGTTCAAGAAGCTGGGCGCGTTCCTGGGTGAGACGTTGATTGTCTGAACTGAGCTGTTGTTGCTTCGAAAGCAAAGCCTCGCAGAGTTGCGTCAGTTCGTCGAGTTTGGTTTCCAGATCAGTCGGGCTCAAAATCGGCTCCTTAGCGAATCCGTTAATATATAGGTCGGCTAGGACTAAGGTCAATTCAAAGCGGACACTGTGATAGCTGAACCTCGCCTGGGACAAGACTTTCTCATACAATAGGGGCGTTAATATTGGGACAATCTACGGTGACCGACACTATTACAGATTTATTGAAAGCCGCAGGCAGTGATTGCGGGCCCGCAGAATTCCATGGTCAAATCGTCGCGCACGCCGCGCTGTCTGATGGGCGCACAAAAAAACTCACGCAACAGACCGTTGCAGTCTGGCTAGCGCTGACATCCGTCAGCGAAAATTTGATGCAGGTAACAGATGAGCTGCATCAGGCGGCGGTCGAAAGTTTAGACGAGTTCTCGGACTTTGATTTGACGCTGCTCTTGCCGGATGACAATGCACCAATGGATGAGCGGTTTTCGGAATTAACCTGCTGGTGTAGCGGGTTCTTACACGGCCTTGGTTTGGTGCAACATGCCGAAGGCTTGTTGGCGCAGCCCGATATTCGAGAAATGCTTGAAGATCTTGCCACAATCGCTCGGTCATTGGCCCCAGTCCCGGATTCGGAAGACAATGAAAGCGATTTTATGGAAATCCTTGAATATATTCGCGTGGTGGTTTTGACGATCGCGATGGACGCGGAACCCAGCCCAAGCAGGCCCGCCTAGCATGAAGTCGAGCTTGTGAGCTGCCCAGTTGGTCAGGAGCCTTCCCATGGCGCAATATGATTTTGTCATTGCTGGCGCGGGCCTAGTAGGACTCTCGGCGGCCTTAGCGTTAACGCGCCAAGGATTAAAGGGCCTCATCTTTGATCACGGAACAGCGCCGAGGCGTGCCAGTACAACAACCAAGGTTTTGGGACTTGATCGCTCTCCTAGGGTAAGCGCCATCAATCCCGTATCGGTCGACTTTCTCATTCAATTGGGAGTTGAGCCGACATTTTTTGATCAAGCCGGTTGCCCTGTTTCGGGTATGACGGTTTGGGACGGTGATGGCAGTGGCGAACTGTCGCTGCCGTCTGCAGGTTATATCCTTGAAAATTATCGGTTACAGGACGCATTATCCAACGCGATCTGCCAGCCATCGATTGCCGATATGCTCACGCAACAGTTTGGAGTTGGCATTGTTGATCTTCAGCAGGATGACGCGACGGTGTCGATCACGCTGACGACTGGTGAGACAATTGAAAGTTCTCTTTTGATTGGTGCGGATGGCAGTGCATCACGCACGCGCGACTTGCTGGGAATTCGAAGCGTTGCCTGGCGCTATGATCAATCGGCGTTGGTGTGCGTTTCGGAAACGGCCCTGCCCCATCAGGGCGTTGCCCGGCAAAGTTTTACGTCAGAGGGGCCATTGGCCTTTTTACCGTTACCGGAGCCGAATCATAGTGTGCTCGTTTGGTCGTCGACCCAAGCGCAAGCGCAGTTGCATTGCAGCGACAAACAATTTTCGGCCATGGTTTCGGCGCACAGTGCTCGCCCTTTAGGTCCCGTGACGGCGATCGGCGCGCGCGCCGTGTTCCCGCTCCAGCAGCAGCATGCGATCCGCTACACAAAAGGTCGATCGGTCTTAGTGGGTGATGCCGCTCATAGTATTCACCCACTGGCTGGGCAAGGGTTAAATTTAGGGTTTGCAGATGTTGCTGCCCTGTCACAAGTCATCGAAAACCTTAGACTCGATCAAAGACGGCCATTAAGCGCGGTGCTGCGGCGCTACGAGGCGCAACGACGCCCTATCAACTTAAGGATGACCGCCGCGACGGATCTGCTCAAACGCGTGTTTGATCCCCCAAGTCCTTTATTGAGACTGGCTCGAAGCACGGGCATGCGATGGTTGCAGGATCAGCCTCGCTTGAAACAAGCGCTCAGCTTGGCGGCAGCAGGCCATCTGTAACGCTTGCCGACATGAAGAAAATTCCGCGTGAAGCTGATTTAGTTTCGGCGCAAGACCGATTGAATCTGGTTATAATTCGGCGTCACTCAAGGACGCCCTATGCTTAAGAAAACGTGTCTCAATTCATGCCATATTGATGCTGGCGGAAAAATGGTGGATTTTGGGGGTTGGGAAATGCCCATTCACTATGGCTCCCAGTTGGATGAGCATCAATGGGTCCGAGAGTCTGCAGGGATGTTTGATGTCTCCCACATGACGGTCATTGATATTCTTGGCTCGGAAGCCAAACCCTTTCTGCGAAAATTATTGGCGAATGATGTTGATCGATTGAAGGCTTCGGGCCAAGCCCTTTACAGTGCCATGCTGAATCACGAGGGCGGTGTCCTGGATGATTTGATCGTTTATCGATTGGCTGACGGGTACCGCCTGGTTGTGAATTGTGCCACCCGTGAAAAAGATCTGGCCTGGATCAGGGCTTGTGCAGAACCCTTTGGGGTGGTTGTCGCAACGCCTGGGCAGCTGTCCATTCTCGCCGTGCAAGGCCCGGAAGCGCTGAGCATCCTGCAGTCTGTCCTTAACCCAGCCCAAGCGAGTTTGCTCAGCCAATTGGCCGTATTTGAAAGTGGCGCTGTGGGCGATTGGTTTATTGCCCGTACGGGGTATACCGGCGAGCAGGGCGCGGAAATCATTTTACCGAACGCAGACGTTGAAACGCTTTGGCAAGCGTTATTAGCGGGCGGCGTTCGCCCCATTGGCCTGGGCGCGCGCGACACCTTGCGGCTCGAAGCGGGCATGAATCTTTATGGCAGCGATATGGATGAAGGGGTCTCCCCGATTGCTTGTAACATGGCTTGGACGGTGGTTCATAATGGCCGAGATTTCATTGGGGAAGGGGCCGTGCAAGCTGCGCGTGCCGCTCATGTACAGCCGCGTTTAATTGGGGTAACGCTAAAAGAGCGGGGTGTGCTCCGCGCCCATTACCCGATTTATAGCGGGGACGCGTGTGTTGGTGAGCTGACCAGTGGAGCCTTCTCGCCAACGTTACAGTGCGGCATTGGATTTGCGCGAGTCAGCGCATCAGCCCAGCCGTTGTTTGTTGAAATTCGGGGAAAAAGACTACCGGTAGAACCCGTTTCGTTACCGTTCGTGCGGCACGGCAAGCCGGTTTACACAGTAATTTCGTAAATTAAACCAATACCATGAGGACCATGAATTATGGCTGAAACTCGAGACAATATTCGCTATCTGTCTTCCCATGAGTGGGCGCGATTAGAAGCTGATGGCACCGTGACGGTTGGCATCAGTGATCACGCTCAGGATGCCTTGGGAGACGTCGTATTCGTTGAATTACCGGAGGTAGGTCGAACGGTCCAGGCCGGTGAAGAAGTGGCTGTTGTTGAGTCGGTTAAAGCGGCCTCTGATATTTACGCGCCGGTTGCCGGCACGATCCTTGTCTGTAATGACGCGCTTGATTCTGCGCCGGAAACGGTCAATGAGGCGCCCTTTGAAGGGGGCTGGTTTTTCAAGCTGCAGCCCGTTGATGGCAATGCTTTGAATGAATTACTGACACCAGAGGATTATCGGGCGCTCTGCGCGGCGGACGATCACTGATTTGCTTTTGAGGAAACCCTAGATGCCCTTTATTCCCCATACGGCATTAGACGAGCAGGAAATGTTAGGCGCCATCGGGGTGCCCAATATCGACGCGTTGTTTGATGAAATCCCAGAAAATTTGCGCGCTGCGTCCTTAACTGAGGTGCCCGCGGGTATTTCTGAGATGGCGCTGCAGCGGTTGATGGATCAACGCGCGCGAATTGACGAAGTTGACTTGAGCTTTTTAGGCGCAGGTGCCTACGAGCATCATATCCCGGCGGCGGTTTGGGACTTGGTGGGGCGCGGCGAATTTATGACAGCCTATACGCCTTATCAAGCGGAAGCCTCTCAAGGTACGTTGCAACTGATTTATGAATTTCAAACTATGATGACGCGGCTCACGGCAATGGATGTCGCCAATGCCTCTGTCTACGACGGCGCAACCGCCTTGGCGGAGGCCATGTTGATGGCGGTTCGAGCCAACAAAACCAACAAAAGCAATCGTATCGTGGTCGCGGGCAACCTCAACCCCAACTATCACGCGGTCTGCCAGACGATTGTTAAAAATCAGGGCTTGATCCTCGATGTACTCGATTACGATCCCAATACAGGCTGCCTGCTCGGGTCCGTCGAGGCGGCTCTAGACGATGCCGCGGCGTTGGTCATCAGTTATCCGAACTTTTTCGGTGGTCTCGATGACGTCGATTATTTGACCGATCAGGCGGCGAGCGCCGGCGCGCTGGTGATTGGGGTCGTCAATCCAACAGCCTTGGCGCTCATCAAACCGCCGGGTGAATGGGGCGCTCGGGGTGCCGATATTGCCGTCGGTGAGGGTCAACCCCTTGGTATACCGCTCGCGTCTGGGGGCCCGTATTTGGGATTCATGTGTTGTCGGCAGCAATTTGTGCGACAAATGCCGGGTCGAATTATTGGCCGGACGGTGGACCAAACGGGTCAGCCAGGCTACACGCTGACGTTGCAAGCTCGGGAGCAGCATATCCGCCGGGGCAAAGCGACTTCCAATATTTGCACTAATCAAGGGTTGTTGGTGACCGCAGCCACGATTTATATGAGTTTGCTAGGCAATGAGGGCCTGCGTCAGGTCGCGCTTACCGCGCATTCAGGGATGAACGCGTTAACGGAGTTAGCTTGTCAGATCGATGGTGTCACGGCGCGCTTTAGCGGGCCTGTATTTCATGAGCGTGTTTTGGCACTGCCAGTAGATGCCAGTCTGGTCGTTGAAAAGATGGCGGCACATGGGGTCCTGCCAGGCCTTGCCCTCGGAGATTGGGTAACCGGCATGGACCATTGCCTGCTGGTGAACGTGACCGAAACGAAAACCGCTGCAGATATCGACCAGTTTGCGCGGTTGTTGGCTGAGATGATCGAGGAGGTCAAAGCAACATGTTGATTTACGAACACAGTCGGCCTGGTCGAATGGCCAGAGCCCAGTATGTTGCTGCAGAAGGGGTTTCTTCCGAGCTGGCGAACGATCTGGGTGCTCACGTGCGATTGAGCGCTCTCGGGCTGCCGGAGGTGTCTGAACTGGAAGTGGTCCGGCATTACACCAACCTGTCGTCCAAGAACTTCGCCATTGATAAACAGTTTTATCCGCTTGGGTCCTGCACGATGAAATACAATCCGCGCGGCGCCCATGCGGTCGCGAGTATTCCCGGGTTTCTAAAACGACATCCACTGGCGCCCCTAGCTAACAGCCAAGGGTACTTGTCATGCGCGTATGAACTGCAAAACTATTTAAAAGATGTGACCGGTATGCAGGCCGTGTCGCTTACCCCCATGGCGGGTGCCCAAGGCGAATTTGCCGGGGTTGCGATGATTCGCGCCTATCACCAAAAGCGCGGCGATAACGAGCGAGTTGAGATTCTAGTGCCAGAAGCTGCTCACGGAACAAACCCTGCAACGGCCGTCATGTGCGGCTTCGTGGTTCGAGAAATCCCTGTGACAAAAGAAGGGGATGTCGACCTTGAGGCGCTCAAGGCCGCGGTGGGTCCAAGAACTGCTGGTCTCATGATGACCAATCCATCAACCTGTGGTGTCTTTGAGCGCCAGGTTCAGGAAATAGCGGAGACCGTGCACGAGGCCGGTGGGCTTTTGTATTACGATGGCGCGAACTTGAATGCGATCTTGGGCAAAGTGCGACCCGGGGATATGGGATTTGATGTCTTGCACATGAACCTTCATAAAACCTTTGCCACCCCCCACGGGGGCGGTGGTCCAGGTTCAGGTCCGGTGGGTGTGGGCGCGCGTCTGGCGCCTTTTTTACCGACACCAACGGTTGGCAGGGATGAAGATGGGACCTACCGCTGGTTGGATCAGAACGATATTCCCGACACGATCGGCCGTTTATCGAGTTTTATGGGCAACGCCGGTATTTTGCTCCGAGCTTACGCCTACGCACGTTTACTGGGCGCCGAGGGCATGAATCGCGTGGGCGCATACGCAACACTCAATGCGAATTATCTGGCGACGTCATTGGAGAAGGCGGGCTACACGTTAGCTTATCCCGGGCGCCGTGCGACCCATGAATTCATAGTCACCCTCTCGAGTGAAGCCAAGCACCAACAGGTCACGGCAATGGATTTTGCGAAACGACTGCTGGACTATGGTTACCATGCACCGACGACCTATTTCCCGCTATTGGTCCCAGAGTGTCTTTTGATTGAGCCGACAGAGACGGAGTCAAAAGCAGAAATCGACGGTTTTGTCGCGGCGATGACTCAGATTCGACAAGAGGCGATGACCGACCCAACGCTGGTGACGACCGCGCCGCACACTTTGCCCGTCACCCGCTTGGATGATGTTAAGGCCGCTCGAGATTTAGATTTGGCGGTCAAGGTCAACGCTTAACCGTCAATTGCGCCCCTCAAGCTAATAATGGGCCAATCATGGGCCTCGGCGTGGGCGCGTAGCACGGGGTCCGGGTCAACACAGACCGGATGATCGACCTGTTGCAGCAGCGGCAGGTCGTTGCGACTGTCGGAATAAAAAGTGCTGCCTTGCAGGGTGAAGGGTTGGTCCTCTAACCAGAGCGCAAGGCGATCTACTTTGCCTTGACCCAGGGTTGCAATACCCGGCACTTGGCCGGTGTATTGTCCGTTTTTGAATTCTGCAACGGGGGCGAGCAGGGTGTTGATGCCGAGTGCTGAGACGATCGGGCGCGTAATGAAATCGAGGGTTGCGGTAATCACCATGACAAAGTCACCTTGCGCCTGATGCTGCGCGATTAAAGCGCGTCCTTTTGGTAAAATAATCGGCTCGATGATCGTTGCCATAAATTCGGTATGCAGGATCTCTAAGGTTTGGTACGGAATGCGGGCCAGTGGCGCGCAGGAAAATGCCAAGTAGCGCGCGACATCGAGTTGGCCGTTGCGATATTGCTCGTAAAAACGATCATTTTCGGATTTAAACTGCACGCCATCGACCAACGCCTTTGAAACGAGAAATTCGCCCCAAGCATGATCGCTGTCGCCACTCAGCAGCGTTTCATCAAGGTCAAAAATAGCTAGGGGCAAAACCGGTCTCCTCTCGATTGCGGGGGTGATCCATGGTATAGGTGCATAGGTCGCCAAAAGGCGGCTGATTAAAGTATAAGGTGTCTGGGAACAAATCAATATGATTGATCAACAGGGTTACCGACCCAACGTGTGTATCGTCATCGCGAATAGCGCGGGACAAGTTTTCTGGGGCAAGCGGCGCCAGCAATCAGCCTGGCAGTTCCCTCAGGGCGGTATTGAAGCGGGAGAATCAACCGAGGCGGCGTTATATCGAGAGCTCCAGGAAGAAACGGGCCTGATCGCAGAACAGGTTCAGCTGATTGCGGTGACCAAGCCGTGGTACCGTTACCGGCTGCCGAAGCACATGTTGAAAAACAACCAGTCTAACTATGTCGGACAAAAACAAAAGTATGGGTTACTTAAAATCTTGGATGATGCGCATCAGTTTGTACTGGATCAGGATCGGCATCCAGAATTTGATGATTGGGACTGGGTTCCTTATTGGTATCCGGTCGGGGCGGTTTGGGCGCCAAAGCAAGATGCGTATCGGCGGGCTTTAAAAGAACTCGCGCCCTTTTTAAGGCAATGCCTACCAGAGGTTAAAAATCGTGCTCGAAGCACTTCGTAGAGTTGTTCAAGAGGTTAGCACGGCGCCGGATTTAACTGCGGCGCTCGAGGTGACCGTTGATCGTGTGCGCGGCATCATGACAACCGAAGTCTGTAGCGTTTACTTGCTCGATGATAAGCAAAACCGCTATGTATTTAGAGCAACCCGGGGCTTGAATCAGTCCGTTGTGGGAAAGGTCAGCCTGGGACTCGGCGAGGGTTTGGTGGGCTATGTTGCTGAGCGCGCCGAGCCGCTTAACGTCGAAGCGGTAACGCAGCACCCACGTAATCAATATATTGCTGAAATTGGTGAGGATGAGTTTAACGCTTTCTTAGGTGTGCCGATCATCCACCAAGGACACACGCTGGGCGTTTTGGTTGTTCAGCAGCGAGAAAAGCGCCGCTTTGATGAGAGTGAAGAAGCCTTCTTAGTGACACTTTCGGCGCAGTTAGCGGGTTTGATTGCGCATGCGAAAGTGACGGGGCTGCTGGCGGTGAGCCGCCGAAAATCATCGCGAACATTTCATGGCGCCCCGGGAGCGCCGGGTGTTGCTCTTGGCGTCGCCATCGTGATTTATCCCTCGGTCGATCTGAGCCAAGTGCCTTACCGAAAAGTACGAAATGTCGCGCGTGAGATCGATCGATTTACCAAGGCGGTTGCG
>Ga0233444_10004500_pt1 | contig 13300 bp, 11 predicted proteins | sample SI_124_October20_6_FD_182792 | JGI IMG/M metagenome (GOLD analysis project Ga0233444, IMG submission 182792) | Seawater microbial communities from Saanich Inlet, British Columbia, Canada - SI_124_October2016_10_MG | ecosystem: Environmental > Aquatic > Marine > Inlet | place: Canada: British...
GCTATGGTAGATTTAGCTAAAGGTGGTATGACTATGATTGTTGTTACTCATGAAATGGGTTTTGCTAAAGAAGTTGCGGATAGTATGATTTTTATGGATGAAGGAAAGATTGTTGAAAAAGCTACAACAAAAGATTTTTTTGATAAACCTAAATCTGATAGAACAAAACTTTTCTTAAGCCAAATTTTATAACCATTTAGGAATTGGTAAATTCTTACTTTTTAGAAATTCCTTATTAAAAATTTTACTTGCATATCTCTTCCCATGATCACAGAGAATAGTGACTATTGTTTTACCAGGTCCCATTTGTTTAGCTAGTTTGATTGCACCAGCTATATTTATGCCAGAAGAACCACCTAAAATAATTTTTTGACTCTCTATTAAATCATAAATTAAGTTTAAAGCATCTACGTCATTAGTTTGAAAAGCTTCGTCAATTAATGCTTTATCAAAATTTTTGGTAATTCTTCCATTTCCAATACCTTCAGTAATTGAGCTACCTGAGCTCTCCAGTTTATTGCTTTTTATATGAGAATATAAAGCTGAACCCATTGGATCAGATAAAGCAATTTTAATATCTTTATTTTTATTTTTTAAGCCTATTGAAACACCAGCTAAAGTTCCACCTGTCCCCACAGCACAAGTGAAACCATCAACTGTTCCTGCAGTTTGGTTCCAAATTTCCTCAGCCGTGGTTTGAATATGAGACTCTGAATTAACGATATTATCAAACTGATTTGCCCAATACACACCTTTTGATTCTCTTTTATTTAAGTCTTCCGCAATTTTCTTTGATTTCTTGATGTAATTTTCAGGGTTAATATAAGGTACCGCATCAACCTCTATAAGTTCAGCACCTAATTTCTTTAAAGTTTCCTTTTTTTCAACTGATTGAGTTTTAGGTATAACAACTTTCAATTTTAATTCATACTCTTTGCAGACGATTGCTAACCCAATACCGGTATTACCTGCTGTTCCCTCAACAACAGTCCCTCCTTTTGAAATTAATTTTTTTTTAAGCGCATTTTGAACAATGAATAAAGCTGCTCTATCTTTTACTGACTCACCAGGATTAAAATATTCAGCTTTTCCATAAATATTACAACCAGTCAATTCTGAGGCTTGTTTTATTTTCACTAATGGTGTATTTCCAATTTGAGATATGATTGAACTCGTATCCATATCACTAAATATATGAAAAATTTTTTACTTTCAATTACAATATTCACACTATTTAGCTTTAAATCTTTTGGACACGTAGACCATTATTCTAATTTTAACTATCTTGAGTATGAATTGTTAAGGAATAATAAAACCATTGGTTATCATAAATATAATTTTAAAAGAAATGGAAGTAATTTAACTATTGAGAGTGAAGTTCATTTTAAAATAACAAAATTAGGAGTTGATTTGTACAACTATTTTGCCAAAAGCAATGAAAACTACCATAATGGGACATTTAAAAGCTTTTCCTCTAAAACAAAACAAAATAAAAAAAATAGATACGTCAATATAAAAACAGACTCTATTAATGGAGATTTAATAATTAATGGATCTTCTTATAAGGGAAAAGCAAACAAGAATTTTATCGTTGGAACCTGGTGGAATCATGAAATTATTAAAGCTAAGGCTCAAATTAGCGGTATATCAGGAAGAATTATAGAACAAACTGTTACTTTTATAGGCAAAGAGGAAATTAAAATTGGAAATAAAATATATAAAACATTACATTTTAATTTCAAATCATCTGATAAGACGCTACCTGAAAGCAAAAAACTTAATACAGATATTTGGTACGAAGAAGGCACTTATCTTTGGGTAAAAGCAGCCTTTGATAAAACTGGGTATTGGGAATATAGGATAAAAAAAATTAATTAATTTCTTTTGATCTCTTTTTTTTTTAATCAGAGTCAATAGATAAAACTTCTTTTTTTTAGCTTTTTTGAGCTAAAAATTATTTTTTTTATCTATTGCACAAACGTCCATTATGAGGTTCTATTATAAAAAAAAGGGAGTTCTAATGGAAGAAAATTTTAATATACATTTAGGAAAGAAGTTACGCATGAGAAGGCTGTCTTTAGGATTAACACAAACTAAAGTAGCTCAAGCAATTAACGTAACTTTTCAACAAATTCAAAAATACGAAAAAGGGACTAACGGTGTTAGTTCAAATAGATTAATGCAATTATCTCAATTCTTAAAAGTACCTATCATTTATTTTTTTGAAGATTTTAAAGAATTTAAAGACATAAATAACACTGATAATATTAATGACGATTTAAATTACTCTTTTCTAAGCAGAACTTTTTCTTCCTTATCAAGAAACCAAAAAGATAGAATTTTACAAATTTTAAATAATACTTCTAAGTTTGAGAAAGCCATTTAACTGGCTCCTCGGGCAGGACTCGAACCTGCGACCAATTGATTAACAGTCAACTGCTCTACCAACTGAGCTACCGAGGAATAAAAAGCAACATACTTTTTTTAATAAAATAAAACAACTTAATTTTTATGGAGGCCACGTCCAGAATCGAACTGGAATAAAAGGATTTGCAATCCTCTGCGTAACCATTCCGCCACGTGGCCAATATTTGCTTATAACAATTTATTTAAAGCATTTATTTCTTATAATAAAGAAAAATCTAACTATTTATGGTTGTAGACCTTTTGATATAAAGTAAATTACTTAATAATCTAAAAATATGGAATTTAAGAAATACAACCACATCATAGAAGAAAAAAAAATATCAGATTTCTGGATTAAGAATGGTTGTTTTAAACCTAAAAAAAATAAGTCTAATAAAAAATTTTCAGTTGTAATTCCTCCGCCTAATATTACTGGTAGATTACATATGGGTCATGCATTGAACAATAGCCTTCAAGATGTACTAGTGCGCTATAACAGAATGAAAGGACTTGAAACATTGTGGCAACCTGGAACGGACCACGCCGGAATTGCAACACAGGCTGTAGTAGAAAAAAAACTTACAAAAGAAGGTATACAAAAAAATGATCTTGGTAGAGAAAAATTCATCGAAAGAGTTTGGAAATGGAAAACAGAGTCTGGTGGCATAATTTTAGACCAACTTAAAAAATTAGGTTGTTCATGTGACTGGTCAAGAACAAGGTTTACTATGGATGATGATTTATCAAATGCTGTAATTAAAGTATTTGTCGATCTTTATAAAAAAAAATTAATATATAAAGATAAAAAATTAGTAAATTGGGACACTCAATTACAAACAGCTATTTCAGATTTAGAAGTGGTCCAAAGAGACGTGCAATCGCAACTATATTATATTGAATATCCATTAGAAAACTCTTTTAAAAAAATAACAATTGCTACTACAAGACCAGAAACCATGATGGGAGATAGCGCTATCGCTGTAAATCCGAAAGATGAAAGATATAAAAAATTAATAGGAAAAAATGTAAAAATTCCACTAGTTAACAGAGCAATTAAGATTATTGGTGATCATTATGCGGATCCAGAACAAGGAACAGGTGCTGTAAAAATTACTCCTGCTCACGATTTTAATGATTATGTTGTAGGTAAAAGAAATAAATTAGAGATTATTAATGTAATTGAAAAAAATGGAACTATTAATAATAAAGGCATTAGCGAATTTATCGGATTAGATAGGTTTGATGCTAGAAAACTTTTAATAAAAAAACTTAAAGAAAACGGCTGCTTAGTAAAAATTGAGTCTATAAAAAATAAAGTGCCTTATGGTGATCGATCAAATACAATTATTGAACCATTACTTACTGAGCAATGGTTTGTAGATGCTAAAAAATTATCTTCTAGACCTATTGAAATTGTTAAAAAAGGTAAAACGTCGTTCTATCCAGAAAATTGGACTAAAACTTTTTTTCAATGGATGAAAGAGATAGAACCATGGTGTATATCTCGCCAAATATGGTGGGGTCATCGAATACCAGCTTGGTATGATGATAAGATGAATATTTACGTTGCAGAAAATAGGAAAGAAGCAATTAAACTAGCTAAGAAAAAAAATAAGATTAATAATTTTACACTTAAACAAGAAACCGACGTATTAGATACTTGGTTCTCATCTGCTTTGTGGCCATTTGCCACTTTGGGATGGCCATCTAAGACTAAAGAACTTGCTAAATTTTATCCAACATCTGTTCTTGTAACTGGTTTTGATATTATTTTCTTCTGGGTAGCTAGAATGTTAATGATGGGTAATTTTTTTAATAAAAAAACTCCGTTTCATAAAGTTTATGTTCATGCGCTTGTTAGAGATGAAAAAGGTCAGAAAATGTCAAAATCAAAAGGGAATGTTATTGATCCATTAGACCTTATTAAAGAATATGGTGCAGATAGTTTAAGATTTACTTTAATTTCAATGGCTTCCCCAGGTAGAGATGTAAAACTTTCTAAAGACAGAGTTACAGGAAACAGAAATTTTATTACAAAAATTTGGAGTGCTAATAATTTTCTACAACTAAACAATTGCAAATATGATAAAAAGATTAATATTAAATCAATTAAACTACCTATAAATCAGTGGATTTTTAATGAATTTATAAAAACACAAAATTTAGTTTCAAAAAATATTGAGTCTTTTCGATTTGATGAAGCAGCAAAATATGTTTATAAATTTGTTTGGAATTCTTATTGTGATTGGTATTTGGAATTTTTAAAGCCAATTTTTAACTCAAAAAATACCTCAAATATAAAAGAGGCAAGATTGTTTTCATCTTTTATGATGGCAAATATTTTAAAAATGTTGCACCCATTCATACCTTTCTTCACAGAGTCACTTTGGGCGAAAAACAATTACAAGAAAACATTTAAATCTAATTTAATTTCTTCAATTTGGCCAGAGTATAAAAATATAAAAAAATTTATTAAAAATCAAAATGATATAAATGTAATTATTGAATTTATATCTAGTATTAGATCAACTAAAGCAGAATTAAAGGTTACTCCAAAATTATTTAGTGATATTTTTTTTCTTGAAAAAAAATCAAAATTAAACTCACTAATAAAAAAACATCTTACTCTTGTAAAACAAGTTGGAAGAATAAATAATATTATGAAAAATAAATTGATTGATAAAAATACAATAGAAATATTAACTCACAATGAAAAAATTTCTCTTAAATTTAATGAAAATATTAACTTAACATCTCAAAAACAAATCATTCTTCAAAAATTGGTAAATCTTGAAAAACAAACAAATGGATTAAAAAATAAACTAAATAATAAAGCGTATTTAAAGAATGCACCTAAAGAAATTGTGCAAAAAGACAGAATATTATTAAAAGAATTAACTATTGAAGATGAAAAATTAAGAAGTATTGTATCTAGTATCAATTGAATATGCCTAAATTTAATAAAAAAAAATTACCAAGTCGCCATACATCTTTAGGGCCAGATAGAGCACCTCATAGGTCTTTTTATTATGCAATGGGCGAAACTGAAGAAGATGTTTTTAAACCTTTTGTTGGAGTAGTTTCTACATGGAATGAAGCTGCACCTTGCAATACTGCCCTAATGAGACAAGCTCAATCAGTCAAAAAAGGAGTTAGAGAAACAGGTGGAACTCCAAGAGAATTTTGCACTATTACAGTTACAGACGGTATTGCAATGGGCCACGAAGGAATGAAATCATCTTTAATTTCAAGGGAAATTATAGCCGACTCCGCAGAGCTAACAGTAAGAGGTCACTGTTATGATGCATTAGTCGGTATAGCAGGATGTGATAAATCTTTACCAGGATTAATGATGTCAATGTTAAGGTTAAATGTCCCAAGTGTTTTTATTTATGGAGGTTCAATTTTACCAGGTAAATTTAAAGGTAAAGATGTAACTGTTGTGGATGTGTTTGAAGCTGTAGGAAAGTATTCTGCTGGATCAATATCATCATCAGAGTTAAGAGAATTAGAATTAGTTGCCTGCCCAAGTGCTGGAGCTTGCGGAGGGCAGTTTACGGCAAACACTATGGCATGTGTATCAGAGGCGATTGGTTTAGCTCTTCCTTATTCAGCTGGAACACCAGCTCCTTATGAAGAAAGAGACAAATATGCATATCAAAGCGGACAAACTGTAATGAATTTATTAGAAAAAAATATTAAACCTAGAGATATTGTTACAAAAAAAGCATTAGAAAATGCCGCAACTATAGTTGCGGCAACAGGAGGTTCTACTAACGCAGCGCTTCATTTACCAGCATTGGCTAATGAAGTTGGAATTAAATTTGATTTAATGGATGTAGCTAAAATTTTTAAAAAGACTCCCTACTTAGCAGACCTGAAACCTGGTGGTAAATACGTTGCAAAAGATATGTGGGAAGCAGGCGGTGTTCCCATGCTATTAAAAACTTTATTTGACGGTGGCTATATTCATGGAAAATGCATGACAGTTACGGGTAAAACTATGCAAGAAAATTTAAAAAATATTAAATTTAATACCAATCAAAAAGTGTTAAGAAAATTTAATAATCCGTTATCGCCAGACGGAGGAGTAGTAGGTTTGAAAGGCAATTTAGCTCCAGATGGAGGAATTGTAAAAATAGCAGGTTTAAAAAAATTACAATTTACAGGTAAAGCAAGATGTTTTGATAATGAGGAAGATGCAATGAAAGCAGTGCAATCTAAAAATTATAAAGATGGAGATGTTATAATTATTAGGTACGAGGGTCCAAGAGGAGGTCCTGGTATGAGAGAAATGCTATCTACCACAAGCGCCATTTATGGACAAGGTAAAGGAGAGAAAGTAGCTTTAATCACAGACGGAAGATTTTCTGGTGCAACAAGAGGATTTTGTGTAGGTCATGTTGGCCCAGAAGCTGCATTAGGTGGTCCCATCGCATTATTACGAAATGGAGATATAATTGATATTGATGCAAAAAAAGGAACAATAAATGTTCGTTTATCTAACGCTCAATTAAAATTAAGAAGAAGAAAATGGAAAGAAAAAAAATCAAGTTTTGGATCAGGAACTATATGGAAATATGCACAAACTGTTGGGCCTGCTTATCTAGGTGCTCCAACACATCCTGGTAAGAAAAAAGAAGTTAAAGAGTATTCAAAAATTTAATGAAAATACGACCAGTAATTCTTTGTGGCGGCTCAGGCACCAGACTATGGCCTAATAAAAAAAAACATCAGGCTAAGCAATTTATTGATTTTGGTAATTGGACATTATTCGGAAAAACCCTCCAAAGAGCAAATAACTCAATATTTGACCCACCTATAATTAGCACAAACATAAAATATTTAAAAGAAATAAAAAAACATCTTAATAAATTTAATATTAAAAAATACAAAATAATTTTAGAACCTGCAAAAATGAATACTGGCCCGGCTATGTTAAGTGCAGCACTAATTAAAGATATCCCTGATACACAACCTTTACTATTTCTTTCAGCAGATCACTTGCTAGAAAAAGAAAAAATTTTTTTTAAAGAGGTAAAAAAAAGTAAAAAATATTTATCCAATAAAAATATTTTTATTTTTGGTATTAAACCTTCATCTCCATCAAGTGAATATGGCTACTTTTTAACAAAAAAAAATAATAAAGTTAATAAGGTTATTAAATTTATTGAAAAACCAAATAAATTAAAAGCAAAAAATCTTATTAAAAAAAAAGGATATTGGAATTCGGGAATGTTTTTTCTTCGAAAAGATTCAATAATTTTTAATTTTAAAAAATATCAATTGAAAACATATAAAAATTGCACAAAAGCTGTTATTAAATCTAAATACTCAAAAAATATTTATTATTTAAACAGAAGTGCATTTGTGAAGAGTGCTCCAAAATCTTTTGATTATGCTGTTTTAGAAAAAACAAAGGATATAAATGCAATCAAACTTAATGTTCCTTGGTCTGATCTTGGTAGTTGGAAACAAATTTGCAAAATGTTTGATAATAACAAAAAACAATTTATTCAAAAGAAAAACTTTTTTTACAGACCTTGGGGCAAATATATAAACTTGTTTAGAGGAAAAAACTTTTTGATAAAAGAACTGTATGTTAAAAAAAATGGTGTATTAAGTTTACAAAAGCACTTTCACAGAGAAGAATACTGGCTTGTAACACAAGGATCTCCAAAAATAACATTAAATGAAAAAAAATTTACAAAAAAAACTAATGATACAATTTTTATTCCTTTAGGAGCGGTCCATAGAATAGAAAATCGGTGCAAAAAAACAGTAAAGATAATAGAGGCTCAATTAGGATCAATTTTGAAAGAAACAGATATTGTGAGATACCAAGATGTTTATGGTAGAGTTAATTAATAACTAATTCTACAGGAGTGTGATCAGATGGTTTTGTTTTCGATCTTGGTTTTTTATTAATATTAATTGATGATACATTTTCAATTAGATTATTTGATAAAAGAAAATGATCTATCCTCATCCCGTAATTTTTTTGCCAAGAACCAGCAAAATAATCCCAAAAAGTGTATTCCTGTTTTTTTTTATTTATAAAACGGTATATATCTTTAAAACCTAAATTAATTAGTTCTCTATATTTTTTTCTAATTTCTAGTCTACCTAAAGCATCATTTTCATATCTCTGGAAATCATGCACATCTATTTCTTCAGGAATAATATTGAAGTCCCCAGCTATCAATAAGTTTGAATTTTTAGTTAATTTTATTTTTATGCTATTAATAAATTTTTTTAACCATTTTTTTTTATATTCATATTTTTCAGTATCTACAGGATTTCCATTAGGTACATAGATATTTATTAAGTCAATTTTTTTTTTTTTAAAAGAAATCTGGCCAGTTATAATTCTTGATTGTTTAAATTCGTCTTTTATAAAACCTGTGTCAATTTTATCTACTTTTAATTTTGACACTATAGCCACGCCATTATAACTTTTTTGACCAAATACATGTGACTTATAACCAATATTATTAAAAACATCATTTGGAAAAGTCTCTTCTTGTGTCTTAATTTCTTGTAATAAAAGTATATCTGGATCCGAGTCCTTTATATAGGTAAGAATATTTTCTATTCTTGCTCTTACGGAATTTACATTCCAAGAAATTATTTTCATTAAATCGAAAAAGAAAGACCGCAACCGCAAGATGTTGTTGCCTTTGGGTTTTTTATCACAAATGACTCTCCAATCATTTCTTTTTTAAAATCAACAACTGATCCCGAAATAATTTCTAAAGAAGTTTTATCTATAACTGCATTATTAAAGATAATATCATCATTATTTATTTTTTTGTCAAAGCCAAAATCGTACTTAAATCCCGAGCAACCGCCACCTTGCACAGTGATTCTAAAATATTTTTTTTCACCCTCGTGAGTTATTTTATGAATTTGATTAAGAGCCTCTTCAGTAAAATCTATTTTTTTTTCCATAATTATAATACAGTAGTATATAATCTATATAGTAAGCATGCAAAAAAAATCAATTATCAAGTTATCTAAACTAGCTGTTCCATACGTATCTAGGGGTAGATTTAATAAAGAAAAAAAAACTAATTTGAGAAATGATTTTCAAAGAGATAGAGATAGAATCATTCATTCAACCGCCTTTAGAAGACTAAAGCACAAAACCCAAGTATTTGTTAATACTTCTAGTGATCATTTTAGAACTAGAATAACTCATTCTCTCGAAGTTTCACAAATTGCAAGAACACTCTCTAAATTTTTTAATTTAAACGAAGATTTATCTGAGACACTTAGCTTAGCCCACGATCTAGGACACACACCTTTTGGACATGCTGGCGAAGAAGCCCTTAATGCATGTATGAAAAAATTTGGTGGATTTGATCACAATATTCAAACATTAAGAATAATTACTATATTAGAAAATAGGTATTATAATTTTAATGGTTTAAATCTTACTTTTGAAACACTTGATGGTCTTATAAAACATAATGGACCTGTAAATAATTTAAATAAATTGAACACAATTCTTGGTAAAAACTTTTTTAAAAATGAAATTCAATTTATTAATAATACATCCCTTGAAGCTCAAATAGCCTCAATTTCAGATGATATCGCTTATAATAGCCATGATTTAGAAGACGGTTTGAAATCAAATTTATTTAAATTAAATGACCTTAAACATATTCCAGTTCTTAATAAAATTATATCTAAACATAAAAAAAAAATTAAAATTTTTTCTATCGAACTAATTATAAGGCAAATTATTCGAGATATTATCAATGAAATGGTAGGAGATGTTATTAAAACAACAAAAAAAAATATTAAACAAAATAATATTAAAAAATTAAAAGATGTTTATATATCAAAAAAAAAAATAGTTTGTTTTTCAAAAAATATGCAAAATTTTGATTTAATGATAAAAAATTTTTTAAAAGAAAAAATGTATTTTCACAAAACCGTAAAAACTAAAACTAATTATGGCAAAAAAGTTATAAAAAATTTATTTTTATCCATAAAAAAAAATCCAAAAAAATATATTAATATCAGAAAATACAAAAAATCCAGTCTAGAAAGAATGATTTGTGATTATATTGCTGGAATGACAGATAGATATGCAATAAATCTATATAAAAAATTAAATGAACATATTTGAAAATTATTTATCAGAAATTAAAAAAATTATTTTAAATCATAAAAATGATTTAAAATTAATCAACATAGATAATTTAAATAATATAAACTTAGAAGTTCCACCGGAAAAATTCAATTTTGATTTATCATGCAATATTTCCCTAGTTATCGCTAAACAAAATGGATTAAATCCTCTAGATTTTTCAAAAAAATTAATAAATTTATTTAAAAAAGAAATTCAAGATTTTGAAATAATTGATATAGCTGGACCTGGATTTTTAAATATTAAATTATCTAAAATAGCAATAATTAATAATATAAATTTAATTTTAAAAAATGAAAAAACCTACGGATCACGTAAGTCAAATAAAACATTTAATATAGAATTTGTTTCTGCTAACCCAACTGGACCTATGCATGTAGGCCATTGCAGGGGCGCTATTTATGGCGATGTATTGGCTAACCTCCTTAAATTTAATGGCAACAAAGTAATTAAAGAATATTATATTAATGACTATGGAAACCAAATTAAGAATTTTGTTGAGTCTGTTTTTTTGAGAATAAGAGAGTTAAAATATTCTGAAAAATTTCCCAATAAAGAAAATTTGTACCCAGGACTATACATAAAAGATATAGCTAAAAAAATATTAGATAATAATAAAAACAAAGACTTTAATAAATTTTATGAAATTTTTGAATTTTTAAAAGAAAAATCATTAATAGAGTCAATGAAATTAATTAAAAAAGATTTAAATTTGTTAGGTATTTCCCATGATAATTTTTTTTCAGAAACAGAATTGGTTAAGAAAGATTTAGTCAATAAAACAGTTAAAAAACTAATTGATAAAAAGTTTGTTGAGGAAGGTTTTTTAGAACCCCCAAAGGGTGAGTTAAATAATAATTGGAAAAAAACTAAAAGATTAATTTTTAAATCAACTTTATTTGGTGATGATACTGATAGAGCTTTAAAAAAAAATGATGGATCTTGGACTTATTTTGCAAATGACGTTGCTTACCACATGGATAAAATTGACAGGAATTTTAATAATTTAGTTAATGTTTTGGGAGCAGACCATACTGGTTACATTAAAAGAATAACAGCTGCTGTATCAGCTTTGTCTGAGAATAAAGTAAAATTAGATTGTAAAGTATGTCAATTAGTAAAGCTTTATAAAAATGGAAAACCATTTAAAATGTCAAAAAGAGCTGGTGAATTTATATCTGCCCAAGATCTTCTTCATGAAGTGGATAAAGATCCAATCCGATTTATGATGCTAAATAGAAGTAACGACGTAGAAATAGATTTTGATTTTGATATGGTGAAAGAAAAAACTAAAGAAAATCCTGTATTTTATGTTCAATACGCTTTTGCAAGAATTAATTCCTTACACAGATCTTTAAATATTAATTTAAATAGTAAAATTTTTTTAGATAAAGATAATTTTAAACTGAATAAAAACGAGGAAAAAATAATTCGTAAAATCTTTGAATGGCCAAAAATAATAGACTCTGCTTCCAAAAAATTTGAAATTCATAAAATTCCTTTTTATTTGTACGAATTATCAACTTTATTTCACTCATATTGGAGCAAAGGAAACGAAGAAGTAAAATATAAATTTATTGAAAATGAGAAAATAAAAAGAGTTGAAATCTTGGCCGTAATCAATCTTGTTACAATTGTGATTCAAAATGGAATGAAAATTCTTGGCGTTTCTCTTCCAACTAAAATGTGATGTATAAAATTCTAAATATAGTTTTATTTATATTAATATTAATTTTTTTTATAAATATATATTTTTATTATTCTTCAAAAAAAAATGTTAATGCAAAAGATTTTAATCGTATTAATATTAACAAAATTATTAATGAAAAAATCTCTAACCTTTTAATATTACACAATGACACTAATGATGTAATCGAATTTAATAATTCTTTTTCTAATGAAAAAAAAATTAAATCAAGGAGTTTTTGGAATTTACTTAAATCTAAATGAAGAAAAAAGCTATAATTGTTAGTATTAAAAGTTTTAGGTTAAGTAAAACAGAGCGTTTATTATTGTCAAAAGAAAAACCTTGGGGATTAATATTATTTAAAAGAAATATAAAATCATTTCCCCAAATAAAAATTTTAATACAAGAAATAAAAAAACTAACAAAAGAAAAAAATTTTCCAATTTTTATTGATGAAGAAGGAGTGACTGTTTCACGATTAAGAAGGTTAATTAATCATAATATGTCTGCGCATAATTTTGGAGAGTTATATTTAATTAATAAGAAAATTGCTATTCAATTGTATAAAAATTACTTAAGTTCACTATGTAAAATTTTAAAAGAAATTGGAATAAATATTAATACTATACCTGTGCTTGATATTTTAAGAAAAGACACAAGTAAAATTATTGGAGGTCGTAGTTTTTCTAGCAACAAAGAAGTTGTTAAAAAATTAGGAAAGATTACAGTTCAAGAGTGTGATTCACACAAAATAATTACTGTTATGAAACACATCCCAGGGCATGGTTGTGGAAAATCTGATAGTCATTTAATTATGCCAAAAGTAAATTTAACTAAAAGTGAATTAAATAAATATGATTTTTATCCATTTAAATCTAATCCTGCAAAAATTGCCATGACAGCTCACATTCTTTATAAAAAACTAGATAAAAAAAATGTAGCGACTTTTTCAAAAAAAATAATTAAAGAAATAATAAGAAAAAAAATAGGATTTAAAGGTATTTTGATCTCTGATGATATATCAATGAAAGCTTTAAGCAATGATTTGG
>Ga0233444_10004501_pt1 | contig 13299 bp, 20 predicted proteins | sample SI_124_October20_6_FD_182792 | JGI IMG/M metagenome (GOLD analysis project Ga0233444, IMG submission 182792) | Seawater microbial communities from Saanich Inlet, British Columbia, Canada - SI_124_October2016_10_MG | ecosystem: Environmental > Aquatic > Marine > Inlet | place: Canada: British...
CTTGATATACCCATTGTAAGTTACTTTCCCATTCTACTTTCATGGGTTCATCCCAATAAAGAGTGTTACCAACTGTACCACTTACTGTGTGTATTGTTTGATTTGTATCTTGATTTAATTCTAAATGATAATATCCATTTAAATCCATTGGTAAGTTACCATCAATCTCTAATGTTGGGCTTACTCGGATAATTATTTCATCATCAGGTGTACAACTTACTAGTGATGATAATAATAACAGTACTACAAGTAGTACTCCAAAAAATGCTATTCCACTTAATGCGAATTTTTCTGTTTGTTCTTTTCTATGATTATCTTTCATTATAATAATTTTTCTAATATACTATCCCAAGTTGGATATTCGTTTGGTTTGTTATCGTTTTCCCAATCTACTCCGAATCTCAATAACTCCCCACTAAACTCACCAGCACCATTCTTGATTCTATCATCAATAAGATAATCACCCATCAACAAATCTTTTCTGTGAGTGATGAACATTCTTTTGTGAAATATATCACCGAAGTAATCTTCTATCCAAAATCTTTTATCGGTATTACTTTGTGGGTTACCCCAAGGAGCAGAAGTAGCAATGAATAATTCATACTTACCACTTTCGTGTAGTTTCTTTACAGCCTCAATAGCACCTTTCATTGGTGGTGCAATTCTAAATAATCCTTGGATGTGGTCAGGAAAAGTTTCATACCTTCCTTTTAAATGTGGATGATTGGTGAACCAATCTTCGATTGCTTTTCCGAAATCAACTAATACTCCATCCATATCGATGTAAACTATTTTTTTCTTCAATACTTTTTGTTTTTTATGGTTATTATTATCACTCATTTACTATGTAAATATACGAAAAATAATTGGATTTACCAAATATTTTCGTGTTTATTTTTAATATATTAATTTAAATTTTTTATTTATAACAAACCCACTATCGGTATTTTCCCACCAAAACATAGGGCCGTATTCGTTATTTTCTCGTGGTGTATTTAATTGTGATTCAGAATAAAATGGATAATACATATCATCATCCCCATCTCCATCTATATCAGTAATATAAACTTGTAACTCCCCCATTAACGTATGGTCTGTTTCAATAAAGTTTTTTAGGTAAGTATAACTTCCGTTGTTGTTTTGAAAATATCTTTGAGTAAAGTATGATTTATTATTTTCTACATGAAATCCACCAATTACTAAATCCCAATCTCCATCATTATCTCCATCTACTATTGCAAATCTTTCAGCAGACCATTCGGAGGGTGTTCCTGATACATCGTATGTAAAATCCCAACCTGTATTTTCAAAGGGAGTAGAGGTTACATTTATACTACTAGATACTGTAAGTGTTTTATTATGAGGGCCCAAGTTTATAAAATCTAAATTACCATCACTATCCCAATCAAATTTAATATATAATTCAGATACGAATTGTGGTTCTATTGTACTAAGTACAAATGATTCATTGTTTTCATTTTTAAAATACTCTCCATCTTGCATTGGTTTATGTAAAATATCAACATAACCATCCTTATCAAAATCAAATATATGAATACCAAATGAATTATAACTTGGGTCATCAAACATTTCTATAACATCATATGTTAAGTTATCAGTTGATACTAAAAGGTAAGTATTAATACCATAAAAATTTGGTTCTGAGTTTTCAGTTTCCCATTCGCCAAGATACTGTAAAACAAAATCAAGGTTACCATCGTTATTAATATCGTGGTAATCGAAGTATATATTATTTAAAGAATCTCGAATACTTGGATTATATTCCTTGATATCAAAGCTCCATATATCAGAACCCAAGTAATCCTTTATATAAAAAATAGGAGGTGATGTTGTTTGGTTATCATTTCGTTCCCATGTAATAATATCAGGAATCTCATCTTTGTTTATATCATATGGCTCTTGTTTAGATTTAACTAAATCATTCCAATTGATATTAAACTTTTCTTTATTAACAGATAAGAGTGTTGGTATTTCTAATGTAATTTCATTTTCAAAATACATCTCTTCCTTTTCACATCCCATAAGAAGGAATGCAAAGATAACAATAAGTAGGTACTTCATTGGGTTATATTAAGTCTTCTTTTATATGAGACCTAAACCCCATTATAGGCACATGGCCAGTAATTTCGATTTCTCTTTTCTTAATAAATTGTTTAGATACTTTAAGGGTTTCTAAATCAGTTTCATTCATTACCCAATCTTTGAATAGGTAAGTTAACATTTTACTTTTAATTGCTTTTATCATTGTTTTAAATTTAAATTATTTGTGATTTATTTATTAATATTGTTTACCCATACTAACACCATACTTTACGATATTGAAATCATCTTTGGAAAGAGAATCCCACCACTCGGAACTTACTTCTTCATCATCAATGGATATCGAGAATTCTTTATCATAACTACCATCGGTTAATTGTGGGTAGATGGTTCCTTCTTTTGTGTTAAATACACTTCCTACACTTTCTAATACTATCAACATATCTTATTGGTTTAAAGTTAACATTGTTAATGGAACATTATATTCATTAACTCTACCATAAGAAGTTGAGGAGTTTAGAACTTGAATAACAGCTTTAGTTCTGTTTATTTTACTAACTCTACATTGTTTACCACTCAACTTTGGATGATTAACTGAAACGTTAGCTCCAATATAAAGTTCTTGTTTTGTTTCCCAAGCAACTTCGGATTTTTTGATTTTAACTAATTCTACAATTTTAGAGTTTAACTCTCTTAGTTCTTGAAGGGAAAGGTTTTTTAATTCTGAATAATTCATATATTTTAAGTTTTAAAGGTTTATACTTAGTGGGAACTCCCACACATTTACTATGTAAATATACGAAAAAAAATTGGATTGACCAAGTCTTTTCTTACTTATTTTATTAAATTATAGATTTTTTTAATAAAATTTTACCATCAAAAGAATGAATTACGTTTGGCTTTCTATGTACTGATTTAAGTACTTTTAAAAATTCAGAATGTTCTGAATGAGATGGGTTATGTATTTCTTGTTCTTTAAAGTTATCTTGTTGTTCAAACTCTCCCCATTCTACAATAGGATTAAAAAATATAGTAAACCGTTTATCACTTCCTTTCATTATAGATTGTATAAGGTTGTAAAAGTTTTTCATATCTTTATAATTTCTTTGTTGTACTACAAAAGAAAATTGTATGGATTTTATTGTTGGTATTGTTAACACAAAATCAATATTGTTCATTAGCTTATCCCAATCACCACCCAATCTTACGATATTATAAACTTCCCTTGTACCAGCATCCATAGATATTTCACAAGTGCTAATATACTTATGAACTGGAGTTATTGCCTTCCATGCATTTTCATTCCACAAAGTTCCATTTGTATGGAGGTGAATTTTTTTAAGTTTGGGAAATTTACTTGCATCAAACTCTCGCATAAATCTCATCATTGTTTTAGAAAAGAAAGGTTCTGCTCCACCACAAATAGAAAGACCTACTAATTCAGAACCAAGTTGTTCTATTACAGTATCCATTATTTTATCCATTTGGATTCTTTTCTCTCCTACAAAATTTATAAATTCACTTCTACAAGATGGACATCCGAGATTACAAGATAAGTCAAAACCAAATGTTAACCAATTTAGTTTTGGGTTTTTAAATATAGGGTGTGTTTTTGGTTTAAAAGCAGATGGTATGTTTCCTTTTTTAAATGAAGATAGGTGAGGACAAAGATTTTCTTTACAAAATTTATAAGAACCATCTAATATAGATTCTCTTATTTCATTTGATTTATTACTATGAAAATTATCTTTAAAGTTATCAGTATCATTTACATCGGTAGGTAACCAACCAGGACAACAAAGATATTGACCATCGTTTGTTATCTCAGAATATGAGAACGGAGCGGTACATGCATAATCCTTGTTCATATTAATGTTGTTTCTTTATTTATTTTTTTATACCCAAGATACATACCATATAAATAATCAGATTGTATTGGTGGTCTTTCGTGTTCAATAGTGCCTCCTTCAAAGAAATACCCATCACCTACATCTAAAACTATTTCCGTTGGAATATCGTTGTAATAAATAAATAGTGGATTTGGTTGGTTATCTGATTGTCCTAACATAATACTAAAAGCAACATCTGCTTTACCATCCCAATGTTTATCTAATACGTTTCCTCTTACATACTTTCTAATCCATGCCTGATGTGGTTCTAGTTTATAATCTATATTTGATTCAAGCAATGGTCTTAACTTATAACATAAATTCATGGCCACTTCTGAATTGTGTATTATATTAGAACCTACTACTTGTTTATCTTTGTAGTTATAATTCGAATCGAAGTAATCGATGAACTCGGTACACTTCACTTTTGATAAAATATTTAATAACCTCATACTTCCTTATATAAAATATTTACTAGGTTTCGTTGTTGCATCGTTATACAGATTATTAAATGTATATGATACGATAGATTTTTTTATTATATCTAAAGCACCATCATAGTGTAGTTGTGTTCCTATTTTATCTAACTTATCTTTTATATTATTAGTATCATCACTTAACGAATCGTATATAGAGTTTATCTTATCAAACATATCCAATTGTAATGTATTTTTGTTATTAGGTGTTTCTAATAATTTAAGTATATAACCAAACGTATCATGTAGTTGGTTATACTTCATTCCATAATCCCATTCATCTTCATCAATATTATCAATTGATGATAGCGGCAGTTTTATAGATTTCATATCAACCTGTGGTATATCATATAATTCCCATCCCTTGGATATCATAAAGGTTTCAAATAAATATATTATTGGTATATCGGTCCACTTTAAAAAAGTAAGAGGTGGTTTATCCTTTAAAGATTTTATTTTAATCATATCACCATTAGAAACTATGGTATGGTCGGTAAACTTAATAGAAGCATAAATATCATCTGGGTCATCTGTTTCTGTTTTCTTGGGGTGTTTTAATCCTACTAATGTAGATGTGGGTGATGCTGTATCTTCCCAATCTAAATTCAACCCACTATCCCATGTTCCACTAGAGTGTTCAATATCGTGAGGGTTTCTATCCAGTATGTGTTCAAATATATCTTCACGAGTAAACTTGAGTAATTTGCTTGGTCTGCATAAAAATTGTCTTAGAGCAATTGTTCTAATAAACAACTCTGATTCGTTTGTTAAATTAGAAATATCTGTATTTAGATTTATTGGTTCGTTTGATTCGGAAGTTGTTCCCCATGTGTTTTGTGGAAAGTATAGTGGGAGTTTTTCATAATGTTGATAACGTATTATACTATCCATTAACGAACCACGTTTCCATATAAAATAATTTGAAGATGTAAATATACAAAAATCACTATCTGTTGATTCTATTATATTATTGTATATACAACTTGATAATAATTTCCAATGAAATGTATGTTCTTTATGATAATGATGTTTTCCATTTACATAACTTACAGAACTAAAGATATTATGTTTTTTAAATTTCAATGAAGATATATCATATGATAATCCTGTTCCATATTGTTTTTTAGAATATGGATAATCTACTTTTGAATACTTATCCCAACAATGCTTAAATGCTTCATATGATTCATATGGATTTATATTCATAAAAACTAAGTTAATAGAATATTTAGTTAAATCAAAATCACCAAGAGAATATATTATATTTTTCGTACAGGCATCCAATTTACTTTGAGTTAATACGCAAAAATTAGTAGGTACTATTATCTTAATTATAATCATAATAACTTAATTGGATTGCTTATTCTATTAATTATTATTTCTGCTTTTCGTTTATGTGCATTCCATGAATAATGACCATCGATTAACTTACCATTAGTATCTGATGCTATTGTTTCTAGTTTAAACGTAGGAGACCAGAAATCAGTATGTTTCCAAAATAACGTATTTATATTTTTATGTTTTAGAAACTCTAATAAAGATATGTACATTTTTTGATAATATATTTCATACTCTTTTTCGTTTGGTATAATTTCATCAACAATATAATTTAAAATAGATTCATTGTTTCCTTTTGTATATCCTCTTAACGAATCACTTATTGTATTTCTAACTTCACCTTCCTCAAAGTTCATTACTCTACATGGTCGTGTATCACCAACGATGACCCAATCACCTTCTTTGTAATTAATTAAATTACATATGAGTTCATGCAAGATGTGTTGATTTGAATTACCACCCCAAGCACAATTTTTTTCAATTCCATTTAAATGTTCTGATACAATTTCAGTCCATCTCTTATACCCATTAGTATATGTCATTTCATAGTAGACATCTCCCTTATGGCAGTTGTCACCACGAGTAAATGAATCACCAAAGAACCAACAAGTTTTCATAACAAATCTATTTTTATAGGTGATGGAATATGATTACCTAATTTATTTAAAAGTATTTTATAAATATCATAACATCCTTGTTTACCAGGATGCCAATCTCCGAGTGTTTCACCATCTCCACTTTCATCATCAAGAGTAGATACTTCTATTAAATCAACAAAAGCTTTTGTATTGTGATAAAAAAACTTATTCCAAGTAACGTATATTGGTTCATACTGAAACAACAAATGTTTTACTTTTTTTATAAATTTAATTTCATCACCCAATCCATTCCTTTCCCAACCAAGAGTTCTATCTACTTTCATTTTTTCCAAAGTAGGTATTCTATCTTTTTCAAACAGATGAGAATAATCCCACCATCTACCATTTAATTTTGGTTTCTGCTTTCCTTTATAAAGTTGCTGTATTCGAGATGGGTCTGACCAATATACTATTATTCTATCACCATCCTTATATTCTGGTAGGTTTCCTAATTGAAATAATATTGATATATTATCAGAACCACGTTCTCCAAGTATTATTACATCATAGTGTTCTTTTAAATAATCAGTCCAATGTATTGTAGGGATATCCCATTCTACAAAAGAATCACCACATATAAATAATCTTGGTTTAGGCATAATTCTGTAATAATCTTAATATTTCATCTAATGATTCATGTCGGTGGTTATCTAATAAGTTAACCGAGTAAACATATTTAGATTCCTTCACTTTGGCAACTTCATGTATTGCTGAATCATTTGGAAACTTTAAATCAATTTGTTGTGGGTCTCCACAAAGTATCATAGTAGAACCTTTACCCAATCTACCCAATACCATACTAAGTTGTTGTTTAGTTAAGTTTTGAAATTCATCTACAATTACACATGCGTTATCAAAGGTTCTTCCTCTAAAGTGTGATAGTGATACCAATTCTATCTTCTCATCAGATTGCATTTTTTCTAATATTGCTGGTTTGTTATAAACCTTTCTCATATTAGAACGAATTGGTACTAACCAAGGCTCCATCTTTTCATCAAGTGAACCTGGTAGATATCCATTATCTTCATTAGATACCGTTGGTCTTGTTATAATGATTTGATTTATTTTTCTTTGGAAGTACATATCCAATCCTATTTGTACTGCAAGTAAAGTTTTTCCACTTCCTGCTTTTCCAAGAACAAAGTTATAAGGATGATATAAGATATTTGTCTTAGCCATCTTTTGTTCTTCTGATAATGATATTGAAAATCTAACCTTTCCCTTTGGGGGATTTTTACCAATGTTTTGTGTTGCCATTTTTATTCCTTTATAAAATTATAATTTTTAAAACCATTTTTATAACTCATGATTGAAGATACTCTATTCCAATCATCAGAATATTGCAATATACAATCATTATTCATTTCATTTAACCAATAATCAAATGTTAAGTTGTAAAACACAACTCCTGCATTTGATGGTCTTTCTACTTTACGAGATAAGAATGCTCCTCCACCATATAGTTCACCTTCTGATAAATCTTGTATCGATTCTTTCCATAGAGGCGTTACATTATAATTAGACCACGCCCATCCAATGGGTGAATCGTTATAATTCCAAAATAAGCAATGTGAGTTGTGTTCGAATCGTTTGTGAAGAGTTTCTTCGGTGGGGATTCCTTCCCACTTAAAATCCAACTTCATTAAATTGGATACCTTTAACAAACCAGGAAGGTATTGTTCATAGTTTGATTTATCTACAAACAAGGTAGTATAGTTTTCTAAGAAAATAAGTTTCTTGAAATCTTCTTTTAATAACCTTAATTGAATTATTTTAGTTGTATCCATAAAGTAACATCTTTATGAATATAAATATGAAATATTAAGAATGTTTAGTTAAAATATATCCCATTAATTCATTTACTATATTATTCATAGTAGTTTTTTCTGAAGCAGATGGTTGTCTTAAATCTGAAATAGGTGCACTTCCTATTTCATATTTTCTATATATTAAATTTTCTAATTGTGATTTAGTAATTGCCATTTTATATTATCCTTTTTTATTCGTACCCTGCTACTAGGTAAAGCCTTTATTATGTACTACGATTCCATTTGCAATATATGAATGTAATTTTTCAACAGTAATGTTATAAACTCTTTCTTCCGAATCTGACCTTACAACTCCTATTGTTTCAATCTCTTCCCAATTCAAATTTCTTAGAATAGAATCACCAACACTCAGAACTTTAGATTCTTGTATTGATTTATATGGTTCATCATTAGGATTTGGTACCAATGATTTCCAACCATCTTTTGTAAGGAATGGGTGTTCTGGTGTAAACTCAATACCTGTATCGTTGATTGTATATAGTGATGGTTCATCTCCTAAAGTTTTACAAGCATCACCATGACCTCCAACAGTATGTCTGTGGTCTATTGCAGTAACAACAGATGATTCAATTGAATTACCATTCCAACCGAATACCTCATCTCCTACTACAATATCTTCGATGTTTTTTGCATCACCATTAGATAATGATATTTGTGTTCCTGCTGCAAAACAAGTAATGTTGTGTAATATAAATCCTAATCCACCGATTGTAGAACCATCAGTTACCAAGATATCAGCTGGTTCAACGTTAACGTTGTATGTACTACCTGTTGTTTGAGATAGAAATATTCTATTAGATTCGTCTATTGATATAAGACTACCAGTTGCTGATAATAAATAATCCGAATTAGGTACAACTTGAGTAGCTTCTTTAAATTGGGTTGTATTTGAACCAGATTCATATACAAGAAGTTTAGCACTGTTTGGCATATATCTGTATTCATCATCTCCTGTTACTTTAATCTGAACAAGTTCTTCACTCTGTAATGAAAATGTTGCGAAGGATTCTATAACAGATGAGGTAGGTTCGGAACCACTAAGAAAGGTATGTCCTGAAATACTCCAATCCATAAAATCATTTAATTCACCTGAATCAGGTAATCCCACTATGTGATATGATTGTAATATACTACCAGTTTCCAAAGCATCTATTCCTATAGCTTCTCCACTTGAAGAAACAACTCTCTCTGTTTCATACAAATCACCATCTAAACTTTGTTCTTTTCTATTTGCAGTTGAAAATTCATAATGATGTTGACCTGAAAGTTTATCTGCATTTGTATATCCACTATTGATTAAATCAATAGATTGTGTGGGTAGTGTTAACAAGGTTGACATATTATATGAACCAATGTTTAGTGTAGATAGCGTTGAACCATAAACTATACTATAATGTTTTACACTTTGAACAATGTTATCGGATATAGAATCCGAGTGTATTACAAAGTTACTAATTATTTTGTCTGAACTTTCTGATAAAAATAAATTTACCTTTTCAGAATCAGTAGAACCATTTTTTAATTTTAAAAAAATAACACTCTTCTGTTGACCAGTTGATTTTGTTACTAAATCAGGTAGGTTAGTTGAATTTGTTTCTCTATTTAAAGTATCTATTTTTAAATCATCACCATCGTATGAAGATGAGTACCAAAATGGAATTTGATTACCTGTACCATTATCAGCAAATAATTTTAATGATTCTAAGTTATTTTTTGCGTAAGTAGAATCTAATATTGCATTTTCATCATAAGCTAATCTAAGTATAAATTTATGCTCATCATCATCAGGTGAAGTTGGATATACTGTATCCAAATCTTCTGGATGTTTTATAAATGAAGTTATAGATGATACGTTATCATGTAATGATTGTGATAAAGCTTCAACAAAACTAGAATGTAGTAATGGTTTATAGATAACCTCGAATGTAGTAATAGTAGTAGAGTGTTCATCTATTAATGTATGAAGTTCCGATAAATCTAAATGATTGTTTACGAATGTATCAGACAAACCTGTATCCGTATTTATTTCTAAAAACTTATAGTTACCAGATGTATCTTTTACGAAATCTGTGGATATTAGTGTGCCTTTCATTATATTCCTTTTGTTTTATATAAATATATTAAATCAAACTTTTAAGTGCGTGGTGAGGTTTCGTCTTTTTCTTTAATAAGTTTTCCTTATAACCTTTTATCTTAGAACACATTCTATAATCTTCATTCTTAAGAAACCAAGTTATGGCTATATCATATACTTCATCAAAGTCAATTTTGTTTATAGAAATAACATTTCCAGCATTAGGGTGTATTAATAAAACTATTTTTGATTGTTTATTTTTATGTGCTAGGTTAATATTATCACATACTTGATTAAAAACATCAGCACCACGAGAATCTAAAAAAGTTTTTATTCTAGGACTCTCTGAACCTATAAGATACTTTCTCCAATCTACGGTATTATATACTCTTGTTTTCATACTTAGATTCCTTCCTTTACTTTATTATATTTATTTAATAAAATATTTCCACCATACAAATCAAAAACAATGTAAGAGAAATGAGTTCCCAACCAGTTTGTTAATCTACCAATAGTAGTTGGCTTCTCAATAACACCCATCTTGTATCCCATATATTCTGTCCAAGGTTTGAACAACCAATATGCTAACTTAGTATTATTAGGATTATTTCTCATATATTTAACAACTCGTCTAGCCCACATTTGATATCCAATTACTAGTTTAGGATTTTTATCAAACATGATTTCACCATATCTCTCATCAGCATCCCATAATTTTTCTGATAAGAATCCTTGTCTATATAATTCATTACAAATAATTTTCTGTCCACCACCACTACCTCCATTATAAAATGTTGGTACAGTTATTTCGGGAATAGTAATATTACCGAATAGATTTCCATCATTACTTATAGTACTATCGATTGGTCTAATTGGAAATGGAATTGTAGGGACAATTGGTGGTGGTGGTGTAACTACTTGTGTAGGTCGTGGGTTCGTAGGTTTAGGTCTATTTTTAATACTACCAAACAATCCTCCCCTTGGTTCAGGTCTTGGTTGTATAGCTGTTTCTGGTTGTGGGTTTGGTGCTTCTACTGATGCTAATAACGAGGCATCAGTTGATGGTTCTGGGTCTGGAATTATACTCCAACTACCATATGCTTCTGCTGATTTAAATGGATTTACATCTTCAGGAGTTGAAAGATAGTTCATGAAGTTTGCAAACTCACTACTATTGTTTATATTATCACTTACTGATACCTTAGCATATTCTTCATCTTGTGTAAATTGTGAGTTTCTCCAATAACCACTAACTGCACTAGTTAGTGCGGATAAAATTTCAGGATGTCTTGCGGAGGCTGAACCTTGTGGTATATTAATACTTTTTTTAGTTCTAGCAGGGGGAAACGCGTTATCCTTACGGATATCATTTTCTCTCTTTAGTTCTTGATAATCTTTAGGTCTAGCTGCCATACTATAATAAATATAAGAATAAGCAATTTAGTATCAAGGATTATTTGGTTAATTGATTAAAAGCTTTTTCAATAGAACCATCGAAATCTAATGTTCTATCGTCTTCTCTCAATTGTTTAGATACCAATAATACTTCATTGAATATACCAAGTGAATGGGATTCATATAAAAGTCCTTCTGTAAATTTAGATTGAGTCATGATGTAAATGAATTGGTGTACTAATAAGTATTACAATCCACCATATTCATCATCATAAAATTGAACATTTATTCCTGCTTCTTCTAGCATATCCCAACTTCTGTTGTAGTTTTCTTCCCAATGTGTACCTTTAGTTGTAACACCTCTTTCACAAAAGATTCGTGTGATACCTGAGTTTATGATTCCTCTTGCACAATCTACACATGGGATTCCACAACTAAGATACATAGTAGTTCCTTTAGTAGATACTCCTATTCTTGCAGCATTGTATATTGCATTTCGTTCACCATGTTCAAACCAATAATACTTTTCTGGTCTTTCTTGTCTTGATTTCTTAGTATCATCCAATCCTCGTGGGAATGAGTTATATCCAGTAGATACAATTTCTCTATCTTCACCAACAATGATTGCACCAATCTGTGTACTTTCATCTTTGGATTTAAGCTTGACTGTGTGAGCCAATGTTCTAAAGTATTCTACCCATCTCATAATATATAAGTATTCTCTTTAAGGTTTTTAGCATACAACCATATTACCAAACTATATCGTGTGCCTTTTGTTATTTCCAATACTTCATGAGGTTTGGTTGAATCTATTAGAATTACATTACCAAGTTCTTTACTACACATAGTAGGTTTATCATTGGAGTAGGTTACCAATTCACCACCATCGTATTCATGTGCATCTGATAATTGTATCATTATGGTTAATGTTCTTTCACTCTTACTATTACCATCTATGTGTTTTTTAAAATAAGAACCCTTTTCGTATTTTATTATTACACAATCGTTTTCAGGAAAACTTTTAACGTTTAGTTTTTGTAATGATTTTTTTAAAAGTTCAAATACACGAGAACCACTAACGTAGCAATCTTTTGTTTTTTTTGTACGTTGAGTTTTCTTATTATCATGGGAATTAGAATTCCAATAAAGAGAAGATGGGTGAAATGAAAATCTTCGTGATACTAAACTTAATATATTATCACAATCTTTTCTAGTAAGTAAGGTTTCTTGTTTAAACATCTTCCCACTCTACTTCTTTAATTTCTTCACAAAACCAATATGTTCCTTCTTTATTTACTTTAAATGCTGTATCAACTCCCAACCATTCTTTAATCATAACAGCATTTTTAACTCTATCAATTGGCATTACACCATGAATAAGATATAATCTATCATTAATATATCGAGCTTTTCTTTTGTTAGAAGGGAATATCATTTTTATTTAACTACAAGCTCCCTTAATCTTATTATATAATTCATCTGCATATCCTGCTGGGTCTTGTATATGTTCGGCAGTGGATTCCATTTTACCTATTAAACAATTTTTAAAATGTTTACCACTTTTACCTTTTAATAAAGTTTCTATTGCACATGCTTTCA